>JRYJ01001304.1_pt1 | contig 15924 bp, 12 predicted proteins | sample 235371 | NCBI WGS metagenome assembly JRYJ01 (sample SAMN03074219, study PRJNA261477) | activated sludge metagenome | biome: Wastewater Treatment Plant; feature: Wastewater; material: Activated sludge; isolation source: activated biomass of a wastewater treatment plant treating hydrocarbon... ... | reverse complement strand
GCCGGGGCGAACTCCCGGCACCTTTCGTTGGTCTCCGGGCCGATCCCCGGCAACCGATCGATCACGAAAATATCCCATGCAAATACCAAGCATCGCCCCCTCGATGCTCCCGATACACCCACAACAACTCCCCCCGCCGATTGCGGGCGACGTAGTAATCCCGCCCGAGCAGGTGTCCATCCCACCAGCCGGCTTCGATGCGCTCGGGACCGGCGAGCAGGGTGAGCGGGCCGCGGTAGTCGGGCATGTCGCTGCGGCTGGCAAGCGGCCGCGGCTGCTGCAACAGCCACAGCGGGCGCGGTGATCGCGTCACCGGCACCTTGCCGGCGCCCTCGCCCGCCCACTGCCATGCCTTTTCGGGGCGATGGTCGTCGGCCGGCTGGAGCGCGAACACCTGCCCCTCGCCCAGCCGCGCCAGGAGACGTTCGCGCAGCTGGCACCAATGGACCGTTTGCGTCGCGGCATCGGGCAGGAAGCTCGCGTTCTGCGGCGTATAGGGCAACAGGGTGTCGACGCGCACGCCGATCGCCACCACCGGGGCGGGAAATTCGACGCGCCCTAGCCGCTCGCGCGCCAGTTCCAGCAGGCGTGCGCTGTTGCGCTCCGGCGCCGCTAGACCGAGCGACACATGGCTGCGCCGGTGCCGGGTATGTTCGGCGATGAGCAGCAACTGCTGCACCCCGGCGCCCCGGCCGCGCAGAAAGCCTTCCAGCTCGGATAGCAACCGGCGCAGCGGAAACAGCAGGGCCTGGGTGTCCTGCGCTTCCGCCGGCAGCTCGATGCGCGAGATGAAGGAATCGGGCGGCGCATACACCGGTCGCGGATCGGGCCGCAGGCCGAGCGCGCGGTCGAGCATGGCGACGAATTCGGGACCGAAGCGCCGGGCCAGCCCCTCGCGCGGCAACGCCAGGCAGCCGCCGAGCCGCTTGATGCCCAGATCATGGAACAGGGCAATCGTCTGCTCCGGCCAGCCGAGCAGCGCCAGGGGCAGTTCGGCCAGCCGCAGGCGGAGTTGGGCGGGATCGCTGCAACTGCGCACGCCCGGCAACACCGCCCGGCATCGCGCCAGCCACCAGGCTGCGAGGGGCGTCGGCGCCACGCCCAGGGCGGCGCGATAGCCGAGTTGACGCAGCCCTTCGCGGATGCGCGCCAGCAACTGCGCCAGCCCGCCGAACAGTTTCAGGCTCCCGGCCACTTCCAGCAACAGGCCAGCGCAAGGCTCCACCACGACCGTAGGTGTGAACTGCCCGGCCCAGCCAGCGAGACTGCCGAGCGCGGCTTCTTCCCGGGCCGGCTCGCGCGCCAGCGTCACCAGTGCGTCTGCGAGCGCCCGGGCAGCAGCCAGAGGCATGCCCGGCGCTACGCCCGCTTCACGCGCGGCGCCATTGGCGGCAACGATGACAGGACGATGGGCCGGCCCGTCGCTTACCGCCAGCAGCGTGCTGTCCGAGGCACCGCGCGCGGCGATCTGCAGGGACGGTTCGGGCAGGAACAGGGCGACCCAGAGCATTGCCGCACCTTGGTGGCCCTTAGTGGACGGCCGTTTGCGTTTCCCAGACGGCAGCCGGCGGAGCATGCCGAATCGGCAGCACCGTACCACCGGCGGCCGGCATGGGGTCGGCGTCTGCCGGCATGCCACGCCGACGCAGTCCCTGGAGCGCCAGCCGCAGCGCCCCGGAGGCGACGGCGCCGCGCCGTTTGAGGATTCTGAGCAATAGGTGCGCATCCTGGGCAGCCAGGCTCAGACGCAGCGGCGCCGGCGAGGGAATCGTCGCCATCCTCGCCGGGCGATAGAGAAAGCCCATCGCCCGGCCTGCCTCCGCCGCCAACTGCAACCGGCGCAGCGCCCGGTAATCCACGGGAGCACCATTCCTGTCCAGCCAGGCCAACACCGCGCCGCAGGCGCCCGAACGCAGCGCCTGCTCCGCTACCCACAACGCATCCTGCGTTGCAGCAGCCGTGACGACCAGGCAATGCTTCAGATCCACGCCCGCCAGGGCCAGCGCCGGCGCGTAAGGCAGGTAAGGAGGGGCCACCCAGGCCACGCCCAGCCCTTCGCGCGTCAGCCGTGCCAGCAGCGGCAGCAGCAGCGACAATTCACCGACGCCCTCCCCGTCGCCGAGAACCTCCGTCAATGTCCCCACCGGCCAACCGCCGCCGGGCAGTTCCGCATCCAGGGAAGAAAAACCGGAAGACAGCGCCGGTTGTAGCGCCGACGGCAGATCGCCCCCCCGCCAAATGGCCGGGTTGTTCAGAATCCCTTGCAGGGACGGACTCATGGCGCGCCCAGCCGGCGGATCACGCCCACCACTACCCCTTCGATCGCCAGCGGCTGGCGCTTGAGGTCCACGACGATCGGCTCGAAGTCCGGGCTCTCGGGCAGCAGTTCCGCCCGCTTGCCCTTGAGCCGCAGCCGTTTCACCGTCACCTCCTCGGCGATGCGGGCGACGACGATCTGGCCGTTGCGCGCCTCGCGCGTGGCATGCACCGCGAGCCAATCGCCTTCCAGGATGCCGGCCTCGATCATGCTCAGGCCCCGCACCTGCAGCAGGTAATCGGCGTATGGGCGGAACAGCGCCGGATCCACCGCGTAGTAGCCGCGGATGTGCTCCTGCGCCAGGATCGGGCTGCCCGCGGCGACGCGCCCCACCAGCGGCAGGCCCGACCCCTCCCGCAACCGGATGCCGCGGGAAGCACCCGGCGCCAGTTCGATCACGCCTTTCCTGGCCAGGGCCCGCAGGTGCTCTTCGGCCGCATTCGCCGAGCGGAATCCCAGGGCGCGGGCGATTTCGGCGCGGGTCGGCGGCAGACCGGCCTCGGCGATGCAACTGCGGATCAAGGCCAGGACTTCCGCCTGGCGGGGGGTGAGATCGGGGAGATCGCGGGAGTCGGAGGAGGCGGCCATTTTGAATATCCATCCAGTACTGTCTCTTTATACAGCACCGGATGAACGGATGCAAGGCCCGCCGGGCCAGGGTGCGCCGACCGGCAAAAACCGCCCGGGGCGGAACCAGAACCGCCCGCCGGACTTACGCAACCAATGACTGGGAAAGAAAACCGGGAGAACTGGTGCGGACGAGGCTTCGAACGAGCCTCCGCAATGACGCCGGTGCCTCGGCGGCGCTGCCGCTTTCCGGTAGCCGAAGCGTCAGGGGAGACTGAACTCCCGAGGCTTCAGCGGCACCGGCCCCAGGGAAGCCGAACCGCGCCGGGGTCGCGGAGAAGCACTCTCCCGCTCGCCCGACGGAAGCAATCAGGACTTATTCGTCGTCGTCTTCGAGGTCGACGGCGAGCAATTCCTCCTCGTGCGGCTCGCATTCCTTCTGACGGGTCACGTCGAGCGCACAGGCGGACAGTTGTTCGAACAGGCTCGGCAACGGCGGAATGCCTTCACCGGGCTGCAGGGAACGCGACAGATGCCGGAAACGTGCCGACAGCGGAGCTTCGTTGCGGAAAAACATGGCTCACCTCCCATGAAGCACAAAGTTACCCAAGGCATCGACAGTCTATTTGGCGGGTTTCCCGGGAAACCGTGAAGGAGTTGGCGGAATCACCCCTTCGAAGTAGCGCATGTAAATTGAATGGCTGGGGGTATGCTGCCGAAGGCTTAGGAGTTACGCCTACAGCCACGGCGACAGCGAATCGGCATAGGGGGCAGCCATGATAGGCTGCACCCCTGCCACACCACCCGGCATGCGGGTGCGCACCGGGCGGTTCGAGAAGTTGAGGTCATGAGAGTCGGGGTACGTCGAGGCGGTCGAAATAGGCGATGGTCAGCACCCGTTTGAGGTCGCCGTCGCTGTTGCGCCACCAGCAGCGGGAGTTGTCCGCTACACGCTTCGCCACCTGCGCGGCCGCGCCAAGGTTGATCAGTTCCCGGTAGATCGTGCGACCCCGCTGCCAATGCTTGAGCTGGATTGCCCGCAAGCGGTGGCGCAGCCATTCGTCCAGCGTGCGCCAGACCTTCGGCGTTTGCGCCAGCCCGAAGTAGGCTTTCCAGCCCAACAGGTAGGGTTTCAGGCGTTCGATGACCTCCGCCATGCTGCGCCCGCCCGAGCGCCGGGTCAGTTGCCGCACCCGTTGCTTGAACGTCGCCATTGGTTTGTCAGCCACCTTGCGCCTGACGCCCTCCTTGGCAAACCAGAAGCTGTAACCCAGAAACTTTCTCCCCTGCACTGCGGCCACCGCACTCTTGGCCTCATTGACCTTGAGCCGCAGCTTGGCGTAGCAGCGCCGCAGCAGGACCATCACCCGCTCGCCTGCCTTACGGCTGCGCACGTAAACGTTGCAGTCGTCGGCGTAGCGCGCGAAGCAATGGCCGTGCTTCTCCAATACCCGATCCACCTCATCCAGCAGCACATTGGCCAGCAGCGGCGACAGCGGCCCACCCTGCGGCGTGCCCTGGTACCGCTCTACTACGACCCCATCGCTCATGATACCGCTGTTCAGATACGCCCGGATCAGCCGAATGACTCCGGCATCATCGATGCGCTTGCGCAGTCGGTCGATGAGAATGTCGTGGTTGACGCGATCGAACGAAACGACCACACAGTACCCATCACGATGACCTTCCTGCAAGAGTCATCATCACTCGCGCCCGCCATCCGTTTGTAGGCCAGTCCCTTGCAGTGGACGGGCAAGCCCATCGCCGAGGCCGGTCGCACTTGCTCCTGGCGTTGCCTGACGGAAGCCGATCGCTGATCCCAACAGAATGGACCGATCTGCACTCGTCAGAGCCTAACTCGGTTGCAGCTCCTGCGTCGCGCCCAAGCCTCGCTCCACTCTCCGACTTGCTGCACGCACGCACCATCGTCGATGCTCTGCTGCGTCAGCTTCCCGCATCGAGCGAGGAGGCAGGCAAGCGTGGCAGAAAGGAGCGCCAACATGCAACTGCAACTGAGCATCTTGGAGGACCCGCCCGCCAGGAGCAGCGCGTGGGAACAGATGAACGAGGAACAGCAGAAGGCCGCCATCGAGGTACTGGCGCGTCTGATCGCGCAGGCCGCAACGGCACAACAAAGTGAGGAGCAAGATCATGACTGACCTGAGCAAGATCAAAGCGGCCCACCGGCAGCGCGGCGCCTTCGTCTATGTCCGCCAATCCAGCAGCGCACAAGTCGAGCACAACCGGGAGTCGACCGAGCGCCAGTATGCATTGGTCGATCGCGCCGTGGAATTGGGCTGGACGCGCGAACAAGTCAGCGTCGTCGACGAGGACCTGGGCCTGTCCGGTTCCGGCACGGACAAGCGTTCCGGCTTTGCCCGCCTCATCGCCGCGGTCGCCATGCGGCTGGTGGGTATTGTGCTCGGTCTCGAAGTTTCGCGTCTGGCCCGCAATAACGCCGACTGGTACCACCTGCTCGATCTGTGTGCCATGACGGATACATTGATCGGCGACGCCGACGGTCTGTACCATCCGGCGTGGTTCAACGACCGATTGTTGCTCGGGCTCAAGGGCACCATGAGTGAGGCCGAGCTGCACATCATCCGGGCTCGTCTCGAGGGCGGCATTCGGAACAAGGCTGCACGCGGCGAGCTGCGCCGCGCGCTGCCCATCGGGTTCATTTGGGGCGAGGAGGACGGCCAAATATTGCTGCATCCCGACGAGGCCGTGAGCGGGGCGATACGCTGCGTCTTCGAGCGCTTTGCCGAGCTCGGCTCGGCGCGCCGTGTCTGGTTGTGGCTGCGCTCCGAGGGCCTGTCGTTTCCCGCGCAGTACAACTACGGCAGCGCCGTACGCTGGGGGACGCCGACCTACACCGCCATCCACAGCATCCTCACCAATCCGGTCTATGCCGGCGCGTACGTCTATGGCAAGACGCGCCATGAACGCACCCTCGACGCCGAAGGTAGAATTAAGCGGCGCAGTCGCAAGCTGCCTATGTCGCAATGGGCAGTGCTGATCCACGGGCATCACGAAGGCTTTATCGACCGGGCTACTTATGAAGCCAACCAGGCACGCATCGGCACCAACGTACGTCCCAGACCGCACCATCCAGGTGGCGCCGTGAGAGAAGGGGCGGCGCTGCTGCAGGGCATTGCGGCCTGCGGCCACTGTGGCCGTAAGCTGCGCACCCAATACCCGGGAAGAAACGCCCGTCCCGGTTACTATTGCGCCGGCAAGGACATCGTCAATGGCCGCGGGATCTACTGCCTGAACATCGGTGGTGTGCAGATCGATCAGGCTGTCTCAACTGCCCTGCTTGAAGCGCTGCAGCCGGCCGCCTGTGCGGCGTCTGTGCAAGCCACACAACAACTCGAAGCCGACCACGATGCGGCTTTGGCCCAGTGGCGTCTCGCCGTGGAAAGGGCACGCTACGAGGCGCAGCGTGCCGAGCGGCGCTATCGCGCTGTCGATGCCGAGAACAGGCTCGTCGCTCGCGGGCTGGAAGCCGATTGGGAACGGCGCTTGAGGGAACTGGATCAAGCCCAGGCCGAGCTTGCCCGCAGAAGCCAGTCGCGTCCCCCTACCTTGAGCGCCGAAGACATTCAACGCATCCGCCTCTTGGGCGCCGATCTCAAGCGAGTGTGGGCCGCTCCCACCACCACGGATCGCGACAGGAAAGAGTTGCTGCGCACGCTGCTCGAAGAGGTGATCATTACGGTACAGCGTGATGAGATGCGTGCCTATCTCACGCTGCGTTGGAAAGGCGGCATGATCAGCGAGATTGACGTTCATCTCCCCCGCCTCAATCCGAATCGCATACGCACAGACGAAGACACCGTCGAACTCGTTCGGCGACTCGCCGCTCACTACCCGGATGGCGTGATCGCAGGCATCCTCAATCGTCAAGGGCGCAAGACCGTGCGCGGCGAGCGCTTCAGCGCGAACCAGGTGGGGAGCCTACGCCGGTATCGCGGCATCGCACGCTTCGAACCGCCAGAGCAGCCTCCTCAGGCAGAACTAGCGAGCATCGCCAGGGCGGCCGAGGTCCTCCAAGTTGCCCCTTCCACGATCCATCGCTGGCTCGCCGAGGGAATTATCGCCGGCGAACAGCTCACCCCGGGCGCGCCGTGGCGCATTCGCATCACGGATGAGCTGCGCGCACGCTTCGTCGAAGAAGCGCCCGAAGGCTACGTGGCAATGCTCGAAGCCACTCTGCTACTCGGTGTTTCGCGCCAGACCGTGTTGCAGCGTGTAAAGCGCGGCGAATTGGCCGCCATCCATGTCACTCGTGGAAGGAGAAAAGGCCTTCGAATCAAGATCGTAGATGACCAACCCGACCTCTTCACTCAATCATCATGACAATGGGTGCATTATGAAGCCACGTCCAAAAACTTCTCCAGATCGACATCCACCACGATCCGCCGTCCCGATTGCACGTACGCCTGCGCGGCCAAGACCGCATCATGCGCACGCCTGCCGGGGCGAAAGCCGTAGCTGTGCTCGCTGAAGGTCGGATCAAGCAGCGGTTGCAGCACTTGCAGCAGCGCCTGCTGGATCAGCCGATCCGTCACCGTCGGGATGCCCAGCTCGCGCTCGCCACCCTCCGGTTTCGGGATCCTCACCCGCCGTACCGGACTGGGCCGGTACGTCCCCCGCAGCAGTCGCTCGCGTATCTGCGGCCATTTCGTGCACAGCTCCTGCGCGGTCTGTTCGATGTCCAGACCATCCGCGCCGGCCGTGCCCTTGTTGGCTTTGACCCGTTTCCACGCCTGTTGCAGGTTCTCTCTCGTCAGCGCCGCTTCCAGCAGCGCCGACCCTGTGCTCTCGGTGTCTTGTCGCGGGTTGTTCGCTTCGTCGCTGACAGCATCGCGCTCGGCTTCACCGTGCGCTACCTCCGCCCGCTCGGCTTGCGCGGACTTCTGACGCCTGGCGTTCAACATCGACATGGCTTCGAACACTTCTCCTCGTTCGGCCCTTCGCCCCTTACCGGCAGCTACTACGGCCTCGGCTGACTCCTCGCTCCGTGTCTCCACGTCGGCCTTTCAACCACAAGACGAGGTCTCCCCGGGTAAGAACGCACTCCTTCGCTGCACAACCGCCGAATCTACGCCGCCTCGCCTTGATCACGAGAGCTTCGCGACTCCTTGCCCGCTCGCCCTGCTCGGCAACGCCTTCTATCCGGTTCTTGTTCATCGGCTCGCAGCTTCGCTCCACGCTTCCTCCCCACACTCGGTCACCCTTATGCAGTTGCGCTTCGCTTCGTTCGCTGTGATCAACTTACGGCGGGACTTACACCCGCAGGAGTGCGCCCGTGCCGGGCGCACAAGAAAAAGGCCGCAGGCACGAGGCTTGCGGCCAAAGGAAAGGAGCACTACGCATCTGCATGGGCCCGTTGCCGAGCCCAAAGAAGTTAACGTCGCCGGCAGCGCGGACTTTAGCGGCTTACGGATACGAAACAGGCGGAACCGGAAAACACAGGCCAAACAGCGGTTGCGCGTGGAGGAACCCTCCGACATCCACGCGCACGGGTCTCGCGGCGCCATCCGGCGCCCCACCACACCGAGGCACCGATAGCGCGAACCGGCGCAGCGCCTTGAACAACGCGCTACCTCGCCACATAGCGACCGCGATGCAGAACGCGAAACACCGATGCCGCGGCGCATCAATCCACCACCGGTCATGGTTGCCCGACTTCGACGCAGCGCGCCCGGCCGGCGCCCAATCCCGTAGCGCGCCGGGGCGCGGGTCTCACGTGTGCGCGACGCCGTTAACCTTGATCGTTCGCCCCGTGATATGGCCGCCATCGGCTGCCGGCCGGACGCGGGCCCCAAGCCTGTGCAGGCCGGGCGCCCTCACTTCAGAACCGAGAGTATGCTGCTGTAGTCGTCGCGCCAGATGCGGAAATCGGGACTCGCTGCGATGGGGCCGGCAGCGCCGCGAAGTTGCTCGCGATCGAAGAAATGCGGATGGGCGCTCACCAACACCCAGGACGATCGATACAGCAGCCGACCGGCATCACCCGCCGTCGATACGATGCGTGCCGCGCGCCCGAAGCTCTCCGCCGCCGTTTGCACCACCGGCGCCAGGGTAAGGAAGCGGTTGGTAACGTGAATTGCCAGCACGCCATCCGGTTTCAGATGTCGGAAGTACGTGGCGAAGGCTTCCCGCGTCAGCAGGTGGATGGGTACGGAATCGCCGGAGAAGGCGTCGGCCACGAGCAGATCGAAACGCTGGGGCGGCTCGCGGTCCAGGGAAAGCCGCGCATCACCCAGCACCAGTTCCGTCGTGGCCTTGGTACGCGACAGGAAGGTGAACTGCGAGCGCGCCAGCTCAATGACCGACGGATCGATCTCGTAGAGCCGAAAGTAATCGCCCGGCCGGCCATAGGCCGCGAGCGTACCCACACCCAGCCCGATGACGCCGACGCGCAACGGCCCGTCCTGTGCCTTGGCAAGCAATGCCCGGCCGGCGCCGCCTTCGCGGCCGTAATAGGCAGTGGGCTCGTCCTGGCGGTTCTCGGCCGAGAACTGCCGGCCATGAATGATCTGGCCATGGATCAGGCCGCGCGAGGCATCCTCACCCTGGCCGTAGCCGCGCACCCGCAGCGTGCCGTAGAAGTTGCGCGTCGTCACGGTGGCGTTTTCCAGCTCGTCCCTGTGATCGGTCACGCGGACGTAGGCGATGGCCAGCGTCACGGCGCCGGCCACTACCCAGCTCCCCACCTGCCACGCCCTGGCGGAGAATCGATGGCCTCCCACCACAACCAGTGTCACCACGACTGCCGTCGTCACCAGACCGATCGAGAGGTCATAGTTCGCGTTGAAGGCATACGGCGCCACGACGCCGACGAACACGCCGCCCAGGGCACCGCCCACCGCCAGCATCAGGTAGTAACCGGTCAAATGCGCCGGATGAGGCTGCATGCGCGCCAGCTCGCCGTGGCAAACCATGCAGGCGACGAAAAAAGATGCAAGATTGATGCTGGTCGCAAGCAGGATCGGCAATTCGGACACACCGAGTGTCGGCAGCCAGGTCAGCACGCCGAGTCCCACCACCAGCAGCGGCAGGAATAGCCATCGCTGGTACCAGCCGCGGCGCTCGAAACAGAAGATGAAGGACAGCAGGTACAGCGCCAGGGGCACGACCCATAGCAGCGGAATGGGAGCGATGTTCTCCGTCATGTAGCTGGTGTCCGCCACCAGCAGGATAGAGGGGCAAGCCGCAAGCGCGACCCACGCCAGGCGCGTGCCGGCGCCGGGCGCCGGACGGGCGTCGGCCCGGACACTCGCGTGTCCGGCTGTGCCGTGGCGCCCGTGCCAGGCAAGCAGCGCGCACAACAGCACAAAGCCGACGAACAAACCCGACCACGTCCAGGATTGCCAGCGAGTCGGCAGCCACGGCTCGACCGCAACCGGATAGGCGAGCAGCGCCAGCAGGGAACCGAAGTTCGACAAGGCGAACAGGCGGTAGGGCACGGCGCCGGGCCGCTCGCGCGCAAACCACGCCTGGATCAGCGGTCCGGTGGTGGACAGTACGAAATAGGGCGGGCCGATCGTCGCTGCCAGCAACAACAGGATGCGCCACGTCGGATTTTCCGCGCCCGTCGGCCGCCACTGATCGCCGGGAGTCAGCGGCAGAACCGCCATGCTCGCCACGAGCAGTCCGATATGCATGAGACTTTGCCGTCGCGGCGCAAGAAAGCGCACGATCCAGTGCGAATAAAGGTAGCCGAGCAGCAGCAGCACCTGGAAGAACAGCATGCAGGTGGTCCACACCGCCGCCGAGCCGCCAAACCAGGGCAGGATCATCTTGCCGATGAGTGGCTGCACCTGGAACAGCAGGAAGGCGCTCAGGAAAATGGTCAGCGCGTAAAGAAAAACCAAGCGCAGGTCGGCGTGCATCGTATTCTTCGGAGGAGGCCTCGATCGGCAAAGCCGGCATGCTACCCGATTCGCTGCGAAAAATGCGCGCCGCGACATCGTCGCCGCACAATCACGGGATACGGCAAGCACGCACCGAGGTCGAGCGTGCATTGCCCCATCGGAGGAGCGACGCCGCACGGTTGTTGCGCAAGCCCCCGCCTTATGAAACCATCGGCAACATTGCGCGTGCCGCCGTGCCGCCGCATTCCTCAAAACATTCAGGGAGCGCTCGACATGATTACTGGCCCCGTGTGGGATGAAACGCAGCTCCAGCTCGAGAACGTTTTTCCGACCGTGCTCGCCATCGGCGACTCCTGGTTCTGGTACCCGCGCAACAATCTCGCGATCCCTCTGCACAGAATCCTCAATCGCAGCCAGACACATGTCATGCTCGTGCGCGGGCACAGCGGCGCCGAAGCCGTGGAGTACGAGTCCGGACCCATTCGCGCGCAGATCGAATGGGATCTGGACAAGAAGAAGGGATTCGGCCGTACCCTGAGGGCCGTCTTCCTTTCCGGCGGCGGCAACGATTTCGCCGGCAAGGACGATCTCGTGCAGCTCCTGCGCGAGGATTGTTCCGGGGCAACTGCGGCGAAGGAGTGCCTGCGCAAGGGTCAGCCCGCGCGGCTGTTCAACAAGGTCCGGGCCGCCCTGCTCAGCGTGGTCGACCTAGTCCAGCAGAAGATCCCCGGAACGCCCGTATTCGTTCACGGCTACGACTACGCCGTTCCCAATGGCAAGGGATTTCTCGGCGTCGGGCAGTGGCTGCAGTTCCCGATGGATCAGTGCAGCGTCCCGCGCAGAATCCACCAACCCATGGTCGATCTGCTCATCGACGACTTCCGCCTCATGCTTGAGGATGCACAGTCCCAGGCGCCGAGCCTGCAGCTNNCATCCGACCGTTTCCGGCTTCAACCGCCTGGCAAAGCGCTGGAAACCTGCTCTGGACGCCACCGGCATCGCGTGACCGGCCAGGCAGCCGACAAGCACCACTCTTCACAACAGGAGGCAGCTGCCATGGCTTCGTCATTCGCCACCAGCATGCTTGGCCAGCCAGTGCCGAAACGCATGCGCGGCGAGATCGCGTTCCCGCGTCGCCTGAGCTATCACCCCTCGCCCGCTGACTGGCGCGATCAGGTGCTTTACTTTCTGCTGGTGGATCGCTTTAGCGACGCACAGGAGCACACGCGCCCCCTGCTCGATCGGACCAATCGCAGCAGCGCGCGTCCCATAGCATCCGACGGGCAGAGCTGGCGTTGGGACCGCTGGGCGCAATCCGGAGCGCAGCGCTGGCAGGGTGGCACGATCAAAGGCGTGCGGTCAAAACTCGACTACCTGCGCGATCTGGGCGTGACGACCATCTGGCTCAGCCCGGTGTTCAAGCAGCGCGGCCACCTCGATACCTTCCACGGCTACGGCATCCAGAATTTCCTCGACGTGGACCCGCGCTTCGGCACGCGCGGCGACCTGGTCGAACTGGTGGACGCCGCTCATGCGAAAGGGATCCGCATCATTCTCGACATCATTTTCAACCACACCGGTTTCAACTGGGTCTACCCCGGCGGCGTCGCCGAGCCACCCTACAAGGCATTTCCCCAGCACTACGCATTCGGTTCCTGGCTGGGTAGCGATGGCGAACAGGTTGCAACGCCGCTCGTCGATGTCGACCAGGGCGCCTGGCCGGAGGAACTGCAGGCGGCTGCCTGCTACACGCGTGCCGGCAAAGGCGATCTCGGTGCCGGCAGCCTCGACGATCCCCACGCCGAGCACAAGCGGACCGATTTCATCACGCTGCGCGACCTGGCGCTGGATGATCCCGATGTCCTCAGCCGTCTGGTCGATTGCTACCGGTACTGGATCGCGCTCACCGATTGCGACGGCTTCCGCATCGACACGCTCAAGCACGTGTCACTCGACGAGGCGCGAGACTTCTGCGGCGCCATCAAGGAATTCGCCGCCAATCTGGGCAAAGCGAACTTCTTGCTCGTCGGCGAGATTGCCGGCGGCGATTTCGCCCAGGACCGCTACCTAGACGTGCTCGGGCGCAATCTCGACGCGGCGCTCGACATCGGCGACATGCGCCCGACCCTGCACGCAGTCGCCAAGGGACTTACCCACCCCAGTTCCTACTTCGACGGCTTCGACACCGGCAATGCGGTGATGGGATCCCACCGCAATCTCGGCCTGCGCCATGTCTCTATCCTCGACGACCACGATCATGTCTTCGGCGCCAAGATACGCTTCTCGAGCGAGGCAGCAACGGAGCAGCAGGTAGTGGCAGGCGTAGCGCTGCAGTTGTTCACCCTCGGCATTCCCTGCATCTACTATGGCACGGAGCAGTCCTTCGCCGGACCGGAAGCGTCCGAACGCAAATACCTGCCGGGATGGAACGGCGGCGATCATGCCGATCGCTACCTGCGCGAGGCGATGTTCGGCCCACTGCACCCGCGCCGGGCCGGTCGCGCCGGCTTGCCGCCGGAGGGTAAAGCGGATCCCACGCTGCCAGGCTTCGGTCCCTTCGGCACCGCCGGCGCCCACTGCTTCGATCCCGGCTTCGCAACCTATCGGCGCATCGCCGCCCTCTGTGCAGTACGTCGGGATTTTCCCGTACTGCGCCAGGGGCGCCAGTACCTGCGGCCGACCTCGCTGTTCGGCGGACCGTTCCTTTTGCGCGGGCCCGGAGAACTCATCGCCTGGTCGCGTCTGCTGAGCGACGAGGAGGCGCTATGCGTGGTCAACGGTCATGGCACACAATTCCGCGGCGGCGACGTGCTGGTGGACGCCCGTCTGAGTGCGCCGGGAACGACGCTAACCGTCATCGCCAACACGGCGCAGGCCGCCGGCGCGGCAGGCGGCGCACTATCCCATCCCGTCGCTTCGCGCCTGCCGGTGAAGCGCCTGGACAACGGCATGGCATTTGTCGAGATCCGCAACCTGCCGCCCTCGGAGGTGCTCGTGCTAGTCAATCACCCGCCGCAGGCCAGTCCGTAGTCCGTGCGACCGGTGCCTTCTCCGTCGCGCCCCGTTACGACTGCGGCGCTAGCACCAGCGCTCCAAGCGGAGGAACGGTCAGCGACAGCGAATACGGCCGGTTCATCCATGGCAGCTCTTCCGCCACCAGTTGTTCGCCGCCATTGCCGATGTTGCTGCCGCCGTAGATCTCCGAATCGGAGTTGAGCACCTCGTAGTAGTGGCCCGGCGAGGGCACGCCGATGCGATAGCCGTGGCGCGGCACCGGGGTGAGGTTGACGATCACCATTAGGAACCGATCACCTGCGCGGCGCAGGAAACTCAGGATCGACTGCTCCGAATCGTGGCAGTCGACCCAGTCGAATCCCGACCATTCGAATTCGTGGGCGTGCAACTCACCGCATCGGCGATAGAGCGCGTTGAGATCCTTCACCAAGCGCTGCAATCCGCTATGCAGCGGGTATTGCAGTACATACCAGTCGAGTACGCCGGCGCTGTTCCACTCCAGCCCCTGGCCGAACTCGGTCCCCATGAACAGCAACTTCTTGCCCGGATGGGTGAACATGTAGGTGTAGAGCACGCGCAGGTTGGCGAAGCGCTGCCACTCATCGCCTGGCATCTTGTTCAGCATGGAGCCCTTGCCGTGCACCACCTCGTCGTGGGAGAACGGCAAGAGGAAATTCTCGGTGAAGCAGTACAGCATGCTGAAGGTCAGCAGGTCGTGGTGGTAATTGCGATGCACCGGATCCTTGGTCATGTAGCGCAGGGTGTCGTTCATCCAGCCCATGTTCCACTTCATGTCGAAGCCCAGGCCGCCGAGGTAGGTCGGGCGCGTCACCTGCGGCCATGAGGTAGACTCCTCGGCGATCACCAGCGCGCCTGGGCATTCACTATGGGTAAGCTCGTTGAGTTCCCTCAGGAAAGCGATCGCCTCCAGGTTCTCGCGCCCGCCGTACTGGTTCGGGATCCATTCCGCGCGCGAGTAGTCCAGGTAGAGCATCGAGGCAACCGCGTCCACGCGCAGGCCGTCGATGTGCATCTCCTTCAGCCAGTACAAGGCGCTCGAGAGCAGGAAGTTGCGTACCTCGTTGCGGCCGTAGTTAAAGATCAGCGTTGACCAGTCGAGATGCTCGCCCTTGCGCGGGTCCTCGTGCTCGTAAAGGGCTGTGCCGTCAAAGCGTGCAAGCGCGTAATCGTCCTTGGGAAAATGCGCCGGCACCCAGTCGAGGATCACGCCGATGCCGTGGCGGTGCAGGACGTCGACGAGGTACATGAAGTCCTGCGGCGTGCCGTAGCGCGCGGTGGGCGCGAAGTAGCCCGTGACCTGGTAGCCCCACGAGCCGTAGAACGGGTGCTCGGTGATCGGCAGCAGCTCGACGTGGGTGAAGCCCATGTCGCGGGCGTACGCGGCCAGTTCGCCCGCGACCTCGCGGTAGCCGAGGAAACGGTTGCCCGCGCCGCGCCGCCACGAGCCGAGGTGCACCTCGTAGATCGAGACCGGCGCGTCGAGCGCGTTGGCGCCGCGCCGCGCCGCCATCCACTCGCCGTCCTCCCAGCGGTAGTCGAGCGACCAGGCGCGCGACGCGGGCTCCGGCGGCGCCTGCGAGTAGAGCGCGAACGGGTCGGCCTTGTCGGCCTGGAACCCGTCGCGGTTCGAGACGACGCGGAACTTGTAGGCGTGCCCGTGCGCGACGCCGGGCACGAAGCCCTCCCAGAGCCCGGAGCCGTCCGCGCGCGCGGCGAGGGGGTGCGCGCGCGCATCCCAGCCGTTGAACTCGCCGATCACCGCGACCGCGCGCGCGTTCGGCGCCCACACCCCGAAGCGCGCGCCGCCCGCCTCGAGGCGGCAGCCGAGCTTCTCGTACAGCCGCCCGTGGGAGCCTTCCTTGAAGAGGTAGACGTCGTGCTCGGTCAGCACCGGGCCCTCCACGTTCCGCGCGTGCGGAACAGCCCGCCGCGGTCGAGCGCGTGGCACGCGATCAGGAACGCCGCGGCGTTCCACGACTGCCCGCGCATCCCGCGCGGCTCGAGGGTGCGGCCGTGCAGCCACTCGTTGAACGCCCAGTCGCCGAGCGCGTTCGCCCGGGCCACCTGCGCCAACGCCTCCGCCGCCTGCGCGCGCCGGCCGGACTCGGCGAGCGCCGC
>JRYJ01006017.1_pt1 | contig 15985 bp, 18 predicted proteins | sample 235371 | NCBI WGS metagenome assembly JRYJ01 (sample SAMN03074219, study PRJNA261477) | activated sludge metagenome | biome: Wastewater Treatment Plant; feature: Wastewater; material: Activated sludge; isolation source: activated biomass of a wastewater treatment plant treating hydrocarbon... ... | reverse complement strand
GCAGCTCGGTCTTTCGACCTTCGTCAGTGTGGGGAACAAGGCCGACGTCTCCGTGAACGACCTCCTGCAATACTGGGAAAACGATCCGGCCACCGGCGTGATTCTGTTGTACGTGGAATCATTCGGCAACCCGCGTAAGTTCGCCCGCATCGCCAGACGAGTCACTCGCGAGAAACCCATTATCGCCTTGAAAGCGGGTCGGACCTCCTCGGGCCGTCGCGCCGCGGGGTCGCACACAGCCGCCCTCGCGGCCGACAACGTCGCCGTCGACGCCCTGTTCCATCAAACCGGCATCGTGCGGGCCGACACGCTTGAGGAGCTCTTCGCACTGGCGCTCGGCTTTTCGGAGCAACCCTTGCCGCGCGGGCGGCGGGTGGGCATTCTGACCAACGCAGGCGGACCGGGAATCCTCTGCGCCGATGCCTGCGAGGCGGGGTGCCTGCTCGTTCCCACACTGCCCGAGGCGACCGTTGCGCGGTTGCGATCGTTCCTGCCGCCGGCGGCGGCCCTCCAGAATCCGGTCGATCTCATCGCATCGGCGTCGCCGGAGCAGTACCAACAAGCGGTGGATACGCTTCTGACCTGCCCTGATCTTGACGCGCTCATCGTCCTGTATATCGCCGTCACCAAGACCGATACCGAGCCGATCGCCGAAGGCATCCGCAAAGGCATCGCCCAAGCCCGCGCGGGCCACGGAGCGGGCAAACCGGTCTACATCGTGTGGATGGCCGAGGCCGATCGGGACCGGCGATTCGTCTTGCTGAACGAAACGATCCCCACCTATGCAGCGCCTGAGCTTCCGGCGCGGGTCCTGAGCCGGGCCGCGGAATATGCCGAGCGACGCCAACGGCCGCCGGGCATGGTTCCAGACTTCGACGATCTCCACATTGAAACCGCTCGTCGCGTGTGTCGGGAGGCGCTGGCACGGCGCGGCACCGGATGGTTGAGCGCGACTGAAACCCGCATGGTCCTCGACGCCTGTTCACTGCCGCTCCCGGCCGGTGGCGTCGCCGCCACGGCCGATGAGGCGGCCTCCATCGCCGCACGGATCGGCTTCCCCGTGGCGGTGAAACTGGCCTCGCATCGGCTCGTCCACAAGACCGAAATCGGCGGTGTCCGATTGAACCTGACCGACGAGAAGGCGGTGCGCGAAGCCTATGACGCCATCCGCAGCCGGTTGGCTCAGGACGGTCACTTGGACGCGATGGAAGGTGTCCTCATCCAACCGATGCTCAAGGGCGGCGTGGAAGTCATGGCCGGGATGACGCATGATCCGTCATTCGGCCCGTTGATCGGATTCGGCTTGGGCGGCATTCACGTCGAGATTCTGGGCGACGTGCAGTTTCGCGTGACGCCGCTGACCGAGCTCGATGCCGCCGAGATGGTGCGGAGCATCAAGGGGCGCAGACTGTTGGAAGGCTACCGCGGCCATCCCGCCGCCGACATCGGCGCGATCGAGGAGCTTCTGCTCCGCCTCTCGCGCCTGGTCGAAGAAATTCCGGAGATCGTCGAGCTGGACCTCAACCCGATCTTCGCCCTCCCGCCCGGGCAAGGCTGTCAGATTGCGGATGCGCGGATCAAGGTGGGGTGACCCACTCGGGCCGAGCGTTAGGGTTAGACCACCTTCGCGATCTACTCCAGCCGTGTCTTAGTCTCCTGAAACACCGATCCACATCTATCCTTAGCGGAGCCACGAAGTCCGGCATGAAAGCGGACGAGCGTTCCATTTTGAAACACTTCTTGCAGACCATTCCCGCTCCACAGTCAACACACAAATTCTTGCTGTATTGTGGGCGTGTGCTTCTGGCAGGATAGTTCGGTCGATCCATCAATACGAGGCTTCTTCATGAAACATCCTCCCAGCGTCGGCATGAAACGAATTGTACGGAATATCCTCAGACAGACCAAACAATGGATCGAGGAACCAACAGCTCTACCCGATCGACCGCTCGCCTTCAATAATTCATACGAATGGATAGGTCAGGCGTTTCACCTCATCGAGAAAGACCCTGGGACCAACGGCTATCAGGCCTATATCTGGGGAGTACTACAAGGAGCCGCGTTAGCTAAAGTCCTCGGCTGCCCGCGCATTTCTGTTTTAGAATTCGGCGTCGCCGGCGGAAGGGGTTTAGTCAGTCTCGAACGCATTGCCGAATTGGTCGAGCACCACACCGAAGTTGGCATTGATGTCTATGGCTTCGATACCGGCAAGGGACTTCCGAAACCTCAAGACTATCGAGACGTCCCCTACATGTGGGAGGAAGGGGATTTCACCATGGATCAGTCGGCATTACGCGCGCGACTGAAGCGGGCCCAGCTCCGGTTGGGACTGGTCGAAGAGACAGTGCCGGAGTTTCTGCGGACATCCTTCGCACCTCTGGGATTCATTTCGTTTGATGTCGACTTATATAGCGCCACGAAGGCAAAGTCTCTTGACGCTGGATGCACCGCCCCACAATCTCTTACCACGCATCCCATGTTATTTTGATGACATTATGGGCTACGGCTATAACGACTTCACAGGCGAACGACTGGCCATTCATGAATTTAATGCCGAGCATGGTCTCCGAAAATTGTCGCCAATGTATGGGTTGAAGTGGTTCGTGCCGCGGGAGTGTTTTCACGACCGGTGGGTTGAAATGCTGTACTTCGCGCATATGTTCGACCACCCGTCTTATGGCGCGGTCGACCACGTGCAGCGCCGTCCCATGTTAGACGTAGACGGTCAATGGCACTGGCAAGGATAACCCCTGCCTTGTCATGCCTTTCAATCAGGTGCCTGGCGCGTCACTGACGCCGCCTGCTCTCGGGCCAATGCGGCCTGCTTGTCGCATTGACCGGCCGGGCCGGGCTGGCTGCCCGCATTGTCTTCCCACCGTCCGCGCCGCGCACCGAGCGACATGAGCAAACATTCGGCGGTCGCCAGCAGCGCCTCGACGCTCGGTCCGCTCCCCTCACCGAAATGCCGGCGGTCGAAGATGGGGATTTGCAGACAGACTTCGGCACGGGAGCCGCGTTCGGGCGAGTAGACGATGCGGTGGGCCGGCGGCTCGGGATGTTCGCAGGGCTTCAGCAAATCCAACGATTGGAAGAAGACGCGGCAGAGCCTCTGGAGGTCGCGCAACAGCTCGCGGTGCTCGGTGTCGTCCCCCAACGGCACCTGACGGGGATCGGCAAACGCCGCATACAGGTTGAGCTGGAATCCGATCTGAAGGATGCGGTTGCTTGCGTCTTTGACGTAAAACGGGTCATGATCGAAACAGACCTGTCGGCCTCGAATCATCGCCCGCATCTCCGCTTCGGACGAGAAGGCGCCGGCCAGGTTCAGCTCGATCCCCATGTTAGCGCTCGCTTCCGCAGCAGGTGCGGTACCGCTCCTCCGGCACCTCTTTCATGGTCCGATACAGCTCCGCCCGTTCCTGCTCCGTGATCACCTGATCGATCGAGGGATACAGAATCCGCTCCTCCTTCATGTTGTGCGACTTCAACAGCTCCAGGAGCCGCCCCTCCTCCCGGTCGCTGTCCGGATTCTGGTTCTGTACCTTGTGATGAATCGCTTCCAGGCAGTCCCCGATGAGCCGGTGCTCCGTCCGCATGACCTGGGTCGGCCCGCCCTCCGCCATACCCGAATTCTCCTCCCATTTGGGGAACAGGATGTCTTCCTCCCACACGATATGGCGCTGCAAACCGTACTTGAACTCGACGAACGCTTCCTTGGCCTTCGCGAAATCCGATCGTTTGTATTGCTGAAAGGTGCTGAACAGCGCGTCAAGACGGTCATGGTCCTGCTCGAAATAATAGCTGATGGCCGGGTCCGACATGAGGCCTCCCTTGGGACGTTAGGAACGATCGACGACTTTGTATTCCAGGTGACAGGCCACGCAGGCCTTCAACACGTTATTGAACTGCGGCAGGATTTTCTTCAGATCGTGCGAGGGCATGGTCTCGGCCAGCTTTTCAGCCGCCTCATGATGGGCCATGGCCAAATCATGATAGACAGGCGGAAAGTTCTGCGGCTCTTGTCTCGACATCGCCTGGCGATGCATGAAGAAGCCCAGATGCGATTCCGTCAGCCCCTGGGCCAACTGAAAATCCTCGTCGGCCAACGCCGCCACGATCGCCTGGATCGTCTCCAAATGCTGCAACATGACCGCGCGATGTTCCTTGTGGGCATCCGTCCCCAGCGCGACAGGCGTTCGCACGTCCGGCAGATGGACCGCAGGCGGCTCATCCTTCCTCGGCGCACCCGTGGTCTCCGCACAACCGGCGACGGCGACAACCGTCAGCCACACGGCGCCGTAGACTGCCACCCGCAACCGGTCTCGTACCGTCATGACGTCTCCCCGGTGGCCTGCGTCCAATACGCGTCCACCCGTTCCTGAATGTGGCGGATCGCCCCCTCTTGCTTCACCGGCTCGAAGAGGTGCCGGAATCGTCCCTGTAGTTTGAGATACTCCTCCACCGGTCTCCGCTTCGGCACATACGTGTGTGTGACGGCGCCGTTGACTGCTTCCTTCAACGGCCAGAGCCCGGTTTCGACCGCGAGTTTGGCGACCTCCGGAGTTTCGCCCGGATCGTACAACCAGCCCGTTGGGCAAGCCGACAAGGCCAAAAACAGCTTCGGTCCCGTCATCTTCGCCGCCCGCGCGAACTTCTCTTCCAGATCGAGCGGGTACCTCGGCGCCACGGTCGCGATATAGGGCGGCTTGTGGGCCCGCCAAATCTCGAAGATGTCTTTCTTTTCCTGGACGGCGCCGGCGGGATGCTGCAGGCTGCAGGGCGAGGTGGACGTCCGCGCACCGAACGGGGTCGCGGAGGACAATTGCATGCCCGTGTTGCCGTAGGCCTCGTTGTCGTAACAGAAATAGTAAAAATCGAGACCGCGATAGAGGGCTCCCGAGGTCGACGACAGCGCCATGTCGTACGTGGATCCATCGCCGCCCAGCACCACGACTTTGAGGTTCTCCTCCTTCGGGAGCCGACCTTTTGCGATCAGCACGTCGAGCGCATCGCGCAGCCCCTGCGCCCCGGCCGGCGCCGATCCCATGGTGGTATACAGCCACGATCCCTTGAAGGGGGTGAAGGGATAGGCCGCCAGCAGCGTGAAGCAGCCCGCGGCATTCACATACACCACGTCGTCGCCCAACACTTTCGCCGCCAGGCGCAGTGCCTCCAATCCGCCGCATCCTGCACAGAGCGACGTCCCCGGCAGCACATGCTCCTCACGGGGAATCTGTTTGATCTTCTTGAAGGTTTCGCGCTGCCAAGGCATATGAATGCGCTCAGAGCTGATTGCTGTCAGCTATCAGCTCTGAGTCCTCCGGCCAGCATCTGCAGCTCCACCATCTCCCGATGCTCAGATTCCGTATAGAGCAGCACCGGTCCGATGCCTTCGCCGCGGAGCCCCGCTTCGGCCGTCTGCTCGAAGACCGCGCGGAACTCGCCTTCGGACAGATTCTTGCCGCCGAGGCCGCCGATAAACGAGCAGAGGGCTCGCGGCCGCCGCGCCTCATGGTACAGACAGGCTGCAAGCTCTTGAAACAGAATGCCGCCTTGACCCGGCGCCAGGTTCTGGTCCAGGACCGCCACGGCCCGGCGATTGCGCAGTACTCTCCGAATTGCTTCGGCCGGCCAGGGGCGAATCACGCGCAGCCGCAGCAGGCCCACCCGCCGGCCCTCCGCTCTCGCCCGGTCGACCGCCGCCTTGCCCCGGCTCGCAAAGGCATTCGTCATCACGAGCACGTCCTCCGCATCGTCGAGCCGGTATCCTTCCACGACATCGTAGCGACGGCCGAAGAGTCGTTCGAACTCTGCGGCGGCTTCGTCATGGACCTGGAGGGCGTTCATCGCAGCCAGGTGGAGTTGGTGCCGGAAGTAACTGTAGATGCCGCCGCCGACCACGGCCGTACCCAACGCATGGGGCGCGGAGGCCTTGAACCCGAGATGGGCCGGACGGAAGGGCGGCAGGAAAGCACGCGCCTGTTCCGGGTCCGGCACATGCACGGGCTCGCGTGTGAAGGAAAGATAGAACCCGTCCAGGTTCACGATGACGGGCAACATCACCCGCTCGTTCTCGGCAATCCGATAGGCCATGAGGATCGAATCCACCACCTCCTGGCAGGTCTCGGCATGGATCTGGAGAAAACCCGAGTCTCTCGCGGCCAGCACGTCGTTATGATCCGGTTCGAGGGTGATCGGCGCGGCCAAGGCCCGCGACACGTTGACCAAGACCAGCGGCGCGCGCCACCCGGAAACGGTATAGAGCAGTTCGAAGGCATAGAGCAGCCCTTGGCTGGAGGTCGCGGTGAAGACCCTCGCACCGGCTGCCTCGGCCGCCCCGGCCGCCGTGAGCATGGAATGTTCGGAATCCAGCGTCACGAACCGCGCCGCCAACTCGCCGCTGTCGCACCATCTGGAGAGGGTTTCGACGATTTCCGTCTGCGGCGTGATCGGAAACGCCGGGATATAGTCCACATCGGCGAGCCGCGCACCCCAGGCCGCCGCCATGTTTCCCGTCATCATCTGGCCCGCCACGCCGCCACTCCTTCCTGTTCGCGCTCGGCCACCAGAGCCTTGGTCGGGCATTCCTGCAGGCAGATCTGGCAGCCTTTGCAATGCTCATAGTCGATGACGGGCTTGTCTTCGGCTGTCATCGATATCACCCCGTCGGGACAAAACGCAAAACAGAGCCAACAACCGTTGCACTTGTCGGGCACCAGCACCGGCCGAAACGTCCGCCACCCGCCGGTTTCACGCAGCACCGAGTTCGCCGCGGCGCTGATGCGGGCGGTGCCTCGGGTCGGCGGCTCATACACCGGCTCTCGCAGAGTCGCCGCTCCGGTAGGCAAGGGTCCCTGACGATTCAGATCCAGCGGCGCCACCGCGTGATAGCACCGGAGCCCAACCGTCCGATTGCGTTCGATCGAAGGTCTGGAGAGCCCCAGATCCGTCAGCTCCCGTTCGATCGCCTCGCGAACTGCGCCTTCACTGAGACCGATCAATCGTGCCGCCACGGCGCCGAGCAGTGCGCTGATGGCCTCTCGTCCCCCGAATTCCTCCAGGGCGAGACCCGTCAGGTCCAGCGTCGTGATACGACCAGACAACGCCATCGCATCACGGAACTGATCGGCGTTCGCCGGCGAGTTGACGAACACCGCCGTCCGTTCACCCACGCCATCCATCACACGCGCGGCCGGATCCTCGATGAGCGAAGCCTCGGCGATGAGCACCAGATCCGGGTTGGCGATGACGCCCCGCTCGCGAATCGGCTCCTTCGCGAGCCGTGTATACGCGGCGACGGGGGCGCCTCGGCGTTCTGCCCCATAGATCGGCGAGTCCTGCGCCTGAAACCCTTCGAGGAACGCCGCCGTGCCGAGAATGCGGCTGGCGGTCTTGGCACCCTGTCCGCCGCGCCCATGAAACCGGACTGACACCATGCTAGGACCTTTCGGCCCGCTCCCGTTTAAAGGCTTCCTTTCCCGCAACCAACGCCGCCTCGATCGTCGCTTCGGTTTCCTTCACGTAGCGCTTGGCCTCCTCCAGCGTCCGCGACAGCTCCCCGCGGATCTCCCTCGCTTTTTCCAGCACTTCTTCTTCCGTCCGGCGCGCATAGCTGCGCAGTGCCGTCCGGGTCTCTTCACCCGACTTGGGTGCATACAGAAGGGCGGCCACCGCGCCGATGACGGCGCCGCTCAGAAACGCCAGCGACATCCCCGCTCCCGAACACCCCTGATTCTGCTCTCCCATAATCCAGCCTCCTTGGGCGAAAGGTTTTTCTTCCGGTGAATCTAGAGCAGAGGGTGTGCCAGAACCGCCCAGTCGATACGGTGAGAACTCGTTGGATTCGCGCGGGGTTGCACCGAAACGCCTGTATGAACCGCATTGATCGACCCTCCAGTGGGGAAATTCTCAACCGGCCATGGATACCGCAGTCCCAAAAAGGGACAACCATCGACACCCGCACCGAGCCGCAAGCTATCCAGGGCCGGAGTAGAAGGGGGGCAGATTGCTCGACAGCAAACAGCAAGTTTTGCCGACAGAAAATTGGCTTGAACAGCGGCTGTCCCATGGAGAGAAGCGGTGTAGAAGAACCGTTGCGACATCGATCAGGAGGACGCTTCGAGCAGTAGGAGAAACTGGAACTTCCACCAGGGCCCGGGCCTTTCACCAATCTCACCGCTAGGAAAGATCAGGCCCTCACAACCGCTCGTCCCAGCGATTCGGAGTTCCAACCCGTCTCTCATACCGGACTTCCCGTCCCGCCCGCGCACGAGCGGCAGACGGTCGGTCTTCGTGGCGACCTTCCCCAAAACGAACAGGGAGGAACCGACGTGGAGTCGACGCATTGCAACAGATCAGGGTGTTCCATGACCGATCGGCCGACCGACGAGAGTCGGCTCCGGCTCCACGCGGTCTTCGCGCTGGTGCTCATCATCCAGCTCTGTCCGATCTGGTTCACGACCTATCCGCCGTTGCACGACTACCCGAACCATCTCGCCAGGATTCAGATTCTCCATCAATACGGTGAAAGCGAATCGTACCGCTCCACCTATGAATTGGACTGGCGTCTGTTTCCCAACCTCGCCATGGATCTCATCGTCCCTCCCCTGCTGAACGTGTTCAGCGTCGAAACCGCGAGCAAGATGTTCCTGTCTCTCATCGTCGTCCTGTTCAACGTCGGCATGCAGGCCCTGAGCGCGGCCATCCATGGACGTCCTCACTGGAGCGCCTTGGCGGCGAGCTTCTTCACCTACCACTACGCGTTCTCGTATGGGTTCGTGAACTACATCTTCGGACTCGGCACGTTTTTTTTGACGCTCGCCATCTGGCTGCGATGGCGCGCCGAATGGACCGTCGCCCGCCTCATGCTGGTCGGCGCTTTTACGCTGCTTTGCTATTTCTCACACCTCTCCTCGTTCGTGTTCCTGGCGATCGCCATCGCATGCGTGACGGTTCTCGACTCGTGGCGCTATCGAGACTTCCACACACACCGGCTCCTCGGCCTGCTGCCGCTCGTCCCCTCGCTCCTCGTGTACGGGATCTATAGCGTTGGGCTCGATCATCACGGCCGGATGGAGTGGTGGCCGCCGCTCATCATGAGAAAACTGGCCGGATTTACCTATCCCTTTCTGAGCCATGACCCCTGGGTCGATCTCGCGCTGGGTGCGGCCTTCTGCGCGATCATCCTGATCCTCTTGGTCAGTCGCACGGGCCGTTTGACCGGTGCCGAGCTCATCGTGATCGGATCCGTCTTCGTGTTCCTCTATTTGATCTTTCCCATGAGCGCCGCCCTCACACACTATGTCGATCGCCGATTCATCATCCCTGCGGTCGTACTGTTGGTCCTGGCGGTACGGATCGACCTGTCCAAAGCCTTGGGCCGGTATTTGACGATCGGCCTGTTGCTGTTATCAATCGCCCGGACCGGCGCGGTCTGGACGTTCTGGAGCGGCGCCAGTCGTGATCTCGAAGCTCAGGTCCATGCGTTGGATTTGCTTCCAGACGGGGCCAAACTGTATCCGATGCTGATGTATGAAAACGGTTCCAGCTCATGGTTTCACACCGCTCATTTCTATTTTGCCTCCCACTACGCCACCATCTACCGGCATGCATTCGTCCCGACCATTTACGCACAGAACGGCGTACACCCCCTGCGGCTGCGACGATCCTTCCAGGCCAATGATGTTCAACTACATCGAGGGCCTCGGCTCGACGGGGAAAACTGGGACAACGACTTTGCCTGGATCGAGCGGGGAACACCGCTGGAGCGAGTCAAATGGCCGGCGTTGTTTTCGAAGTACGATTACGTGTGGGGATACAGGCTGTCGGAGGACTTCACGCGCTTCCTGCTCTCTCAAGGGCAGTTGGTCGCACGGACCGGCGAAGCCGTACTGGTTCGGGTCAGAAAAGCGTAGCGGCTCGACGTTGCGAGCCTGCTATTCCGATTCCATGCCCATGCGACCACGCGGCCCCATCCCCCGGCCGTGCATGCCCGGTCGAGGACCGTGGTGGGCGCCGAACGTCTGCTCGTACCGGATGAGGCTCCAGATCTCCTCGTCGGTCAGTTGGCCGCCGAATCCGATCATGGCCGTGCCCGGGGACCCGTGCTTGATGACCCAGAAGATCTCCCCTTCCGTACGATGTCGCCAGAATCCATGGTGCTGAAAGTTCCGGGGAGCGGGCGTCAGGGACGCGGCCACCGGTCCGTCCCCGGCTCCCTCGGTTCCATGACAGTTCATGCAGGTGCCTTTCCCCTGATACAGCGCTTTTCCCTTTTCGATCACGTCGGGAGAATCCGGCAGCGGACTCCGCAAAGCTCGCGCTTCCTGCAGTTTGTCTTCAGGGACCCGGGATCGCATCATGTCGTGCATGTCGGCAGCAGCGGTGAGCGGGAGCGCCAGGACCATGCCGACGCACCAGCAAAGCATATGTCTCGCAGCACGTTGTTTCCAATTCATGACTCAAACCCCATTTGCTATGAGCACATATGGCATGTTGCCTATAGCCTAAAGCACGAACCAACAAGCCTCCCGTCTTTCCTGCAATACGCCATCAGCTATAAGCCATACGCTCCCTGCTTTAGAACGCCACCGTTCGATCCCGTTCGGAAACCGCCTTGATATAGTCCGGCATGCCCTTGATCGTCGCCCCGGCCACCAGATCGCCTTGTCCGATCTGTCGGGCGACGGCGCAGGCCCCGCAGACCCAGATCGGAACGTTCGCCGCCTGCACCGCTGCGAGCAAATCCTTCAGCGGCGTGAGATTCACGCCGGTCACGTGATCCGCGGTCCCTTTACGTCCCAACGTGACCGCTTCATTCCACAACCAGAGCACCACGTCGTGCCCCTGCTCCTTCGCGGTCTTGGCCGCCATGAACGGGAGCGTCGCCATCGTCGGATCGTCCGTTCCCCGGCTTCCCGAAATGATAAATGTCGCCACAGCATACCTCCTAAAATAAGAGCCTATGGCTGATAGCCGATAGCATATGGCAGGAGCGAAGAGCGGCCCTCCTGGCAGCGGTTCCTAACTCTCCTGGTCCGTGCCATACGCTATAAGCCATCAGCTCTCGCTGCTGCTACTGCTGTCCCTTGAACGTGGCTTTGAGATAGGCCATCACGTCCGCTACGCCCTGCTGGCCGATGGTCAGGCCCCAGTAGGGCATATTGGCCGATTTCCCCATGGCTGCACCGCCATAATTGATCATGTTGTACAGATACTCCGTCGGCACTTGCTCGAAGTTGATGTTCGCGTGGATCGCCGGCTTCGGCTCGAGGGTAGCGGCAGCCGGGCCATCGCCTTTTCCTTTTGCGCCATGACACTGCATGCAATATTCCTTGTAGATGACCTTGCCGCGGCCGACGCTCGCCTTGCTGAACTCCTCGCTCGTCCAAGGCTCGTAGTACTTGAAGTCCGGCACGCCCTGCGTCGCGAGATAGCCGATCACCGCCCGCAATTGCGGATCTGTGGCATCGGCGAGAAACTCGCCGGTATGTATGATAAAGTCCTGCGGGTTCTGTCCGAAACGGTACAACCAATCCATGTTGTACCGCTGCCCTGCGTTCTGCAGCGCGGCGCTCTGCTGCCCGCCGATGAGTTTCCCGTTTTCCTCGATCGTATGGCAACCGAGGCAGGCATGCGCCTTATAGGCCATTCCGCCGAAGGACGCTTCGTACTTCGACACCTTGTTCACGTCGAACGCGCCGACTTTGACACGAGGATCTTTGTTGTTTTTTTCAAAATAGTCGGCGATGGCGTTCGCGTCCGCCTCGCTCACCACCGGATGTTTCACCGGCCCCTCGCTGAGGTCCCATCGGTAGCCTTTCGCATACAACGGGGCTTCCTTTCCCGTCAGCCACCGAATGAGCCACGACCGCTGGTACTTGCTGCCGGCCCAAATGAGATCCGGTGCCCTCAAGTTAAAGCGCGATTCAGCGGTTCCCTCCAGACGGTGACATTGCACACAGGCCTGCTGGATCAGCTCCTTGGCGCGCGACTGATCGGCGCCGAACAACAAGCGTGGAAGTGACAACAGTCCTACGGCTGACACCACTACACAGGCCATCACCGCCCTTCTCATGCTCCCGCTCATGGCAGCTCCTTTCATGGATATCCTCGTCCCCCTCTCTGTTGATCTGATGATCTGTTGATCCATTGGATTTCGGAGAATGTCCGGTTCAGCGAACCCCACATCATCGGATCGACAGATTGCTTCACCGCGTCGAAAGCCACACATGCACGTCGGCCACGTCCTGTTGGCTCAAGGCACTGCCCCAGGCCGGCATGGCGCCCCGGCCGTGAAGGACCGTCTCCCAGAACGCGCCTTCATTCTTCAAGATGGGATTCCCCGCCAGTTTCGGTCCCACACCCCCTGCAGCTTCCGCGCCATGACACGCCTGACAGTTCGTCGAGAAAATCGCCGCGCCGCGCGCCGCGACGCCGCTCAGCGGCCCTTCGGTGGCCATGCCGCCGGCCGGTGACTCCTCCTTCACCACATCGCCGTCGAGAGGTTCGAGATGATCGGGGGCCCCGGGGTGATAACGGGAGGAGAGAAATCGGACCAGCAACGCCGCCTCATCCTTCGACAACTCGGCGCCCCAATGCACCATCTTTTCCACCGTCGCATTCCAGCGGTCGGACGGCAGCCGTTGCTGATAGACCAGATCCGGTGAGTGGCAGACCGAACAGCGCGCGAGAATCAGCGCGTCCGCACGATGGGCTATGGCCGGTGTGATCGCTCCCTCGTCTTCCTGCGCCGCCGTGACAGCAACCAGGCCCACGAGCACACTGAGGAAGCAGCCCATGGCGTATAGCCTATAGCGTATGGCACAAGCCTTCATGACTTCTTCAGTCCTGCTCTGTGACCGTGGCTCTTCGGCGCTGGCATCTCGCATCTCGTGAAGCGCACCTTTGTAGATCAAGAGCAGATGGCGAATAGCTTATGGCACAGACAAGAGGAAAGAGAGTCGCATCGCTTGTGCCATTTGCCATTGGCTATCAGCTCTCTTCTTTTCACGCTTCTCATGCCACCGTCACCATGATGCGATCATACCCGTTCCACAAAAACCCGCCGGGGTTCCACGGTGTGGCAGGCGGCTGCACCTCGCCTCGCGTATCGGCGGCGCGACAGACAATCGCCGCAGGCCCGGGCGTCTTGGGCGTCCACAGGTACTGCCACTGCCTCCAGGCATAGCGCTGCTCTTCGCCGACCAGGCGCGCGAGGTCCCAGGTCTTTCCGTCATCCACCGAGACTTCAACTTTCTCGACCATTGCCTCCCCCGTCCAGGCCACACCTTGGATCGTCACCGGCCCTCGAGCCACGGTCGCACCTTCGACCGGCGACGCGAGGAGCGACTTCACCGGCATCGCTTCGACCGGCGCCATGGTCGTCCCCGGAAGGCCGGAGTTCGGTTGAACCGCCGTCACAGGAATACGATAGGCGGTCTGCATGTAATAACCCGTCGCCTCGCTGGTCTGCACCGTGATCTCGGTCAACCACTTGATACAGGATTCGGCCATCCAGCCCGGCGTCACGACCCGCAGCGGCGCCCCGTGCAACAAGGGAAGCGGCCGCCCGTTCATTTCGTAAGCCAGCAACGTGTCCGGATGCATCGCCTTTTCGAGCGGGATGCTGCGCACGAAGAGCGGTACGGTGGCAACTATTGGGCGGTCGGCGCCCAGGAATTGGACATGTAACCCCTGTCCCTTAATGCCGGCCTTTTGGAGGACGTCCCGCAGGCGCACGCCGGTCCATTGTATGTTGCCGACGGCGCCGCGCTCCCATTGAACCCCCGGCACCTTCGGACGATGAAAAGCGCGGCCGTTCCCGCTGCATTGCAGGACTGCCGTGAGCGAGACCGCTTCGAATCGTTTGAGATCCTGGATACTCAGCGTCAAGGACTGTCCGACGCGACCGCCGACGGTCAGGCGCCAGCGTGCCGGATCGACCACTTCAGGATTCGGCGGTCCGAAGTGACTGCGCACGAACAGGCGTTCATTGGGCGTTAACCACGAGGTAAACTCGCGGACCGGCGTTTCGGCATCGAAGGGCCGCGTGACCCGCGTGATGAGCGGACCGGTGGCGGTCCCCGGAGCCTCGGCATGCGCGGTGCCGCGAGCCCAGGCGCCGGTCAACCCCGCACCCAGCGCTCCGATCGCTCGTGTAAAGAATGATCGCCGGGACACAGACATGGGACGCCTCCGGTTATCTTGGAGTCATCGATCTCAGGAAGGATTCAATCCGATCGCAACTTTTGCCGGGACCGCGATCGATTGATGGACCGTGCACCCGTGCGCAACTTTCAACAACCGTTCCTTTTGGTCGGCCGTGAGACGGTGGGGCAGCCGAATCGCGAGGGCAATCTCGCCGACGCGATGGGGCCCTTCCGCCATCGACCACTCCGCATCCACCCTGAGGCCATCCTGGGAGATGTTGTGCCGGGCGCAAAATCGGCCGACAAAATATCCCACGCAGCTCGCGAGTGATCCGACAAAGAGCTCCACCGGACTCATCCCGGCATCCGCCCCGCCGTCTTCCACAGGCTGATCCGTCACGATTCGGTGATGGGCGCTTGCGATATCGAACCGCGTGCCGCCTTGATAGGTCACGGTGAGTTTCATACGGGGCCCTCGTCAGCCGTGGAACGGTGTCGACTCCCGATCGCTATCAGCCGACAGCCATCAGCGTTCAGCTTTGAGAAATTCCTCGGCTGATGGCTGACTGCTGAAAGCTGAATGCGCATGATGTTTGATGATGCTTCTCTAGTACGGCGAATCCGCCGGCTTTCCCCCCTTGGGCCAGTCATTCGCCTTGTCGGGAAAATCGGGGCGCGGCTGGGACGTGATGAACGCCGCCACATCGTACGCTTCGTCGTCCGACAAGGCCCACCCTCGGGTCCGCGGCATGTTGGCCTTGATGAAAGACGCGGCCACGCTGACACGCGCCATCCCCGACGCAATGTTGAACGAACGAGGCCCCCACACCGGCGGAGCCACGACGGAGCCCTGTCCGTCGGCCCCATGACAGAAGGCGCACCGAGCCCCAAAGAGTTTCTTGCCGTTGGCCGGATCCGGAGTGCGTGAGGATTGGATGCGCGACAGGCCTCGCCACTCGATGCGGCTGTCCTTCGGCACATCGCCGGAGAGCCATTCGATGTATGCAACGATGGCCCGCAGTTTGTGGCTGTCTTCGGGCAGGGCCCTCCCGTTCAAACTCCGTTCGAAGCACTCATTGATCCGGTCGGCCAACGTCACCATGCGACCGGCTCGCGCGCGATACTCCGGATAGACACGGCTCAATCCGACGTAGGAAATGGCGTTGGGATCCAAACCGGCATCGAGGTGGCAGTTCGTACAGGTCAGAGCGTTGCCGACGTAGGGTTTGGCATATTCCTGGGTTCTGACGACCAGGTCATAACCCAGCCGGATATCTTCGCCGCGCTGATCGCCGGGGATCGAATCGGGCGACGGCGGAGTGAACACCGCGTCCAGGGATACGGCCGACGCCAGCCGACGCTCCGGCTCCGACGTTTGCGCGCGCTCCTGGGAAGCCGTACAGCCGACCACCAGCACCGCGATGAGGAACGCTCTGCCGAGCCAGACCTGCATGCCCCAGGCTATCGCAATGTACATGCCATTTCCCTGCAGAGATCCGGCTGAAATTGTCACGGATCAGCGGGGAGTTGTGTCGCATTCCTCCCCGCGAAGAAGGTCCGGTGGCGAGAAAGGCATCAGAGAGAAGAGGCAGACTGGCGCGTCATGCCACAGTTTCACGGAAATGTGGTCATTTGCTCATTGAGTCATTGATTCATTCCCGCACGACTCAAGAATAAAAATGATCACTGGATCATTTCCTTCAGGAAGGACGATATGCTTCAACCCGGTTCCGGCCGCCGGCTTTCGCTCGATACAACGCGGCATCGGCCTGCTTGAGGAGGGCTTCGACATCCGAGGCCGAGGGCCCCAAAAGCGAAATCCCGATACTGATGGT
>JRYJ01004070.1_pt2 | contig 15995 bp, 14 predicted proteins | sample 235371 | NCBI WGS metagenome assembly JRYJ01 (sample SAMN03074219, study PRJNA261477) | activated sludge metagenome | biome: Wastewater Treatment Plant; feature: Wastewater; material: Activated sludge; isolation source: activated biomass of a wastewater treatment plant treating hydrocarbon... ... | reverse complement strand
CATCATCGTCGGCGTCATCCTGTCGGCGGCGTCCGTGACCATCATCGCCAATACCATTCGGTTGGCCCTGTACTCGCGCCGCGAGGAGATTGAAATCCTCAGCCTGATCGGTGCGACCAAAGCCTTCATTCGCGTGCCCTATCTGCTGGAGGGGGCCGCGCTGGGCTTGCTCGGCAGCGCCCTGTCGCTCATCATCCTCAAAACGGGGTTCGAGCTGTTTCGCCATGAGATTCGCTCCACCAGCCGTTTCCTGGGTGTGGACTCGCTGCTGACTTTTTTCCCCGTTGAGATGTGCGCGGTGCTCGTGACGGTGGGATTGTTCCTGGGCTTCGCGGGGAGTTTTCTCTCCCTGCTGCGCTTCGGCGAGGGACGCGCATGAGCCGGACGATCGGATGGCTGGGCCTCGTCCTGGCGAGTCTCATGGTCGGCCTGCAGTCGGGCGATGTCCGGGCGGAACGGAAGGATACCTATACCGACAAGATCGAACAGGAAAAGAAAAACCTGGAAAAATTGCGCGGGACGATCGAGGAGAAGCGCAAGAAATCGGATGAAGCGGAGAAGAAGCGCGAATCCGTCCTGCAGGGGCTCCAGTCATTGGATGAGCGGCTGGTCCGCTACCGGCAGGAACACCAGGAGATTCTCAAGCAGCTGCGGAAGAAGGACCGCGAAATCGAGCAGATGAGCGTGCAGTTGAGCCGGCTGTCGGAGCGAATCGATGAGCGGCAGGATGCCATTGCGGCCCGCCTGCGGGTCCAGTACGTGGAAGGCCGCTTCGGGCACCTCAAGACGCTCCTGTCAGCCAGTTCGTATGCGGACTTCCAGCGGCGCTTTCAGTATTTGTCGGCGGTCTCGCAGCGCGAGTACCAAATCGTCGAAGGCTATCGAAAGGACGCCGATCGGGTGGCGGAAGTCGAGCGGGAGCGGGAAGCGGCCCGCCAGGGAATGCTGGCCTATAAGGCCAGCACGGAACACAAACTGGCGCAGATTCAGGGCCTGAAGAAGGAAAAGAAGATCTATCTGGCGAAAATCACGCAGGAAAAGGAGTCCTACGACCGGGCGGTCGAGGAATTGGAACGGTCGGCTGCGCGGGTCGACAGCCTTCTGAAGGAGTTGGAAGCCCGTCGGCGGGCGGCCGCGGCCAAGCCTCCTTCCCTGACGGGCGGGCTGCGTGCGTTGCGCGGAACCCTCCCCTGGCCGACGGACGGGCAGGTCGTGTCCTATTTTGGTCGGCAGAAGCACCCGACCTTCAATACCTATATCCAGCGAAAAGGTATTGAGATTCGCGCCGCAGAAGGGAGTAATATACGGGCGGTCCTGGCCGGGCAGGTCGTCTATGCCGACTGGTTGAAAGGCTACGGACTCGTTATAATTGTGGATCATGCCAACGGGGTCTTCTCCCTCTATGCCCATGCCTCGAAGATCCTGACAACCGTCGGGGCCCGCATCGAAGCCGGGGAGACGATCGGGGAGACGGGGGACACCGGGATGACTGGGGAAAGTACGCTTTACTTCGAATTGCGGGAGGGAGCCGAGCCGGTGGATCCGCTGGTCTGGCTTTCCAAGAAATAGCGAACAGCCTTATCGACTGACAGAAGGAAGGAACCCACGTTATGGAACAGGAGCGCAGTCGGCGGTGGTTGTATCTGTTGCTCATGGTGACTTTGTCCCTGGGCATCGGGGTGTTCCTCGAGAAGGGTCTGGAGCGGACCGGCCACGCGTCCGAGACTTATGAGGAATTGCGCACCTTCTCCGAGGTCCTGACGCAAGTACAAAAGCACTACGTCGATGAGACCAAGGTCAAGGACCTTGTCCAGGGGGCCATCCGAGGCATGCTATCCACACTGGATCCCCACTCGGCCTACATGACGCCCGACATGTACAAGGAGATGCAGGTCGAGACGAAGGGAGAGTTCGGCGGCGTCGGCATCCAGATCGGTGTGAAGGAGAACCGCTTGGCGGTGATCGCCCCGATCGAAGGGACTCCGGCGTTTCGGGCGGGTATCAAGGCGGGGGACTTCATCACCAAGGTCAACGACGAGTCAACCAAGGACCTGACCTTGATGGATGCCGTGCAGAAAATGCGCGGCCCGCGGGGGACGAAGGTGAATCTGACTATCCAGCGCGACGGCACTCCGGATCCGCTCCTGTTTTCGCTCGTCCGTGACACCATCAAGATCGAGAGTGTGAAGTACAAGGTCATCGACAGCACGATCGGCTACGTCCGATTGACCCAGTTCCAGGAGGCGACGGGCAAAGACCTGGCCCGGGCGCTTAAGCAGTTCAAGGAACAAAAAGTCCAGGGAACGATTCTCGATCTCCGCAATAACCCCGGGGGGCTGTTGACGGCGGCGGTGGACGTGTCGGAACAGTTCGTCGGCAACGGCAAGCTGATCGTTTATACCAAGGGCCGGGAGGGGAAGAAGGACGAATGGTTCTCGAAGACGAAGGAGACGCTCGAAGATTCGCCGATGATCGTGCTGGTAAACGAAGGGTCGGCGAGCGCCTCGGAGATCGTCGCAGGAGCTCTGCAGGATTGGGGTCGAGCAGTGATCGTGGGGACCACCTCGTTCGGGAAGGGATCGGTCCAGACCATTCTGCCGCTCGGCGATGGAAGCGGGCTTCGCCTCACCACTGCCAAGTACTATACGCCGAAGGGACGGTCCATTCAGTCGACCGGGATTACACCCGACATCGTGGTGAAACCGCAGACCCAGGTCGTGGCGAAGGTCGGTGACAAGGACGGCAAAGAAGCCGACCAGAAGACGGCCAAGGCGCCTGCAGCCGTCAAAGAGCCTGCTGCGAAGCCGGCGGACGACGCGGCGCACAAGAACGGCACAGCCGTCCCCGCACCTCCGCTGGATGCCGGCGGGGAGGTTGCGCTCGAAGATGACGTGCAGCTCCAGAAGGCGGTGGAGTTGCTGAAGACCTGGAAGATCTTCAAGGAGCTCCGGCCGGTTTCGTAGTCTCCGCGGCCTCCTGACGCTGCCGAATGGCGGCGAGCAGCTCCGTCTCCGTACCCGTGAACCCGGGCAGGGTCCGGAGGAGATGGGATTCGACGAGCGTGATCAGATCCGCCGGCGTCCGGATCCCAAGCCGGAAATAGAGATAGCTGACCAGCGCCTCGGACAATCCCGGGAGGGATGCCCAGTCCGCCACTTCGGCCGGCAGCGGCGTCCTCAGTTCTTCGTACGCCCGTATCGTTCCCGTTGCCAGAAACTCCCGGATCTTCTCCGCAAGATCGCGTCCCACGCCGGGAATGTCTTCCAACTTGTCCAGCCGTGCCAGTTCCGCCACGTCTTCCTTCAGGGCCAACAGGGCATCGGCTGCGCGCCGATAGGCGCGGACGCGGTAGGGGTTCGCCCGCTGGGCGGCGAGCAGATCCGCCATCGCCCGAAAGAGTTGGGCAAGCTGTCGCGTGTCGTTGTCGGGGGGCATCCGTGGTGCTCCTGGCGCCTATTGTGATCGGTACGTCCCCGCACGTGCAAGCCGACGGCGGCTCGGTTGACAACCGGTTTTCCCGTTGCATAGGATGATCGAACGCTGGAGCAACGACGAGTGGTCATTCACGTCAACGGCGAATCCCGGGGGGTCAGCGAGGGGCACACCGTCGCGGCATTGCTGCGCGAGCTGGACATCCGGACCGATCGCGTCGCCGTCGAGCTGAATCTGGAAATTCTGGATCGGACCGAATTCGAGACCCGCAATCTCCGGGACGGGGATCGCGTGGAAATCCTCAGCTTCATCGGGGGCGGGGCGGAGTAATTTTTATGGATACGACCAACGATCGTCTGGTGATCGCCGGACGAGAATTCAAATCCCGGCTGTGGGTGGGGACGGGCAAATATAAGAACTTCGTCGAAACCCAGAAGGCGATCGAAGCGTCTGGGGCTGAAGTCGTCACGGTGGCGGTCCGCCGGGTCAATATCACGGATCGGTCCAAGGAGAATCTGCTCGACTATCTGGACCCCAAGAAATACGTCATCCTTCCGAACACCGCCGGCTGCTACACGGTCGAGGATGCGGTGCGATATGCGCGGTTGGCACGGGCGGCCGGCGTGTCCGATCTGGTGAAGCTCGAAGTGATCGGCGACGAGAAAACGCTTTTCCCCGACACGGCCGGCTTGATCGAGGCCGCCAAGATTCTGGTCAAGGAGGGATTCGTCGTGCTGCCCTATACCAACGACGATCCCATCGTGGCCAAGCGGTTGGTCGATATCGGTTGTCCCGCGGTGATGCCCTTGGCGGCGCCCATTGGTTCCGGGCTCGGCATCCGGAATCCCTACAATTTGAAGATCATTATGGAAACGGTCAAGGTGCCGGTCATCGTGGACGCCGGGGTCGGGACGGCGTCGGATGCGGCATTGGCGATGGAATACGGTGCGGATGCCGTGCTGATGAATACGGCGATCGCCGGTGCGCAGGATCCCATTGCGATGGCCGAAGCGATGAAATATGCCGTCTGGGCCGGACGGCTCGCGTACAAGGCGGGCCGGATTCCGCGGAAGTTGTATGCGACGGCGAGCAGCCCGATCGAAGGGATGCTCTAAGAGCGTAGGACTGGGACTCGGTGCTGAGGACAAAGAGCAGGCTGCGGTGCCAGGACTCAGGACTTCAGTTGCCGTTCACTCTTCCTCGCCCTGAGCCCAGGATTCGAATTCCTCATTATTCTGAGTCCTGAGTCCTCAGTCCGGTTGATGTCTCGAATCGACTTCCGCCTCTATGTGGTGACGGACCGTCACCAAACCGCCGGGCGTCCACTTCTCGCCATTCTCGATGATGCGACCCGTGCCGGCGTGCGTGCCGTGCAGCTCCGTGAACGAGATCTGACCACTCGCGAGCTGCTGACGCTGGCCGAAAACGTTCAGCGCATGCTCGCGGGGCGGGGGACTCGACTCTTCATCAACGATCGAATCGACGTGGTGCGGACTCTGTCCGTCAGCGGAGTGCATCTGCGGGAAAGCAGCCTTCCGCCGTCGGTAGCACGTCGCCTGCTGTCCCCCGATCAGTTCATCGGTGTTTCGGCACATTCGGTTGCCGGCGCGTGTGCGGCCGAAGCGGAAGGGGCGGACTTCGTCGTGCTGGGGCCGATCTTCGAGACGCCGTCGAAGATAGCCTATGGGAAGCCATTGGGCCTGGGCCTCCTCGAGGAGGCGGCGGCGGCCGTGCGGATTCCGATTTTTGCCATCGGCGGCATCTCGCCGGCCCGGGCGCGCGAGGTTCGGCGAGCAGGGGCGTTCGGCGTCGCAGTCATTTCCTCGATTCTGAGCGCTGCGGACGTGGCGTCCGCGACGCGCGACTTGCTGGCGGCGGTGGAATGAATGCCGCGACGTCCCGCGAGCCGCACGTGACGAACGCATTGGACGAATTCACCCGCGGTGCGTTGATTGCGTCTAGTTGACCACCCTATGGTCGGGTGATAGAATCCCGAAAGACTCGGACTGCAGTGACTGGCGAGGCTTTCGAGCGATCCAGCGAGTGGGGCGATGGCCGAATCGAAAGGGAGTCCAGGCCGACTCCGGTCCTTACGTGATTCCGTCAAGCGCATTACGAAGAAACTCTCTGACGGAGATGGGGTCGTGATTCACAAGAACGACGAGCACGCTCGCGAACTCGACAAACTTCGCGTCCAAATCCAGTCGATGGAGGAGGAGATCCGGCGGCTGTATCAGTCCCGCTATCAGCTTGAGCAGGCGACGAAACAGAACGAGAAGCTTGTCGCCACCCTTCAGGAAGCCAAATCCCAGATCGAAGCGTTGCGGGCCGAAGTCGAAAAGCTGACGGCGCCGCCCTCCACCTACGGCATCTTTTCCAGCCTGAACACCGACGGGACCGGCAACGTCTACGTCTCCGGGCGAAAGATGAAAGTCAGTTTGCATCCGTCGATCAAGGCAAAGGAACTACGCAAGGGACAGGAAGTCATCCTCAACGAAGCGTTGAACGTCATCGAAGCCCGGGGATTCGACGTGCAGGGCGAAGTGGTGCGTCTGAAAGACACGCTGGAAGGGAATCGCGCGCTCATCACCCTCCATTTCGATGAAGAGAAGGTGGCGGAACTCGGCGAGCCGTTGCTCGGTGGACGACTGAGCGTGGGCGATCACCTGTTGTATGACCCGCGGTCTGGCTGCGTGATTGAGAAGCTCCCCAAGTCGGAAGCCGAGGAACTGGTGCTCGAGGAAGTACCGGACGTGGATTACGAGCACATTGGCGGGCTCCACAAGGAGATCGAACAGGTGCGGGACGCCGTCGAGTTGCCGTTCCTGTATCCGCATATCTTCAGCGATTACAAACTGAGCGCGCCCAAAGGGGTGTTGCTCTATGGGCCTCCGGGTTGCGGCAAGACGCTCATCGCCAAGGCGGTCGCCAATTCCATCGCCAAGAAACTCGGGCATTTGAAGGGGAAGCAACTGAGGAGTTATTTCCTTCATGTGAAGGGACCGGAGCTGCTCAGTAAATACGTGGGTGAATCCGAACGGCAGGTCCGCGAGGTGTTCAAGAAGGCCAAGGAGCGCGCCGACGACGGCCACCCCGTGATCGTCTTCTTCGACGAGATGGACGCGCTCTTCCGCACCCGCGGTACCGGCATCTCGTCCGACATCGAGTCGACGATCGTGCCGCAGTTCCTGTCGGAGATCGACGGCGTGGAGCGGCTGAACAACGTGATCGTCATCGGGGCCAGTAACCGACAGGATCTGATCGATCCGGCGGTCTTGCGCGCCGGACGCCTGGACGTGAAGGTGAAGGTCGGTCGTCCCGATGCGGTGGCCGCACGAGACATCTTTTCCAAGTACGTGACGACCGATTTGCCCTTTGCGGACGAAGATTTGAAACAGCATGGCGGCGACGTCCGTGCCCTGGTGGACGCGCTGATCCGTATGACCGTCGAGGCGATGTATGCGACGTCCGAGGAAAACAAGTTCATCGAAGTCACGTACGCCAACGGCGAGAAGGAAGTGTTGTACTTCAAGGATTTTGCGAGCGGGGCCCTGATCGAAGGCATCGTCTCCCGCGCCAAGAAATACGCGGTCAAGCGGGCGATTGCGCAGGAGGGCGCCGGCCTTCGGGAAGCGGACCTGATCCGGGCGATCCGCGAAGAATTCAAAGAGCACGAAGACTTGCCGAATACCACCAACCCGGACGATTGGGCCAAGGTGGCCGGCAAGAAGGGCGAGAAGATCGTTCATCTCCGGACGATCAGCGGTGGGCCGGCGGAGTCACGGTCGATCGAGACGATCACGACCGGTCACTACCTCTAGAGCACCAGACTATCCATGAAAGAATCGAACTCCCGCATCGTTCCCCGTGTCGTCGGCACGGAGACCGAATTTGGTATCGCCAGTCGGGACCCCAACGCCACGGATCCGGTGGCGAATTCGATCCACGTCATCGGGTTCTACCCGCATCTGCCGGCGCCGCATGCGGTGTGGGACTACGAGAACGAGAATCCGCTGCTCGACGCCCGGGGGTTCGAAGTGGAAGGCGAGCGCGAACGACCAGGACCAGACTACAACCGGCAACTGAATAAGGTGCTCGCGAACGGCGGGCGTCTCTACGTCGACGGCGCGCATCCGGAGTATTCCACCCCGGAATGCACCAATGCGCGGGAAGTCGTCGCTTTCGAACGCGTCGGCGAGCGCGTCGTCGCGCAGGCTCTGGAGCAAATCGTCAAGGCACGCGGCCGCGAGCAGTTCGTCCTGTACAAGAACAACTCGGATGGGAAGGGCAACAGCTACGGCTATCACGAAGACTACCTGTTGTCGCGAACCGTTCCGTTCGACCGTATCGTCCAGGTCCTCACGCCGTTCCTGGTCACGCGTCCGATCTATGCGGGGGCGGGAAAGGTCGGGGCCGAGAATCAAACCAGCCCGACCGAATACCAGATCTCGCAGCGGGCCGACTTCTTCGAGACGCTCGTCGACCTGAATACCATGGTCAAGCGGCCCATCATCAACACCAGGGATGAGCCACATTCGGATCCTGGCAAGTACCGACGCCTGCACGTGATCGTCGGCGATGCCAACATGGCCGAGCTCTCCACCTATCTGAAGGTGGGAACCCTTTCCATCGTGCTGGATCTGCTCGAAGCCGGGGCGGAGTTGCCGCGGATCGACCTGGCCGATCCGGTCCGGGCGATCAAGCAGGTGTCGCGGGACCTGCATGTGAAGGAGACGCTCAAACGCACGGACGGAACGCCGACCACCGCAATCGAGGTGCAACGGGCGTTCCTGAACGCGGCCATGGACTTTTACGCGTGCCACGAGATTGACCAGGTCACCAAGGACATTCTGGTCCGGTGGGAAGACGTGCTGGATCGATTGGAGCGCGATCCCCACCTCCTCGTACGGGAGCTCGATTGGGTGGCCAAGCGGCACGTGATCGAATCCTATATGGACCGCAAGTCCTGCGGATGGGACGATCCGCGCGTCCGGTTGATGGATCTCCAATATCACGACATCCGTCCCGACAAGGGCCTGTACTATACGCTGGAACGCAGCCACATGATCGAGCGTGTGGTGCTCGATCACGAAATCGCCCGGGCGGAATTCAATCCGCCGACCGGAACCAGGGCCTATTTCCGCGGCCAATGCGTCAAGAAGTACCCGGCCTCGGTCTATGGCGTGAGCTGGACATCGGTGATGTTCGACGTCGGACAGAACAAGATCAAACGTGTTCCCCTGATGGACCCGCTGCGCGGCAACGAAGCCCTGACCGGGGAACTGTTGGCTCAGTCGGATACCGCCACGGCCCTGCTGGCAAAACTTTCGACCTGATCGCGACGCCTGAATGAAAACCGGCCCGTTCCTTCCACCATCCGAGGGATCCAGCTTTTTCGATTTCCTCACCCGGCACCATCCCGATCTCACACCAGGCCACAAAGACGTCGGCGGACAACGCGTGTCTCTGGGGCAGGATCTCAGCCGGCCGGGAGCCATGCCGGTTCCGCACGGCACGACCGTGCTGGCCGTGAAATATCGGGACGGCGTCATCATCGCGGGGGATCGGCGCGCGACCGAAGGGTTTCAGATCGCAGACCGACGTATCGAGAAAGTCTTTCGTATCGACGACTATTCGGCGATGGCGATCGCGGGCGCAGCCGGGCCCTGCATCGAAATGGCCAAGCTGTTCCAAACCGAGCTGGAACATTACGAAAAGCTGGAAGGCGTGCAGCTCTCCTGCGAAGGCAAGGCCAACAAGCTGGGGCAGATGGTGAAGGCCAACCTGCCGATGGTGTTTCAGGGGCTGGTCGTCATGCCCCTCTATGTCGGGTACGACCTGAAGCGCAAGGAAGGCCGGATCTTCAAGTATGACATCACCGGCGGACGGTATGAGGAGTCCGACCATCATGCCATCGGGTCCGGGGGCAAGGACGCCAGGAACACGATGCGAGAGCACTACCGGCCCGATCTCACGGAGGACGAAGCCCTCCGTGTGGCGCTGCTGGCGCTCTTCAATGCGGCGGACGAGGATGTTGGAACCGGCGGTCCGGACCTCATTCGCGGGATCTACCCCACGGCGAAGATCGTGAGCGGCGACGGGATTGCCGACGTGCCCGAAGCCCGAATCCGCGGCGTCTATGAAGCGATGATGAGCGAGCGAAGGAGAACCTAGTCGATGCCCTTGCCGTACTACGTCTCGCCAGAACAGATGATGCAGGACAAGGCGGAGTATGCCAAGAAAGGCATCGCCAAAGGCCGATCCATCATCGCCCTGGAGTATGTCGACGGCGTCCTGCTGGCGGCCGACAATCCCAGCGCCTCCCTCCACAAGGTGTCGGAAGTGTACGACAACATCGCGTTTGCCGGGGCGGGCAAATACAGCGAGTTCGAACACCTGCGCAAGGCGGGCATCCGGCATGCGGACCTCACCGGCTACATGTACAGCCGCGAGGACGTGAGCGCCCGGTCCCTGTCCAATGCGTACTCCCAGAGCCTCGGTACGGCCTTCGGCCAGGATGTGAAGCCGCTGGAAGTGGAACTCCTGGTCGTGCAGGTCGGGGCCGACGGGCAGGCCAACGAGATTTACCGGATTTCCTTCGACGGCAGTATCGCCGACGAGAAGCGCTTTGCCGTCATCGGCGGGAGGGCTGAGAACGTGCAAGCCTATCTCCGGGAGCACTCCAACACCCAGCCGCCGACCCTGAAAGCGGGCTTGACGCTCTGTGTCGCCGCCCTTGAACAGGTGGCCAACCAAAAGATTCCCTCCGAAAATCTAGAGGTCGCCGTCCTGGACCGAACCAGGATCGGCCGGAAGTTCAGGCGACTCGCCATCTCCGACATCCGGCAACTCCTCTCTTAGCAGGATGGTGAAACCGCGCCCGTTTTCACCCGCCCGCCCGGGCGCACCGACATGCGCCTTTCACCAAGCGTCGTTCCCGCTTCGTTCTGAGGCTTAACGTACAAAAAACGTACGCCTCGCCCCATCACTCGCTGTGGCCCTGCCGGACAGACGTTTTGACCATCCTGCGAGCCAAATTTCCTCCGAGTACAATGCCATACCTCATCAACCTGCGTCCAAAAGGCTCGATATATTGAAGCAGCGGCCCCCGCAGTGTATTCTGAAAGCGGCGGTTCAGGCGGATCTCTGACCACATGAAACAACGTATCTTCGGCCTCGAGAACGAATACGGCTTGATCTTTTCTCCCAACGGCAGGATCTATCTCCCGATGGAGAAGGTGCTGGGCTATATCTTCGAGGGGCTGATTCCAAACAGTTGGCCGTCCAATGCGTTTCTCGTGAACGGCGCGCGCTTCTACCAGGACACCGGCTGCCATCCCGAGTACTCCACCCCGGAATGCGACAACATTCTCGACCTGGTCGTGCACGACAAGGCCGGCGAACGTTTGCTGGAAGCCTGCTTGCCGGCCGCGGAGGAGCGGTTGCGCGAAGAAGGCCTCTCCGGGGAGATCTACATCTTCAAGAACAATACCGACTCGCTGGGTAATACCTACGGGTGCCACGAAAACTACCTGATGCGGCGGGACGTGGATTTCTGGAAGGTTACCGAGCAGCTGATTCCGTTCTTCGTGACCCGGCAGATTTTCTCGGGAGCCGGCAAGGTCCTGAAGGTGTCCGGCAAGCCCCAATACTTCATTTCCCAGCGGGCCCAGCACATCCATGAAAAAACCTCATCGTCGACCACCTCGTCCCGCAGCATCATCAACACGCGGGACGAACCCCATGCCGACGCGGAAAAGTACCGCCGGCTCCACATCATCGTCGGCGACTCGAACATGTCCGAGTATGCGACCTATTTGAAGGTCGGCACGGCCGCCTTGGTGCTCTCCATGGTCGAGGCGGGTTTCTCGGTCACGGGGATGGAGCTGGAAGATCCCGTCAAGGCGATCCGCGAGATTTCCCGTGATCCGACCCTCAACAAAAAGGTGAAGTTGGACGACGGTCGACAAATGACTGCGATTGAAATTCAACGGGTCTATATCGAGCGGGCCAAGGACTTTCTCGCCACCCAGGACCATGATCCCGTGCTGGACGATGTGTTGGAGAAGTGGGTGTCCGTCATCGAACGGCTGGAGGACGACCCGATGCAGCTCGTGCGGGAGGTCGACTGGGTGATGAAAAAGCATCTGATCCAGTCCTACGTCGACAAAAAGGGCTGCGGATGGGACGATCCCCGGGTGTTCCTGCTGGATTTGCAATTTCATGACGTGAAACGCACCCGCGGGTTGTATTATCTCCTGGAGAACAAGGGAATGGCCGAACGGATCGTCGATGAAGAAGCGGTTCAGCGGGCTATGTCGGTGCCGCCTCAAACGACGCGAGCCAAGGTGCGCGGCGACTTCATCCGATTTGCACGAGCCAAGAACCGGTCCTATACTGTGGACTGGACCTATCTCAAGTTGAACGGGTACTGGGAAGAGACGATTCTGTGCATGGACCCCTTCAGCGCGGTGAACCGCCGCGTGGAGGAATTGGTTTCGCAGGTGTCGGGCTTACGATTCTACCGGTAGTCATGTCGAACGACGGCCCTCGCTCCCTCGCCATGTCCCGTCTGGACCGGCTGATCATCATGTCGGTGGTCCTGCTGGCCAGTGTGTTTCCCGTCGAGTTGTTTCCCAACACCCCGCCGCCGCCGCAGGGCGCGGACGGCCAATTCAGCGGCAAGCAGGGGCAGGTGATCGTCGTCAAGGTGCCGGGCATCAAAGATGCGACCAAGGTACAGGGACAGTTCCTCGGCAGAACGGTCACGCTCTTTCCTGATCCCGCCGCAAACGGGGAAGGCGGGTACATTGGGCTTCTGGGTATCGACTTGCAGGATGAGCCGGGGACGCATGAGCTGAAAGTGCAGGCCCAACTCGGCGAACAGATCCGGCATTTCAGTTACCATGTGCTGGTGGCGAAGGAGAAGTTCGCGGTCGAACACTTGAAGCTACCGAAAGAGAAGGTCGATCTGGATGAAAAGGCAGCGGCCCGGTGGAGAGCCGAACAGGAGCAGGTCCGCAAGGCGCTGGCCGAGGAATCAGGCATGCGGCTCTGGCAGACGGGATTTATCGAGCCGGTCCGTGGTAAGCGGACTGGAATCTTCGGCAGCGTCCGGATCATGAACGGTCAAGCCAGGAACCCCCATAATGGTGAAGATATCGGCGCGCCGTTGGGGACGGACGTCATCGCCAGCAACGACGGCGTCGTTCGCCTCACCGTGGACCACATCTTCTCGGGGCGCGGTATCTACCTGGACCATGGGCTCGGAGTCTATTCGATGTACTTCCACCTCTCCGAAGTGTCGGTGAAGGAAGGGGATCTCATTCGGGCCGGCCAAGTGATCGGCAAGGTCGGCGCCACGGGCCGTGCAACCGGGCCGCATTTGCACTGGGGCATGAAACTGAACGGCGCCCGCGTGAATCCCTACGCCATGTTGGACCTGCCCTTCCCTCAGAATCCTGCCGCGGCCAAGCCGCTCCTGGCTGTCCCGACATTGCCGATGAAAGAGGATCTTCCTCCAACTGCCGTGGGCAGCGACAGCCGTTAAGGCTCCCGCGCACATCTGCCTTCGGCTCCAACGACCGTTAGTCAGACTTCGTGCCGCGGGATCGCTTATGGCTGGTCGTTGTGTCGGCCTTTGCATTTGTCCTGACGGGGTCATTCGTTGCGATCGCCACGGCGATGCTCATGGCCGTGCGCAGGGAGGGGTGAAGCCGGAGCTTGTGCTCACCATGTTCACCAGTGTCGTCGGATTTTTGGCCGGCCTGTTCGTGCCGAGCCAGACGGCGAACAGACAGGGCTAGAGCCGGCCGACGGGATTCGACTCACCGTGTGCGGTGTTCTCCCGGTCGAGACCCATGGAATGGGAGCTTACCCCGCCGGCGTATCTCCTCTCAGCGGCACCTGCAGGTGGACTCTGGTGCCGCGTCCCGGCCGTCCCGTGATCTCCACAGACCCCCTCAGCAGCAAGGCCCGTTCTCGCATGCCGACCAGGCCGAAGGAAGAGCGTCCGGCCGCCTCGTCCGTCGTAATGCCCCGACCGTCGTCTTGAATGATCAGATGCAGCACGTTCTCCCGTCGATCGAGCTGAAGGTCGACGGATGTCGCGCGGGCATGGCGCGTAATGTTCGTAAGCGCTTCCTGTGCGATACGAAATACCGAGCTGGCTTCATGGGGGCCCAACGACACCGTCGACAGGCTGCTGCGGAAGCGAGAGCGGAGGCCCGTGCGCTGTTGAAACTCCTGCGCGAGCCATTCCAGCGATTCCACCAGGCTCAGGTGATCCAGCACCGAGGGGCGGAGCTGTTTCACCAGAACCCGAATGGCGTCGATCGTGTCGTTCACCATGGCGGTCATTCCTCGTGTACGGGCCAGGAACTCCGGCGCTGCCGAAGGCGCCGCCCCGAAGGTCTGTTCGAGCGCGGCGATTTCCATTTTCAACCCGACCAGCCGCTGGCCCAACTCGTCGTGAAGCTCCCGCGCGATTCTGGTCCGTTCTTCTTCCCGCACCTTCTGCACGTGCTCGCTCAGGGCGTGAAGTTCCGCCGTCGTCCGCTTCAGCGCGTTCTCTTCGCGTTTGCGTTCGATGGCGTGACGGATGGTTTGCGCCAATCCGTATCCGTCGAGGCGCTCCTTGGTCAAATAGTCCTGCGCACCTTTCCGCAAGGCCTCCAGCGCCGCGCTCTCATCCGCCATGCCGGTGATCACTACGACCGGGGTGTCCGGCATCCTGTGGCAGACCGATTCGACCGTGTCCAGTCCCTGACTGTCCGGGAGCGACAGATCCATGAGGACGATGTGGAACGGTTCCTCGGCAAGCTTCGAGAGTCCCGCGTCGAGCCGGTCGGCCCACTCCAGGCTCCACACGATACCGGGCCGTTCCATCAATGCGTAACGAATCAGCTGCGCATCATCCTCATTGTCTTCGATCAGAAGGACCCTCAACTCGGGGAGCTTGGGCGGAGACACGCCGGGGTTTCCCGCGGCGGGGCGGGCGGAGTGCGTCCCCTCTCCCGGAGGCCTCGGCGGGGTGGACGAATGGGGATGATTCGCGAACGCTTTCTGGGTCGTACGGGGGCGGGGACTGTCCATCTCGTGACACCGGGTTCAGGATGCGGTTGAGGCCGGCCTCATCGGGACATGGCGGGCACTTTGGACACCAGCGTCCAGTACAACTCGAACTCCTTGATGACGGCGACGAAACGATTGAGGGTGACCGGCTTCCGCACGTAGGAACAGGCGCCTTCCGAGAAGGAGCGGACGATGTCTTCCTCCCGTTCGCTCACCGTCAGCATGACGATCGGCACGGCTCGTAATTTCAAGTCCGCCTTGGCTTCCATCAACACCTCGAACCCGCTTTTTCTCGGCATGTTGATGTCCAGAAGGACGATGCCGGGAAGGGGAGCATCCCGGTAGCCGCCTTCGCCTCGGAGGTAGGCGAGGGCCTCGACTCCGTCTCGGACGATGGTGATGCGGTTGGCCAGTTTGCCTTCGGCAAACGCTTCCCGGATCAAGACGACGTCGTCTTCGTTGTCCTCGGCCACCAGAATATCGATCGACTTCATGGTCATAGGCATCCTTTCCTATGGGTGACGGTTTAGGGGGCGGCACCGAACGTAATCACGAACTCGGAGCCTCCGCCTTCGCGGGGCTGCATCCAGGCGTGTCCTCCGTGGCGTTCGGCCACCTGGCGGACGATGGCCAAGCCGGCGCCGGTCCCCTCCACCTCCCGGCCCACGGCACGCTGGAAGAGTTGGAAGATACGGTCCCGGGATTCGGGAGGAACTCCGGGGCCGCGATCCCTGACGATCAACCCGACGATCGGCCGGCCGGCGCGGTTCGCGTCCTGATAGGGAGCTACTTCGATCTCCGGTGTCGCTCCCGGCGTGACATACTTGATCGCATTGCTGAGGAGGTTGTACAGTCCCTGGATCGCCCAGATGCGGTTGACTTTCAGACGCGGCAATCCTGGCAGGATCCGCACGTCGGCGCCCGAGACCTTCACCTGTATTTCCAGGCGCTGCAAGGCTTCTTTCACGAGGACTTCGCCGTCGATCGATTCGATCGCCGGGTCCATCCGCTGCGCGCGCGACAGCTCCAGAATATCGGTCAAGAGCTGGTCGAGCCGCTGCGCCGCTCGCACGACTCGATTCAGGTAGTCACGCCCCCTGGCGTCGAGCTGCGCCCCATAGCGGTCCTGGACGAGCAGCGAGAAGCTTTCGATGGCCCGAAGCGGCTCCTTGAGATCGTGGGAGGTGACGAACAGCAGTGTTTCCAGATCCTTGTTCTTTTTGAGGAGGGTCTGCTCGGCCACTTTCCGCTCCGTCACGTCGCGGTTCGTTTCGAGGACCAGCCGCCGTGAACCGGTCTTGAGCAGGCTCCAGCGGCTTTCCACGACGACCTCACGGCCTCCCTTGGCAATGTGGTGTAATTCGCCGGTCCATTCGCCCTCCGTTTCCAAACGTTGCACGGTGTGCATGTAAGGAAAGGGAAAGACGGTTTGCAACAAGACCTGCGACGGTTGTCCGACGGCTTCCTGCTTGGTATAGCCGTAGAGCAAT
>JRYJ01001237.1_pt1 | contig 16018 bp, 19 predicted proteins | sample 235371 | NCBI WGS metagenome assembly JRYJ01 (sample SAMN03074219, study PRJNA261477) | activated sludge metagenome | biome: Wastewater Treatment Plant; feature: Wastewater; material: Activated sludge; isolation source: activated biomass of a wastewater treatment plant treating hydrocarbon... ... | reverse complement strand
GCCGACCTGGTGGTGCTCGACGGCGCCCTGGTGCCCCGCCTCACCCTGGTGGGCGGCCGGGTGGCCCACGCCGACCCGGGCCTGCCGTTCGACGTGCCGGAGCCCGGGGAGCCCTTCTAGACCCCGTAGACGTCCGGGCGGCGGTGGCGCAGCGCCGGCAGGGTGTCGCGGATGCGGGCCATGCGGCCGAAGTCCAGGTCGGCGACCACGACGCACTCCTCGTCGGGCGCCTGGGCCAGCACCACGCCCCAGGGGTCGACGATCATGCTGCGCCCGTGGGACACCGTGCGGTTGGCGTGCATGCCCACCTGACCCGAGGCCAGCACGTAGGCCTGGTTCTCGATGGCCCGGGCGCGCAAGAGGGGCTCCCAGTGGTCGCGCCCCGTGGCCGCGGTGAAGGCGGCCGGCACGGTGAGCACCTCGGCCCCGGCCAGCGTGAGCGACCGGTAGAGCTCGGGGAAGCGCAGGTCGTAGCAGACGGTGAGCCCCACCCGGTGGCCCAGCACCTGGGCCGTCACCAGCTCGCTCCCGGCCAGCGCGCCGGCCGACTCCCGGTAGGTGATGCCGCCCACGTCCACGTCGAACAGGTGCAGCTTGCGGTAGACGGCCAGCACCTCGCCGTCCGGGTCGATGAGCAGGCTGGTGTTGTAGGCCCGGGCGTCGCCGTCGACGCGCTCGTTGACCGACCCGGCCACCAGCGCGATGCCGAGCTCGCGCGCCCACGACCGGGCGGCGGTGACCACCGGGCCGTCGAGCGGCTCGGCCCCCTCGGAGGTGCGCTCGGCGTCGTGGATGAAGTGCCACTTCTCCGGCAGCACCACCAGGCGGGCGCCGCGTGACGCCGCGTCGCGCACCAGCTCCCCGGCCACGGCCACGTTGCGGGCCACGTCGGCGCCGGTGGTCATCTGGACGACGGCCGCGCGGACGATGCCGGTGCTCATGGCGCGGAGGGCGGTACCATTGCCGCCTCAAGGGAACGACGTACGGGAGGCCACATGTCGGCCGAGATCATGACCCAGATCGAGGACGTGCTCGAGCGCATCCGCCCGGCGCTGCACGCCGACGGCGGCGACGTCGAGCTGGTGGACTTCGACGAGGAGGGCTTCGTCCACATCCACATGCTGGGCGCCTGCGGCGGCTGCCCCATGTCCACCGCCACCCTCACCCTGGGCATCGAGGCCGAGCTGCGGCGGGAGATCCCGGAGGTCGAGGGGGTCATCACCGTCTAGGGCCGCCCCGGCCCCACGGGGCCGACGCCCTCGTCCCGGTGCACCTGCCGGGTGCACCGGTCCTCGACGAACGCGAGGCCGGCCGCGGTGGCGATGGCCCGGGCCTCCCCGCTGACGCACCCGGGCTGCAGCCACACCGCCCGGGCGCCGGCGGCCACCGCCTCGCGGGCGTGGCCCGGGGCGGTCTCGGACCGGCGGAAGACGTCGACCACGTCCACCGGCCCGTCGATGTCCGCCACCCGCGCGACCGCGGCGCGCCCCAGCACGGGCCCGCCCCCCGGACGCACGGGCACCACCTCGTACCCCTGGTCGAGCAGGTAGCGCATGACCGAGTGGGCGGGCCGGCCGGGATCGTCGGTCGCGCCGACCAGCGCGATCACGCGGGCCTCGCGCAGCACGTCGGCGGGGGTGGATTCAGGGCCCACGGGCACCTCGGGCATCGGGGACCGGCGCGCCGGGGCCGGGCTCGCGAGGGGGGCGGCCCCGGCGGTGGAGATCGGGGCGCCCGGATTTGAACCGGGGACCTCACCGCCCCGAACGGTGCGCGCTACCAGGCTGCGCCACGCCCCGCAGTGCGCGCGAGCGTACCACAGGGCCCGCCCGGCGACGAGCCGCTCAGCGCAGCGTGCGCCAGAGCTCGCGCAGGGCCGTGGCGGCGCCCGCGAGCGGCACCTCGCGCTTCTCGCGGCCCCGGCGCACCTGCACCTCCAGCGGCCCGTCGGGCAGGGTGCGCCTGCCGATGGTCACCCGCAGGGGGCACCCGAGCAGCTCCGCCTCCACGAACTTCTCGCCCGGCGACATGCCGGCCCGGTCGTCCAGCAGCACGTCGAGCCCCAGGGCCGAGAGCTCGTCGTACAGCCGGTCGGCCAGCTCGGCCTGCGGGCTGCCGGGGTCGCCGATGAGCACCACGTGCACGTCGAACGGGGCGATGCTCGCGGGCCACACGATGCCGTGCTCGTCGTTGCCCTGCTCGATGGCCGCCATCGCGATGCGCGCCGGGCCGATGCCATAGGAGCCCATGACGATGTCGTGCTCCCTGCCCTCCTGGTCCAGGTAGCGGGCGCCGAGCGGCGCGCTGTACTTGGTGCCCAGCTTGAAGATGTTGCCCACCTCGATGACCGGCACCAGCTCCAGCGGCTGGCCGTCCACGGGCGACCCCTCGCCGGGCAGCACCGTGCGGATGTCGGCCGTCTCGGCCTGGAAGTCGCGGCCCAGCACCACCCCGCGCAGGTGGAACCCGTCGCGGTTGGCCCCGGTCACGTAGTGCCCGCGGGCGATCGTCTCGTCGGCCAGCACGCGCACGCGCGCGTCGGCGCCCACCGGCCCCAGGCTGCCCGGGTCGGCGCCGAACCACTCCCGGATCTCCTCCGGGTGGGCCGCCCGGTGCGGGCCGATGATGTGCATGAGCTTCTTCTCGTGCACCTGGTGCTCGCCGCGCACGATCGCCAGCACCGGGCCCGACTCGGCCACCAGCACCACGCTCTTGGCCAGCCGCGCGGGCGGCAGGCCGGTGAACGCGGCCAGCTCCTCGATGGTGCCGATGCCCGGCGTGGCGAACTCCTCGGGCGCGTCCGGCACCGGCCCGAAGTCCGGGTCGACGGCCACCGAGCGAGCGAGCTCCACGTTGGCCGCGTAGGAGTCGTCCGGCGCCCGGGCGATGACGTCCTCCCCCACCTCGCTCGGCGCCATGTACTCGTGCGCGCCCGAGCCGCCCATCATGCCGACGTCGCTCTCGACGCGGTACCAGTGCAGACCGCAGCGATCGTAGATCCGGTCGTAGGCCTCGATGCAGAGGTTGTACATCTCGTCCAGTCCGGCCTCGTCGCGGTCGAAGCTGTAGGCGTCCTTCATCAGGAACTCGCGGCCGCGCATGACGCCGAAGCGGGGCCGGATTTCATCGCGGAACTTGGTCTGGATCTGGTAGAAATGCCGGGGCAGTTGGCGGTAACTCTTGACTTCGCGGCGAACCACATCGGTAATGACCTCTTCGTGAGTCGGGCCGACGCAGAAATCGCGCTGGTGGCGATCCTTGAGGCGGAGCAACTCCGGGCCGTACTGCTGCCAGCGCCCCGATTCCTGCCACAGCTCTGCCGGCTGCACCGCCGGCATGAGCAGTTCGATGGCGCCGCTTCGGTTCATCTCCTCCCGCACGATGGTTTCGACTTTGCGCAGCACCCGCAGACCCAGGGGCATCCACGTGTAGATGCCGCCGGCTAGGCGCTTGATCAGCCCGGCCCGTAGCATCAGTCGGTGGCTGATGATCTCGGCGTCGGCGGGGGCTTCTTTCAGAGTCGCGATAAAAAACCGGGAGGCGCGCATAGATGATGTGTGGGGTGGATAAAGGACGACGGCGCGTAGGTTTCGGGGATGACAAGGACACCAAAGAACCATCATTTTAGCGCAGCTACCGGCCTCCATTGGCCTTCCTGGCGGCGGTCTAACCGGCACCGGGCCGCGCCGGGCGCCGCGCTTTCCAATGCATGGGAATTGTGGAAGAATCAGTGCGATCAAACGATTCTCGCAGGTTAAACCATGCTCGACCGGGACGGATACCGCCCGAACGTCGGCATTGTTCTGGTAAACAGCAGAAACGAGGTCTTCTGGGGCAAGCGAATACGAGAGCACGCCTGGCAGTTTCCTCAGGGCGGAATCAAGCACGGCGAGTCGCCCGAGCAGGCAATGTATCGCGAGTTGTTCGAGGAAATCGGTCTGCGGCCCGAACATGTCAGGATTCTTGGGCGCACGCGCGAGTGGCTGCGTTATGACGTGCCCAAGCAGTGGGTCAAACGCGAGTGGCGCAGCACCTATCGCGGCCAGAAGCAAATTTGGTATCTGCTGCGGCTGACCGGGCGTGACTGTGACGTATGCTTGCGCGCCAGCGATCATCCTGAGTTCGATGCCTGGCGGTGGAGCGAGTACTGGGTTCCTCTGGATGCCGTGATCGAATTCAAGCGCCCCGTCTATCAACAGGCCCTGACGGAACTCGCTCGGCTGCTATTCAACCGAACCCGCGACAGGACACCGAAATGGCAACGCCATGCGCAGGCGCCGGCGTGCCCGACGCCGCCGCGCGAGGACGGATAGCAGGATGCTAGGGCTGCGCTTTGGACCTGTGCATGTTGTCCCGCACCCATTCGGCCGAGCCTTTGTGTTCCAGGCGCCTCCTTGTGCCCCGCGACGCGCGCGACACGATCGCACGGACGCGCTTTGCCTGGAGACGGGTCAGCCGGGGGCATCGCGTTGGCGCGTCGGCTACGCGGAAGCGACGGTCCAACCATACGAGATGCCACGGCTGTCGGTTCGGCACGCGGCACGTCGAGTCCGCCCTGACGAGGTTGCTGTGACGGAAATGGCTTTTCCCCCCTTGGAAAGCGTGCGGAAACAGCCAAGAGCCTGGAGACCCCCAAATGAAACGAGATGCCTATAACGCGCTGCCCCAGATAAAGCTCGCGGCGGACGTCGGCTTTATCCTGCCGGATGCCTATGATCCGCAACGTGTGCGCGCCGATACGCCGGCGATCGAGGTCATGACCGACCTGCGCCGGGTGCCCGCAGCCACGATCAATCCCGATACAGCGCTGGCCGAGGCGAATCAGGCAATGATCCTGCGGGGAGTCAGGTCACTGCTGGTGACCACCGAGGATCGGCGCGTGGTTGGACTGGTTACCTCGGCGGACATCCTTGGTGAGAAGCCGCTGCAGATTGTCCGCGAGCGTGGCGTGCGGCATGACGAAGTAGTCGTGGGCGATGTGATGACGCCCTCTGCGAAACTGGACGCGCTTGACCTGGGCGAGGTGCTGCGCGCCGACGTGGGGCACGTCGTGGCGACGCTGCGCAATTCCGGGCGCCAGCACGCGCTTGTGACCACGACGGTGGCCGGTGGCCGCCAGATGATTCGCGGCATTTTCTCGGCCTCGCAGATTGCCCGCCAGCTCGGTATCGCACTCAACGCTACCGAGGTAGCGCGGACGTTTGCCGAGATTGAAGCGGCGATTGCCGGCCAAAACTGAGTACCCTGGCCGGCGGGTCGCGCCCGGACGCTCGTACCTGCGCCGAACGTCGAAATGCCTTGACAGCGGCGCTTCACCAGTCTAATCTCCGTCTAGAGATTAGATTAATTCTAAACCACCTTCCGAAACCGACGTACATTAACCAGTCAGAGGAGACTGCAATGCAACTGAAAGGCTCGAAAACCGAAGGCAATCTGAAAGCCGCATTTGCCGGCGAGTCGCAAGCCAATCGGCGCTATCTCTACTTCGCAGCAAAAGCAGACGTGGAGGGCCAGAACGATGTGGCTGCTGTCTTCCGTTCAACGGCGGAGGGTGAAACGGGGCATGCCCACGGCCACCTCGAGTATTTGGAAACTTGTGGTGATCCGGCGACCGGATTGCCATTCGGCGGTACGCGGGACAACCTGAAGGCTGCCATTGCCGGAGAAACCCACGAGTACACCGATATGTATCCGGGCATGGCGAAGGCAGCGCGACAGGAAGGCTTCGAGGAAATCGCGGACTGGTTCGAGACCCTGGCAAAGGCTGAGCGGTCTCATGCCAACCGGTTTCAGAAAGCCCTGGACGCGCTGGCGGACTAACCTTCCGCGTGCCGGACAAATGAGGCGCGGTTGAGCCGCGCCTCATTTTTTGGGCCGGACGCCCGTAGGGCGTCCGGGCGCTTGTTGACCGCATTCCGGACGGTCGAGCGTAGCTCGCCGGCCGACCTGCGGAGCGCGACATCGCGTGCGCGGCGAAGTGCCCGCGGACGCCTGCCTGCCGGTTGGCGCCGTTACGGGTCCGACAAGCCCCCTTTGCACTTGATAGGACAGAACTGTGACCGTACGTGAAGGAAGTCTGGAGGCGCCGAAGCGCCATCCCCTGGACTGGAAGAACCCCGATTTCTACGACGAGCAAAAGCTCTACGCTGAACTGCACCGCACGTTCGATATCTGTCATGGTTGTCGCCGTTGCGTAAATCTGTGCACAGCCTTTCCCAAGCTCTTTGACTTGGTGGACGAGGGCCCGACCGGTGAGATGGATGGGGTGCCGCAGAGCAAGTACTGGGAAGTGGTGGACCAGTGCTACCTGTGCGACATGTGCTTCATGACCAAGTGCCCCTACGTGCCGCCGCATGAATGGAACCTGGATTTTCCCCACCTCATGTTGCGTGCAAAGGCGATCAAGTATCGCAAGGGCGAGGTGCGCCTGCGCGACAAATTGCTGACCAGCACCGATGCCATCGGCAAACTTGCCGCAATCCCGGTTGTAGCACAGACCGTAAACGTGCTCAACAACAACTCTGCGGCACGGAAGGCGATGCAAAGCGCCCTAGGAATCCACAAGGACCGCAGGCTGCCGCCCTACGCCAGCCGGAAATTCCGCAGCCAGGCCAATGCCAATGCGAGTTTCCCGACGCGCGACGGCCAGCGCACCCCTGGCAAAGTCGCGGTATTCTCGACCTGCTACATAAACTACAACGAACCGGGCATCGGCCAGGACCTGCTGAAGCTCTTGCAGCACAACGAAATTCCCGCCGTCCTGGTCGAGAAGGAAGCGTGTTGCGGCATGCCCAAGCTTGAACTGGGCAACCTCGATGAGGTGGAGCGGCTAAAGAACATCAACATTCCGCCCCTTGCCCGGCTGGCGCGCGAGGGCTATGCGATTCTTACGCCCGTGCCTTCCTGCACACTCATGTACAAGAGCGAGCTGCCGCTCATGTTTCCGGACGATGCGGACGTGCGCCAAGTCGCCAATGCGATGTTCGATCCCTTCGAGTACTTCGTCCTGCGCCACAAAGACGGTCTGCTCAAGACGGACTTCAAAAAGGCGCTGGGCAAGGTGTCGTACCACATCCCGTGCCACTCGCGGGTCCAGAACGTGGGTCAGAAGACGCGCGAGACGCTGCAGCTGGTGCCGGGTACGCAGGTCAATACCGTCGAACGCTGCGCGGGCCACGACGGAACGTGGGGCGTAAAGGAGGAGTATTTCGCCCTGTCGATGAAGATTGGCAGGCCGGTCTTCAAGCAGATGGCGTCGAGCAACCCGGACTACGTCAGTTCGGACTGTCCGATTGCTTCACGACACATCGTGCAGGGAATGGAAACGACCACCGCCACGCGGGCGCATCCGCTGACGTTACTGCGCCTTGCATACGGCATGGACTGACTAGCGAGGAAAGGAAACTCGGCAATGCCAACGATTACCCGTGACAGCCTGATGTCATTGGAGACCTACGCCAGGGAGCGCCCTGCGTTTCGCGCCAAGGTGATCGCGCACAAGAAGAACCGAACCGTTTCGCTCGGTGAGCACATGACCCTCATCTTCGAGGACGAGCTCACCATCCGCTACCAGATCCAGGAGATGCTGCGGATCGAGAAGACGTTCGAGGAAGCCGGCATCCAGGACGAGCTGGAGGCGTACAATCCGCTCGTTCCGAACGGGAGCAACTGGAAGGCCACGATGCTCATCGAATACNNAGGAGATGCTGCGCATCGAACGAACATTCGAGGAACGGGGCATACTCGACGAGTTGGACGCGTACAATCCGCTCGTGCCCGATGGCACGAACTTCAAGGCCACGATGATGCTCGAATACCCCGACCCAGGCGAACGCAGCCTCTGGTTGGGCAGACTGATCGGCGTTGAAGATCACGTTTGGATGCAAGTGAGTGGGCATCCTCGCGTCTATGCCGTTGCCGACGAGGACTTGGAACGGGACAACGACGAGAAGACATCGTCGGTTCATTTCCTACGGTTTGAGCTGGCGCCACCCATGGTTCAGGGTTTGCGCTCCGGCGGCGCGCTCGCGCTGGGCGTCGATCACGCGCTTTACACGGCGCATTTCGATCCCCTGCCGGCGGCGGTCCGCGATGCGCTGGTGAAAGACCTGTCGTGATGAGGCGGCTGGCGTTGCTGTCGGCGATGGTGGCGGCTGCTCCGCCGTTGTACGCCCAGTACGATGCACAGTTCGAAGACGACATCGACGAAAAGCCGTGGAAGGAGGTCCAGGCCCAGTTGCCGCCCTATCCGCAGACGGAAAAGCTGCTTGAGTTTCAACCCGGCTCGACGAGTTCCAACCGCTTCTTTGTCGATACGGCATCCATCGATATCGGCAGCGACGAGGTCGTGCGCTACGCGCTCGTGGTCAAGACTCCGAACGGTGCCACGAATGTCAGCTTCGAGGGCATACGCTGCGCCACGAGCGAGTTGAGGCTCTATGCCTTCGGACATGCCGACGATACGTGGTCGCGGGCGCGCAACAGCGGTTGGACCCGCATTTACAACAGCACCGTCAATCGCCACCATGCGGCGTTGGCGCGCGAGTACCTGTGCCCGAATGGGATCGCCGTGCGCACGCCCGAGGAGGCCATCGATGCCCTGAAGCGCGGCGGGCATCCGGCACTGCCGCAGACCTATCGCTGATCCGTAGACCAGCACGTCGCGGGCACAGCCAGCGGCGACCGCCAGTTTCGGCGCGCCTGCTAGAATTCATCGTGTGGCTTTAAGGCTATGGCGCCATGATTGATGAACTGATCGTCGAGTTCGACAAGGCCCTGCGTACAGTGTTTGCGCCGGCGCACACGGTGCGCCCCGTGCCCGGTGCCGAGCTGCCCGAAACACCCCTGTCGGAGGCCGAGAAGCGCCACGCCGCTGCGCTGATGCGCGTCAATCATGTCGGTGAGGTGTGTGCCCAGGCGCTTTACCAGGGGCAGGCCGTTACCTCCCGCGATCATGCCGTGCGGCGCGCGCTCGAGCGGGCGGCGGGCGAGGAGACGGAACACCTGGCCTGGACCGAGAGGCGCATCGAGGAGCTCGGCGGCCGCCGCAGCCTTCTCAATCCGTTGTGGTACGGTGGCGCCCTTGCCTTGGGGGTTGCCGCGGGCAAACTTGGCGACGATTGGAATCTTGGGTTCCTCGCCGAAACGGAGCGGCAGGTCGAAGCGCATTTGACAGATCACCTCGAACGTTTGCCGCGAGCCGACCGCAAATCCTGGGAAATCCTCGAGCAAATGAAGAAGGACGAGATCCAGCACGCCCATACGGCAGTCGGCCTGGGGGCGAGGGAACTGCCGGTACCGGTCAAGCTTGCAATGCGTGTCGCGTCGAAAGTGATGACCCGCACCGCCTATTGGGTATAGCGCTGCGTAACGCGTCGCCGCTGCGGGACGCAGGGTCTATTCGGGGATGATCTCCCAATCGTGCGTGATCTGCGCTGTCTTGCCCAGCATGATCGACGCCGAGCAGTACTTCTCCGCCGAGAGCTTGATCGCGCGTTCGACGACGTCCGGTTTGAGATCCTTACCCCCGATCCGGAAATGGAACCGGATGCGCGTGAACACTTTGGGGTCGGCGTCCGCTCGTTCAGCGTGTAGGCTCACCTCGCAGTGCGTCACCTGCTGCCTGCTCTTTTTGAGTATCAAGACCACATCGTAGGCCGTGCAGCCGCCGGTGCCTGCCAGCACCAGTTCCATCGGCCGCGGTGCGAGGTTGCGACCGCCGCCTTCCGGCGCACCGTCCATCACTGCGATGTGATTGCTGCCGGTCTCGGCCACGAACGTCATGCCTTCGCCCCACCTGACGACGCACTCCATGAATCTCTCCTCCTCGTCGGAATTGGTTCCGCGTACCAATCCTAACCGGAATCGCAGGCCATGGTGGTCCGGCAGACCTTGTGCGGCGCGGAATCTTTCTGCGGAGATCGTCGCCAAACGTAAATTAAAACCCGCTGTAATCGGTACAACCGTCGCATCGACAATGATAAATATCTAATAATAACATTATGTTGTGCAACGATTCAGGGAACCGCGCGGTGTTTGCGGCGGGTTTTGTGCGCCGCACCAAAGTTCTTGCAATGCACAAAGATCTGTGGCATCATTCGTTTTGTCGAATGTGATCGAGGTATCTGAAGTTCGCCTCGGTACATTCTCGCTTTTGTCTCCTCCACCCTCCTCCTTTGGTGTGGATTTAGCGCAACTCCCCGTGAGTTGCGCTTTTTTTTTGGGCGCACGCGTGGCGTTACCGATGGCATGCGGCACCGCGCTTCTTCTCGATGCAGTGCGCCATCCAGCCGGCGCGCCAATCGGCAGCGCTCGAGGAACAGGCCAGAGGGGGGTTGGTTTGACAGTCGCTGCGACGCTGGCCTACAATGCACGGCTTTTCAGCCCAGCAGGCTCACTGGATTTCGAAGGAAGTTTTCCATGAAGACGTTCTCTGCCAAGCCGGAAGAAGTGCGGCGTGACTGGTATGTCGTCGACGCCTCCGACAAGGTGCTCGGACGGCTCGCGAGCCAGATCGCCCATCGGCTCCGGGGCAAGCACAAACCAGAATACACGCCGCACGTGGACACTGGTGACTATATCGTGGTGGTAAACGCTGAGAAGCTGCGCGTGACCGGCGCCAAGCCGACGGAAAAGAAGTACTACCGGCACAGCGGTTTCCCCGGTGGCATTTTCGAGACCAATTTCACCAAGCTCCAACAGCGTTTTCCGGAGCGCATCCTGCAGAAGGCGGTGAAGGGCATGTTGCCCAAAGGACCACTGGGATACGCAATGCTGAAGAAGCTGAAGGTTTATGCCGGCGGGCAGCATCCCCATGCCGCCCAGCAACCTCGACCCCTCGAAATTTAAACGTAACGGCGAAAGCAGCGATATCAACATGGCAGCAAACTACAACTACGGCACCGGCCGGCGCAAGACTGCAGTGGCGCGCGTATTCATAAGACCCGGCAATGGCAGATTTGTTGTAAACGGCAAGCCGGTAGATGAGTTTTTTTCCCGCGAGACCGGGCGCATGATCGTCCGCCAGCCGTTGGAACTGACACAGCACACGACCACTTTCGATATCCTGGTAAACGTGACTGGTGGTGGTGAATCCGGGCAGGCCGGGGCGGTGCGGCACGGGATCACCCGAGCCCTTATCGATTATGACGACACGTTGAAGCCGACGCTGAGCAAGGCCGGTTTCGTGACGCGCGATGCGCGCGAGGTCGAACGCAAGAAGGTGGGCTTGCACAAGGCCCGCCGCCGCAAGCAGTTCTCCAAGCGCTGAGGCGCCGCGATCGCAGGACCGGCCGGTTCCGCGAAGCATCACGAGAAGCCGCCTCAAGGCGGCTTTTTCATCTGCACGGAAGCATTCCGCAACGTAAGGAGGCGCGATGATCAAGGTAGGCGTTGTCGGAGGAACAGGGTATACCGGCGTCGAGTTGCTGCGCTTGCTGGCGCAGCACCCGCACGTGGAGCTTGCGGCGATCACGTCCCGGGGCGAGGCCGGCATGCCGGTCGCCGACATGTTTCCCAGCCTTCGGCAGCGCGTCTCGCTGCGTTTCGCCGATCCAACCGGGGCGGGACTCGAGCACTGCGACCTAGTGTATTTCGCCACACCAAATGGCGTTGCCATGGAACAGGCGCGAGCACTCCTGGATCAGGGTGTACGAGTCATCGATCTCGCGGCGGATTTCCGCCTGCGTGATGTGGCCCAGTGGGAGCAGTGGTACGGCATGAAGCACGCCGCTCCCGACTTGGTCGCTGAGGCTGTGTATGGATTACCGGAGTTGCACCGCGAACAGATCCGCAGCGCACGGCTCGTGGCCAATCCGGGCTGCTACCCGACTGCGGTCCAGCTTGGATTGTTGCCGCTCGTCGAGACCGCGGCGGTCGATCTTGCACATCTTGTCGCCGATGCCAAGTCCGGCGTCTCGGGCGCGGGACGCAAAGCCGAGGTTCATACCCTTTTCTCGGAAGCCTCTGACAACTTCAAGGCGTACGGCGTAGCAGGTCATCGTCACCTGCCGGAGATCCAGCAGGGCCTGTCGCAAGCCGCCGGCCGCGAGGTGTCGCTCACGTTCGTCCCGCATCTGACGCCGATGATCCGCGGCATTCACGCTACGCTCTATGCGCGTGTGACAACGCAACCCGACTTCCAGGCGTTGTACGAGAAGCGCTACGCTAACGAACCTTTCGTCGATGTTTTGCCGCCCAAGAGCCACCCAGACACCCGGTCCGTCCGCGCCTCAAATCTGTGCCGCATCGCCGTGCACCGGCCGTTGGGGGGCGACATGCTGGTCGTCTTGTCCGTTATCGATAACCTCGTCAAGGGTGCAGCAGGCCAGGCCGTGCAGAACATGAACATCATGTTCGGATTTGACGAGCACGCCGGACTCGCGCAGATACCCGTCTTGCCGTGATGTTCCGGCGCAGCCTGCGTGGGCGATCGGGCATCTCAGCGCAGCGAGTTGCCGTTCGGCCCCATCGGCCGTGGTACTGGCGCGCTGCGACCATCGTCGCGCTGCTGTCGGTCTCCCTTGCGTTATCGGCATGGATTTACGATGCCGGCCGGCGCTACGCCGGGCTCGACGGAACCGCCTCTGCCGAGGAACTCCGCGCCATGAAGGAGCGCGTCGCCGAGCTGGAGAAGGAAAACCACGCCCTGCGTGCAAACCCCGAGTCGACCGAGAACCGCCTGAAGATCGAGCGCGCGGCGCAACAGGTACTGACGACGCAGGTCAAATCTCTCGAGGAGGAGAACGCAAGGCTGAGGGAAGAACTAGCCTTGTTCGAGAACCTGGCCGCCACGGAAGGCAGGGACGGGGCATTGCGAATCGACCGCCTGCGGATCGAACCCGAGGCGGCAACGGGGCTGTTCCGCTATCGGATGCTCATTACCCTGCAAGGCGACAAGAGGGACCGGGAGTTCAAGGGGGCGATGCAGCTAGTGATCAACCTGCAGCAAGATGGCAAAAGTGCTATGATGGTTTTACCATCGGCCGCGGAAGGTGATCGTCAGAGGTTTACTCTGGCTTTCAGGCACTTCAAGCGCGTCGAGGGAACATTCCAGGTGCCTGCGGGTGCCCAGGTAAAAAGCGTAGAGGTCAGACTACTGCAGGACGGGGCGACCAAGGCGTCGCAGACCGTCATGCTGTAAGTGGGGGAAGCCATGTTCGGAAAGAAATCCAAAACGCCTCAGAGCCGGATCGACAGCCTGATTGGCGCGGGTACCCGCGTCGAGGGGAGCGTTACGTTTTCTGGCGGTTTGCGCGTTGATGGCGAAGTGAAGGGTAACGTCCGCGTCGAGGAAAACAAGACTGGGACATTGGTGATCAGCGAGCAGGCACGCATCCAAGGCGAGGTCGAGGTGTCCCACGTCGTGGTCAATGGCACCGTCGATGGTCCGGTCCACGCGACCGAGTTCCTCGAACTGCAGCCGAGCGCCCGGGTCACGGGCGACGTGCATTACGCGAACCTCGAAATGCACATGGGAGCGGTTGTCCAAGGCAGGCTCGTGCATGAGTCGAGCGGGGCGGCAACAGTCGGGCTGAAACTAGCGTCCGGGAGCAATTGACCGAGTCCCGGAATGGCAAGATAATAGTAGTGCGAACCATTTTCAGGAGTGTCCGATGAACGCCGTGGCAGAGATGCCTGCCCCGCTTGTTTTTACCGACAACGCGGCGAACAAGGTCAGGCAATTGATCGAGGAGGAGGGTAACGCGGAGTTGAAACTACGCGTTTTTGTCACTGGGGGCGGCTGCTCGGGCTTCCAGTACGGCTTTACCTTCGACGAAGTGACCAACGAGGACGATACGGTTATGCAGAAGAACGGCGTGACGCTGCTGATCGACGCGATGAGCTAGCAGTACCTGGTCGGCGCCGAGATCGACTACCAGGAAGGCCTGGAGGGCGCGCAGTTCGTCATCAAGAACCCCAATGCCACCAGCACCTGCGGCTGCGGCTCCTCGTTTACCGTCTAAAGGTTCAGGAAGTGCGCAGATACGGGGGCTTCGGCCCCCGTTGTTTTTTCGGCTCGACCACCGGCATGAGCGACTTCAGGTTGTCATGCCACGCGGCGGCAGCCGGCCGCGGTACGCGGCGCGCTATCGCGGGACGACGACGGCTAGGCTAGAATCCGTGTCTGCATGCCGTCTTCTATGCCACGTGGGCAAGCGACAAGCGCAGGCAAAGCCAAGAACCCACAATTCCAGTCGGCAAGTGCAAAGACCATGAGCGATCTTTCCGATGCCTTGTCATTGATAACGCGTGGCTGCGACGAGTTGCTGCTCGAGAGCGAACTCGTCGACAAACTCAAGAGCGGGCGTGCGCTGCGTATCAAGGCCGGATTCGATCCGACGGCGCCGGATCTGCACCTCGGCCACACTGTGCTGATGAACAAGCTCCGTCACTTCCAGGAGCTTGGACACCACGTTATGTTCCTAATTGGCGACTTCACCGGGATGATCGGCGACCCCACCGGCAAGAACGCCACCCGCCCACCGCTGTCACGCGAGCAGATACTGGAGAACGCCAAGACTTATCAGGAGCAGGTTTTCAAAATCCTGGATCCGGCCAAGACGGAGATCTGCTTCAACTCCACGTGGTTCGAATCACTCGGCGCAGCCGGCATGATCAAGCTGGCAGCGCAGTCGACCGTGGCACGCATGCTCGAGCGCGATGACTTTGGCAAGCGCTATCGCAACGGCCAGCCGATCGCGATTCACGAGTTCCTCTATCCGCTGTGCCAAGGCTACGACTCCGTGGCCATGCGTGCTGACGTCGAGCTTGGTGGGACCGATCAGAAATTCAATCTGCTCATGGGGCGGGAGTTGCAGAAGCACTTCGGTCAATCGCCGCAGTGCATTTTGACCATGCCCTTGCTCGAGGGCCTGGACGGCGTCAATAAGATGTCGAAGTCGCTCGGCAACTACGTTGGCATAACCGAGTCGCCCGCCGAGATATTCGGCAAGCTCATGTCGGTGTCCGACGAACTCATGTGGCGGTATCTCGAACTGCTGTCCTTCCGGCCCGCAAGCGAAATCGCGCGCTGGAAGGACGAAGTCGGGGAGGGCCGTAATCCGCGTGACATAAAAGTGCTTCTCGCCCAGGAGATCGTCGAACGCTTTCACAGCCGGCGCGCTGCCCAGGACTCGCTGGCCGACTTCGAGGCGCGGTTCCGACAGGGCGCAATCCCGGCGGATATTCCCGAAATCGCTCTCACTGTCGCGGAAGCCGTTGTGCCCGTTTCCCAGGTGCTGAAGGCGGCAGGTCTGACCGCGAGCACGTCGGAGGCATTGCGCATGATCGAACAGGGCGGTGTGCGTCTCAACGGTGAGAAAGTGCTGGACAAGTCGTTGGTGCTGAAGAAGGGTGACACCGCAGTGCTGCAGGTCGGGAAGCGGAAGTTCGCCCGCGTATCCATCGCCTGACCTGTCAAGCAGCGAAATATATTTGCCGGGAGTGTTGACCGCCCTTTGCGCGCCTGTATAATGCGCGGCTTTCCTCGCTTCGGCGAGCCGTTCTTTAACAACTCAAACAGCCGATAGGTGTGGGTACTGGTTCTGGGTATAGTTTGGTGCGTATAGGCGTGCTGGGCTATGCGGATTTAAAGAGACAGTGGTACTCACACGGAATCGAATAGGTAGTAGAGGTTTGTGTTGGAAGATGCAAACTGTGATTTCTTTGTGTGAGGTGGGGTTTGAACTGAAGAGTTTGATCCTGGCTCAGATTGAACGCTGGCGGAATGCTTTACACATGCAAGTCGGGCGGCAGCGCGGGGGCGACTCTGGCGGCGAGCGGCGAACGGGTGAGTAATGCATCGGAACGTATCCTGGAGTGGGGAATAACCTGGCGAAAGCCAGGCTAATACCGCATACGCCCTGAGGGGGAAAGCGGGGGACCTTCTAGAAACTGGAGGCTAGGCTGGGGTTGGCGCGCGGGTGCGCGCCCCTGATGGATCTAGCATCTAGTTTCTAGAAGGCCTCGCGCTGCAGGAGCGGCCGATGTCCGATTAGCTAGTTGGTGGGGTAAAGGC
>JRYJ01014931.1_pt1 | contig 16124 bp, 12 predicted proteins | sample 235371 | NCBI WGS metagenome assembly JRYJ01 (sample SAMN03074219, study PRJNA261477) | activated sludge metagenome | biome: Wastewater Treatment Plant; feature: Wastewater; material: Activated sludge; isolation source: activated biomass of a wastewater treatment plant treating hydrocarbon... ... | reverse complement strand
GTTTATTGGGGGTTAAGACACCTGCTCCAATAATTCTAGCGCGTCGGAACAGAAGTCGTCATATCGTTGAGCGAGTGATCTGTATGGTGATATAATTTGGCTCATAATATTAAGTATAAATAATATTTTTACATTTTCTGTATTTGAACAATTAAATACAGCCTAGGAGAATTGTCATCCTTTATTTTTTATTGTTTCTCTATAAATTTTTAATCCTGCTATACTCATGAGTAAGGGTATATTTCGGATGGGCTTCCGGTCATTATCCTTGGTTGGTTCGTCTAACTCTTCATAAGGAAGCAAATCATTATGGATTTTCAATTCATCATTACGGGTTATTCCATAAATCCATCCGTTGGTGATTTTTTCATTAAACCACCTGTTATGCTCCATTATAGCCATTTGTTCGACTTCCTCTTCGGTAAAGTTTACCACAAGATCTGACTTGTCATCGTTTGTTATGTTGTAACCAAAAGCCTGGAGTTTTCTAATCATATCCATGGCTTGCTGCCTGTTTGAATTTTTGAATTCCTCATTTAATTCATCCCATGGTTTCATGCTTGTTTTATTAGAGCCTTTTTCCAATTCCCCTTTGAGCCAGTTTTCATGAATTTTTGAAGCCAGTATCTCAAGTGAATCATGAGGTATAATTTTGTTCTCCATATAGTTATCTAATTCCTTAATATCAACATGAATAGACAAGACTTGTTCCGGAGGAAGATGAGAATTTGAAAATTTTTGCCCTTTCAAAATCCTGCTTTGCTGAATGATGGTTTCCAATGATCGCGCACCATGTTTGAAGCCAGGAATTTCGAGTAAGGCTCCCAGAAGGCCATCATCCATATGAACATAATGATGGTGGTCAGCGTGATGAAGCAAGAGATTTCGCAATACAATAGCTCTTCGAAGTGGATAAAACACATCATTTGGAGTTAATTGATTAATCCCTTGAATATTGATAAATGCCTTAAGCCTGCTCACAAAATCAGGAAGCTTTGCACCACGATCTATGGAAGGATCGTTGATCTTTCCTTCAAATATCTCAAAACTGGAGCAACTGCCTCCTGCAAAAATATAAATCGCTCTTCCGACTGGATGCATGGACTCTCCATCCTTAAACATTCCATCCTGCATGGGTGCAAGAAAATAACGAAGCCAGCCAAGTTTTCTTCCTTCGCAATCACAGTCGAACTCATCAAAAAACACAAAAGGCACTTTACCCATCACACATTCATCGCGAACCTTTTGAAATGCCATAGCGAGATCTGAGTAAGATTGAAACTGCGAAAGGTTGAACTCGAGAATTAGAGCGTTTTCCTGAATTGACTTGGCCAATTGCTTGACCCCAAAAGATTTTCCGGAACCGGGAGGACCGAAAACTCCAATTGACATAGGCTTAAGTATGCTTTTGTCATCTATAAAATGTTGAATGGAAAAGTAAATACTTCTGAAAGCTTCAATTTCCGAAGGAACATAGGTAAGCAGATTTTTTACCTTTAGATAGGGTATTGCATCGAATAGCAAAGCCTTTCCGGTCTTGACAAACTGGATTGCATTGCTGAGTATTAGGGAAGTGTCATTAAAAATCATGTGTTGCAAAATCGATGGATTACTGACTCCGGAAGTAAAATCAGTTACATCCACAATTTTCACACTCGAAATATCACTATTAAATATCCTTTCAGCAGGAAAGTCTACAGACTTTGAATTTTCACTATACACCAAAATCCCAGCTTCACCACGATGACCAGCTTGAACGGCATGACATACGGCCCGGCATATTTTTTCAGAATCCGAGCATTCTAATTCCTCCAATTTAATAAGATTTGATATCAATGCTGCGTAGAAGGCTTCTGAACCAACAGCCAATGGGTTGTATGATTTTGACTTTCAGTTTCAATTTCTCCAGGCAAGTAAATAAACCGGTCAACATGATGATCCTTAAGCCTGGATCTGTAAAACACAGCTTCATGCCCAAATCGTATAAGCAGATGCCCAAATTCCTTGAGAAGCTTGAGTTTTGAATCTGACTCCAAAGCCTTAAGAATATCCTCCAAAGTCTTATCCCAAGATTTGGATTGACTTAGCTGAATACCTGATTCACGAAAGCTTTCTGCTTTGATGACCAATAGGCACAGAGGCATAGTTACAGCGGTAAAAAAAGCCCGTAGGGTATTTATTTCCTTTAAATTGTTAAGCTCCAGAACAAATTGACATTTAGCTGAAGTATTGGCAATTCTTTTAAGCAACAAATTCCTTACTTCATCCGAGGAATACTCCATGTCATAAGATAAGAAAAAATCGCAGTTGGTATCATCGATGTTTTTCAATTCATTTGATAAAATCTTGACTTGAAATGGGTCAGATACAAAACCAATGAATTGATCTAGTATTAATTCATTTTCATATCGACCTTGCTTTACTATGCAAAATGGAAATCCTGTTTGAATTGCAAGTATTTTTGAGTGAGCGGTAATAAAAATTTGATGAGTGGCATTTATTAAATTATATTGGATAGATTCCATAACTAGGTGTGAATGATAAGGTATTTCCATTATCATTAAACGTTTGAACGAATTTTCATTTGGTGATATACATTTTGATGAATTATCGAATAAAATTACATATTGGTTATTAGTTTTATCTAAAACAGAAAGTATTTCAATATTCATATTTGATAAATATTTATGCTATATATATTATGTTAAATGTTTTTCTTTAGCCTGTGAGTTTCTTTAATTCACTTCGATATAAATCGACAAACGTATTTTCAGTGAAATGAGTTTTATTACATATTAAAATAGCCTCTTCTAATGCTTTAATAGCTTCATTTCTTTTTTCCTGCATAATAAAGACCTTACTTAATTCATATAATTTATCTGCTATTTCACTCCGTTCATTTCCAGTTAAAATCTTACTAATTTCAATTGATTTACTCATTAATTGTTCTGCATTTTCTAGTTTATTAAGTTTAACCCGGATCCAACCTAGCCTGAAAAATTCTTCTGCAACCAGAGAGTTATTTGAACCAAACTTATTCTCATAAATATTGATTGATTCAGTGATTAATTTCTCGGCTTCTAGAAAACGATTAGCACGAATAAGGACTCCAGATAGAATCCCTTTTAAGTGTGCAACTTCAGGAGCGTCAGATCCGCAAATATTTATATAAACATATATGGCTCTATTTAGCAAGGATACTTTTTCATCAAACGATTGAAACTTTGAACGACCAAGATTCACTAATGTTTTAGCATAATCTTGCGTATCAATTTCATCACATTTTTCAAATATCTCAATTGCTCTTAGGTATAGATCATCAAGATAACGGTTTTCGTCATGTAACGAAATAAAGTAAGCCAGGTTATTAATTGCGATGGCAACCTGAGGGTGCAGATTCCCAAAATAGGATTCTACTTCATCTACGACCATTTGATTCAATTCTTCCGCTTCTTCGTAAAACCCCATATTTCCATAAAAACAACCAAGATGATTCATGCATATAATTATATCATAAATATTGAATTTATTTACAATCCATTTTTCGAAGGAAGANNTCCTTCCATTTATTCCAGTAAGAATGAAGTTCTAACTCATGATATTCTGATAATATCATGAAGTGGTCCATATTGAGTAAGCAATTTTGTAGGCGGCCATATAATTTAGAGTCTTCCAATAACCAGGGTAATTCAAAGCTAACTCTGCCATCAGCTGGCAAAGATTCAAAATAATCTGCCAATTTAATTCTGTAATCAGTTATTATTTTATTGGTAGGTAAAAACGCTTTTTCGACTGCTTGCATTAGGTAGTCGTTGGCAAAAATCCATATACCATTTCTACTAATTATTTGATCTTCCAAAACAGCTCGAAATGGTGAGAAGAATGCATGAGGCAGTTTCGTAGTTCCTTCAGGTTTTAGAAGTTCAAGAAGTTCCTTCTCACTGAGGCCATCTCTTGCTGACCAGATAAAGGATAGACAGTCTTTAACTAGATCTTTTCTTTCTTTACTATAATCTAATTGATATCTATATAATACTTGTTGAAGGAGACTTGGAATGTCTTTTTTGGACAGATAATTGTCAATTAGCTCATTAATATGCTCAAATGAGCCAGTGACTCGTAATTCATCAAGCAATATTTTTAGAAATAGTGGATTTGAAGTTATTTCGGTGTTTACAATTCGCTGAAGATGTTTTTTGTCCAATTTTTTACTGAAATGTTGCAAATATGCTCCGATCAGCATTTTTTTTTCATCAAGACTTAGCAGATTAAGTTGTAGCCTCTTCCAACTCCGTTTATTNNCTTAAAGTAGGTATATTATCGAATTCTTCTAGTTGATTTATTCCATCAAGCACTATTATGAAACATAACTTATCTCTTGCCGCTTTAATTCTTGCCTTTGACAACCAATTTATTAAATCTTTGACCAAGTCTTCGTTTCTTATTGGGACTTCAGTTGGATCTTTTGTCCAGTTTTTTATTTCCGTTATTAAGCGGGATATAAGCTTCAAGTAATCAGTGCTGTCTGGGGTTGCACCGATAAAGTGTTGAAAAACATAGTCTTTCGGATGCCTTGCTCTCCAATGATTAATCCAATTTGCCAACAACGCTGATTTCCCACATCCGGATTCGCCCGTTATGATCAAAGGACCATCACCTGAGGATGCATGTTGATCCAGCATGTCATAGCATGATTGGCGTGGGATATAAGTTCTTCTTCTAGATTCAGCAAAGGCTTCGTGGTCTAATGCCTCCCTGGTTAACTTATCTTGAACTTCTTCTTTGGGATACTGCTGTTCAATAACAGATTTGAGATCATCCAATACTACTAATGCCAACTCTTCAGGATTCGCATAATCCTCCCGTAACGGTATATGGTATTTATGGCAACATTTTCTGATAGTGTCTTTGAAAGCTGCTTGTTTCTTTTCCGAGTCTGCATTCACAGACAAAAAATCAGCTCCCCTATCATGCGCATAGACTGGGTCTCTGAAATAAAAGAATGAATGTCCAGCCATCTCAGGTTGATGGAGTACCCCTTTTATAACTTCCAATTCGGTTACACTTTTTTCCCGCTGTGAACTAAGCCAATCGTTTTCCTCATTCAGGAGCTCATTAAATGCTTCAGCAGGAGGAACCCAGCCATATCGTTCTCCCACCAGGCAGATGAAGTAGGGCCTGCAGGCATTGATTTCGTCAAAACAAATTTTAAGCGTCTCTTTTTGATTACTTTCTTCTTCTGTAATTCCCCATCGAAGATCCACCTCCACAAATTCAACATAACGCTCCCTGCAATAACTTCTCAACTGAGGCCAAACCTGGGTCATGAGCAGATTGCGCTCTTCTTCCATATCCCTGAATGTGGAAGAAATAAATACTCTTATGATCCGCCGGTCAATGGTTGGCTTGAGGTTCATGATTTCCGCCTTATGATTCAAATCATCATCATCAATTCTTCAAATTTACTATGCTATTCCATGCATTACCTTAGAAATCATCATGTATTTCCAGGTGCTATTTTCCCTGCTCATTACTTCTCTGATGTTATGTGCAATGGAAACGATCTGATCGGATTGATTAAGCAGCTGCTTTTTTTGGCTATGAAAAAAATTCGCCATCACCATAGCATCACTCAACGAACGTTCCCATTCTTCAAAATATTTCCAGAGTTCCATACCCGCTAATAAGGGTGGCACACCGAGTATTACGAAAACAGATATGNNGATCACACCAAATACAAAAAAATAAGTCAATATCTTGCTCAGTTTATTTTCAATTTTATGTTTATAAACAATTTTTTTAATTCTTTCACCATGCAAATGATATTCAATTTGATTTTCGATGAGATCCATTAATGGCGTGAAAAATTTTGATGGTTCCTTTTCATGAATTGAATGAGAAACCATGTAATTTTCAATTTGAATTAGCCGATGATCCGGATTTCCAAGATAACTGTTTTCCATCATTGGAAGGATATATGACTGATCCTCAAGTTTTATCACAGGGATATTGGCTTTAGAAAAAACCAATAAGACGCGCAGTCTTTCGGCCTCAATCCTTGAAGTAATTTTTTCGACTTTGGAGATTTTATTGTTGGCTTTGCTAGCCAATATGAAGGTCATTAGCACCATTAGGGCTTCCAGAATGGAAAATATTAAGCTGTAATAGCTGTCCATTTTGAAACAAAAAGGGAATATAAGGGTATATACAGCAATGATCCCTGTGACAATTCCCCATCGCCAATATTTTTCATATTGTGATTTTAATGCCAGGGCTTTTTGATCTTTCTCCGCCAATAAATCAGAAATTATTTTTGGAGTGATTTCATCATTTTTATAAGCAAATATGATTTCCAGTTTTTTCTGTGCAGACCTAGCATAATCTACGATTATTTGAGTACCACTTGCACCCGATGATGGTTTCCCGTTCCATACAGCAATAAGGTAATCACAGGTATCAACGATTTTCTTTCCGCAATTTAAATATGCTTCATTTTTCTCTTTTCGATCTAAAGATTTTCCTTCAATGGACCTTGGAACTTCCGGAGGAAATTGATCACACCAACGTCGAAGCTCTTTCACACGTTGATCTGTATCAAAATCCTTCTCATACTCGCTGAGCGAAAACGGGAGTATGATTTTGATCTGCGCTTTAAATTTTTCCTTTGCTATCCTGGCAAACAAAGTATCTGCTCCATAAGCTAATCCTGTAATTGCTTCAAAGGTTTCAGCATTATTTTGAACTAATATTTTCGATATCACATCTGTGATGGCCTCCTGTACAAATGCTTCATCAGCCAAATTCCGATGGCCTGTAATTCCAATTTTAATCACCTTCATATATATTGACTAATAAGGAAAGTAAAATTAGATATTCCGGTAATTCTCCAATTGGATAATATTAACTTTACTTCATTCCGTTTTATTTGATCACCTCCCAATTCCTATACCCAAACAATTGCCGGCCTCCCAATAGCTTTTGTTCAATAGCCGTCAATAGCCTGTATTTTNNTTTTAAAGTTGTGCGTAAAGGTTTATAGTCTTTTTCAAAATGCAACTGTTCCCGCCAGTTGAAACGAGCCATAAATTCTTTTAGCACAGCCGGATGCGTTTCCCGAAAAACTGCATAATCATTCATGTTGCCATAATCAAAATCGGAAGCTCGCTTTTCATGTCGACGTTTGACTTCTTCCGCCTGGTGATATGCACCATCCATCACCACCGTTTTTTGTTGCATCATAAAAGGTGGACGTACCCAACCATAATGATAAATTTCAGCATCTACCTTACGGACCTTCAGGGGGCTACTGTTGATTTTGTCGCGGTAGTTTGTTCCATCGAACATCTTATATTTTCTGAAGGACTGCGCATCACCAAATGAATGGATGTCAGGATGATTGCGTATTAAACGGATCTCCGCCGGATACCAGGCATGCGAGACCACATAATGATCATAATCTCCCCAAAAATGTTTGTATCGGAATAAAAACCCCTCTGTTTTTTTATCCTCAGCGTATTGCGAACAAACGTTCGTTAGCATTGGGTGAAATCGTTCATGGATCAGCTCATCCGATTGGAGATACAACAACCAGTCTCCTGTACAAGCATTCTTGGCTACATCCGTTTGTTGGGCATATACCGTTCCTTTAGGATATCGTTCTACATCCCATTCGGTGTGGATGNNTTGGAAGTATTCCGCATGAAGGTAAATCCACTGATCATCATGAAATCTGCTCTTTGAAATTTTCGCTATGCCCTGAGTATCCATTTGGTAATCTCCTTCCAACTGGCTTTCTTTCCATACAATAAAATACCCACGCGGTAAATTCTTCCGGCCACCCAAATCATGAAATAACAAAATGCATACAACACCACCAGAGAAACGAAAATTTTCCACCAGGGAGGGTCAAAGGCCAATAAGGCTGGCATGACAACCGGACTGAAAAACTGGAAAAAAGAGGCAAATGTAGCCAGGCTGCTGTCCGGAAGCCGGATGGCCTGAAACATGATGTAAATGGCCAACAAAATGGGAATCGTCACGACAATCGTCAGTGATTGTGCATCGTTCATGTCATCTCCAGTGGCTTCTCCAATGGCAGCAAACATGGACGCATATAAAAAGTATCCTCCTAAAAAGTATAGCAAAAATACAATGCCAATCTTTAACCAATTCAAGCTGGCGATTTCACGCAGCAAAGTGACCATTTCGTCCTGATCAATGGGCGCTTGTTGCGCCATCGGCTGACTGACTTCCTGCAATTGTTGAAGGTCGATGCCTGAAATTTGCATTCCCACTATGTAGATCACCGGAAGTAAAACCAACCATATGACAATTTGCGTTAACCCTACCAAACCAACACCGATGACTTTTCCTAACATCAAGTCTACCGGTTTGGCAGAAGAAATGATAAGTTCAACTACGCGGTTGACTTTCTCATCCGCCACCGAGCGCATGACCGAAGCTCCATAGAGGAAAATGATGAAAAAAATTACATATCCCATGGCACCACCAATTACCGTAGCAATTTTAACCGTATGCGCGGACCGGTCTTTTTCTTCTGCTGAAACCGGTTCGGGGTCGATACTGATGTCCGTATCCAGTTTGTCAAGCTGTTCCTGATTCAGGGACAGCAAACGGATTTTCTGCGCCCGAATGGTTTTTTCCAGTATGCCTTCCAGTTTTGATTCGTGTTCTATGTCCAGGGGTTTGTCGGAATAGAAATAACAGGTGTACTCTTTTACATCAACACCGGCAAAGTTGGGTAGCACCCAAATTCCATCGATTTCCGATCTTGCATATTGGCTTTTTAAACTGTCTAATGAAGATTGGCTTACTTCAAATTTAAATCGGTGGTTGTCCGTTGGCAATGAAAGTTCCATTCCACTTTGATTGGATACTGCAATGACGTATTGTTTGTCACCCTCGTAACTGAATATGATGCCAACCACAATAAAAAAGATGAGGAATCCCAATGGTGTCAATAAGGTGGTCAGAATAAACTTCCAATTCTTGACTTTCGTGATGTATTCACGACTGATGATCAATCCTAGCTTATTCATGACTTTTTTCTTTTACGGTTTTAATAAAAATTTCATTGAAACTGGGGAGTAATTCTCTGAAGGAGACCACACTTTTACCTTGTTGAATCAAATAGTGGAGGATGTCGTTGCTGGTTTTTTCACCCAACAGCCGAACATGCAGTCTCTTTGGACTTACCGGAATCCACTCAAAATCTTCATGTTCCGGAGGACTGTATTCTGATTCCAGTTCCACATCAAACAAATGCTCTTTGAATTGATTGCGTACGGCTTGAACTTCACCGTTGAGTACGACTTTTCCTTTATTGATTAATATGATGTGTTCGCACATCTCTTCCACTTGTTCCATGCGATGGGTGGAAAACAAGATGCTGGCACCTTCATTTTTCAAACGAATGATTTCATCTTTGATCAGGTTGGTATTGATGGGATCCAGTCCGGAAAATGGTTCGTCCAGGATGATCAGCTTGGGATTGTGGCTAACCGTTGCAATGAACTGAACTTTTTGTGACATCCCCTTGGATAACTCTTCAACTTTTTTTGTCCACCAGGATTCGATTTCAAATTTTTTCATCCAACTTACCACACTGCGTTCTGCATCTTCCTTTCTCAAACCGCGAAGCCTTGCGAGAAAAACCAGTTGTTCACCGACTTTCATTTTCTTATATAATCCCCTTTCTTCTGGCATATAGCCAATGGATGGATCCTGAATTTTATAAATGTTCTGGTCATTCAACAAAATCTGGCCGGAATCGGCCTGGGTGATTCCGGTAATGATGCGAATCAATGAGGTCTTTCCTGCACCATTTGGGCCCAGGAGGCCAACAATACAAGACTTGGGCACATTGAAACCGACCTGATCAACCGCTCTGAAACCGCCATAATCTTTTACCACACCATTTAATTCCAGTAGATAATCCATTTGATTACAATTTATCTGATTTGAAAACCAAAAATAGGGGAATTCTTCAGGAATGCAGATTTGGTTACCNNTTGCTCACTGGATGCTCGTGTTTGAGCACACCATCAAAAGGAACCTCAAATCGGTAAACTCAGGTCAAGAGGTGAAGAAAAATTGATTGAGTAGGTAATTTTACATGGATGCATCGACGGTGATCCGAAAGTATTGAAGGCTAAGCTAGGCGGGTTATTCTTTTGGATAGGAGAGATCAGGACAGCGCAATTTGCCGAAGTAGTAAATCAAATTCACGCCAAAGCTCACAAATTGGTCTTTTTCGTTGTGATCCCCACGTTGAGAACCGGTAATACCAATTTCAGGTTGACCCGGGTCAGGAACTGATCGATCTGCTAACGCCACGGCAATCGGGCCACGATTAATGGCGAGTTCCGTATAATCGGGATAATAAGTACTCACATCATCCAGGTAATCCGTTCTGGTCATTCGGTAGCCTAAATCAATGTTCAGACTCCAGGCAGGGCTGATATCAATTTTTACCCCACCACCCAGCAACCATGCAGATCCGATTTCATTGTATTCCTGGCCTGGTAGCTGGCCCTCGGTTCCCAATTCTCTCAAGGAATAGGTTTCTCCTTGATAGTCGGTTTTAGGTGCATAGTGAAAGGCACTGAATCCGGCATAGAGGTAGGGAGAAGCAAAATGTTCTTTTGAACCGTGAATCAAGGGGAAGAAATTGAATTCAAAACAGGGTGCAATTTCAAACACATCAGAACGGAAGTTCAAATTTCTTCTCAAGTCAAAAGCATTCCGCGAATGTATATCGTTGCCCGCGATCCGGTGATAGTTGAGTTGTAACCTGGCAGATATCCGGGCATCGAAATTATACCTCGTAGTAAAGCCAAAGGCTATTCCGGGTTCATGGATGCCGTATAAGTTGTTCAAATCCCCGAAATAATGTGAAGTGCCCACCCAAGGCCCCAATTCAACGCCCTTTTGTGCCAAGATGGTGATGTTGCTGGTGGAGCAACATAGCGCAATGATCATATAAGCCCAAAGGGAACCTTTCATTCAATCTTGTTTAACGAGTTCTTGCGGTATTTATTTTCAAGGCCGCAAAGATAATCATTTGGACTATGGCTATGCAATGGGTGGCAAATTGGCATGTATGGAGATCATTCGTATGTTTGGTTATCCTATGGCATCCTGAATGCATGGATTGGGTGATCCATAAAGTGTGAAAATGGGGTTGAAGAAATTTTACTTTTCTTAATGGATTTGGATGTTTTTCATCTTGAATTTTGGGGTCTGGGAACAGCCCCCAAAACTGAACCTAAGTTACTTTTGTGGAAGTAAAATTTCTGAATAAGATTGAGTTGAAAACTATTTGTTTTTTCTCTAATGTTTATCTCGTATAATTATTTTTTCTATGTGTTAAAATTTCAAGTCACTCAAAAATAATCGTTAAAAAATTTGGTTTNNCAAAAGGACTACACTATGGATCCATTAAACATTCATCCGCCAGGCAGATAGCAGCCGAAATGATTCTTATTGTTTCAATGCATGCAATGGAGATTGATTCAACGATATTATTGAATACAATAGGAATACTTTCGGACTATTTTCTAGAAGCTAATTGCTGCAAAAATTAATAATCAGGGTCGCCTATTTTATTAACGGTAACTATTTATCTAGGCAATTTACATTGTAGTTAAAAAATGATGGAGGATACGGCATTGGTTTTGGCCAGTGAGAATCTGTATTTAATTTTTAAAAACTCGGTTATGATTAATCTAAGACAATTTTCTGATTAATTATTTGAATATTTGGTGCCTATATCATATTGATTTCAAACAAATTAATTAATAAATTATGAAAAAACATTTTTAATTCAGGATTCAATTTTATTTAATTCAACAAAAAGATTTGTGAAAGCTGTAAGCTTTATTTTATTCCTATTAAGCATAGGATATGCTCAAGTTAAAGTGTATTCCGATGGAAATACTTCAGTTGGCACGCTAAACCAATTCAGCAGTATTACAAAACTTCAAATAGCCGCAGGAGCATCAGGAAACGCCGATCCACGCGGATTGGCTATTAATTGTCTCAATCATACAAATAACTATGCGTACTGTCAAATAAATAATGTGAACAAACCTTTATCAAAAGCCTTTGAAGTGCAACTTAACGGGGCTACAAAAATGTATATAAAAGGTGATGGAGGAATTGTTAACTTATCGGACTCCACGTTGAAAACAAATATTACTGCTATTGATAGTGCATTAAATAAGGTTCTCTTATTGGATGGCGTTACTTTTTATTTTGCCGATGATACATTAACTACTACAGGTCAAACCCTTAGGGCGGGTTTTTTAGCCCAAAATATGGAACAAGCAATTTCACATCTTGTCGAAACAGATGATAATAGTCTAAAAGGAATTAATAACATTGAATTAATCCCTTACTTAGTAGAGGCAATCAAAGAACTTAATGCAAAGATTGATGCATTAACACCATTGAAAGGAACTGATAAAAAATAGGCTATGAATACAATAAGACAAACGTTAATAACTTTGTTGACATTGAATTGCATCATTATGTATGCCCAATTCCCATCCAATGATGGCACATGGGAACTGAAGAAAGAAGATCAGTTTAATTCTTATGTTTCCGCTGATTGGCATAATATGTATCCTTGGGGGAATAATAATAATGGCGCGGAGTACAATGATCCGGCAAACTTAAGCTATGCAGGTGGATGGCTAAAGATCAAATCAGATAGAAAAAATCCACCGATATTTAATACAGAAGATAGTTTATGGTATCACTATCAAGGAGGAGCTATTCAATCTAAATTTACTTACAAATATGGTTATTTTGAATCCTCAATAAAGACACCCATTGGCAAGGGCTATTGGCCAGCTTATTGGCTATGGAGGGCAACTCATTGTCAATGGTATGATGAAATTGATATTCATGAAAGAGGAGGTGATATTTCCGTAACATCTAACGAGACATCACAAAGCAATCACTGGTTTGTTCAATGTGTTAATGACATTGATACAACAACTTTTGTAAAGAATGTCGACAGTACAATAAACAATTGCGCAAATGCCCATACATACAGTTTATTATGGCAACCTAACCGTTTGACTTATTACATTGATGGCATTACGATACATGCCAAAGCAGAATATGCCCATCCGATAACTCATGATCTTGAGTTAATTTTTAACTTTGCCATTGATCCTTGGACTCCGCCTAATCAAAATACTACATTTCCTGCATATTTTGAAATCGATTATATTAAGGTATGGCAATTAAAAACAGCTTGTTCAACAAGTGAGTCTATTTGTACTTTTACTAAAGCTTCTTATGACCAAAAAGTTAAAAAAGATATTACTTTTGGTGGCACCAGTTGTAATACTTCAATGAATACAAGCGATGCAGTTGCGTTTTGGGCCAAAGATCATATCATATTAGATAAAAATTGCACAATCAATGCAAATGGAAGTGGATATATTTGTTTTAACACATATAATTGCTCTAATTAATTATTTGTTTTATGAAGAAGAATCATTGTTTTATTTTTTTCTTGTTGGCTTTGCCAATTTCGTTATTGGCTCAAATTTACGATTTTGAAGGCAATAGATATGACACAGTTAAAATAGGAAATCAGGTTTGGTTGAAGCAGAATGTTCGAAGTAAAAAATACTTCGATGGTAAAATAGTTGAGTCGAATAATTATAGATGCCCAAATGGAGATTGCAGTAAGAGTGATAGTTTTGGGTTATTGTNNAAATCAAACACGTATTACCAATCATGTCGTTGTATTAAGAGTAGTATTGTAACTGCATCTAAGGATGTTCAAAATTCTTCTGATTGGGTGATTTATCCTAACCCATCCATTGGTGAATTTGCCATTTATCCAAAGGAAAAATTAAACGAGAACGGGAATGGAATTGAGGTAATTTCTTTAAATGGGCACAGAACTAAATTATCCGAAAATGCTAATGGATACTTTTCAATCAATCATCTGCCTTCTGGAATTTATTTTGTTAAAATATCGAACAGACATAATTCTAAATTCCTTAAAATTATTAAACTTTAAAGGTCAGTATTAAAGGATCAGAGCAGGTGCATATTTTGCTCTTGGATGTAGTGCTGGAAAATGGTTTAANNAACCAATTCTTTTCGAAGCCTTGCCACCGGAATGTTTAATTGTTCGCTGTATTTTGCAATGGTACGACGCGCAATGTTATAGCCTCGTCTGTGCAACATGGATTTGAGTTTTTCGTCGCTCAGCGGTTTATTTTTACTTTCATTCTGCACCAGGTCAGATAATATTTTTTTGATTTCTAGCGTGGAAACTTCGTCGCCTTCTTCATTTTGCATGGATTCGGAGAAAAAGTCTTTGAGTCGTTTGGTTCCAAATTCCGTTTGCACAAATTTACTGTTGGCCACTCGGGATACCGTAGAAATATCCAGATCAGTTATGACGGCAATATCTTTCAGGATCATGGGTTTTATCTTTTTCTGATCTCCTGTCAGAAAATATTCCTGTTGGTATTGCATAATGGAATACATCGTCCGGTAGAGGGTATCCTGACGTTGTTTGATGGCATCAATAAACCATTTTGCACCCTCGATTTTTTGTTTGATAAAGAGAATGGCTTCTTTTTCTTTTTTGGAATTTAGTCCAGCCTTTTTATTGTCTTTGTAGTGACGCAACATATCAAGGTAATGATCATTGATGCGAAGATCAGGTGCGTTGCGACTATTCAGAGAAAGTTCCAGATTACCTTCCCGGTTGACAATGGTAAAATCAGGAACGATGACTTGTCCGCTGGGCGAACCGGAAGTTAGTTGATCGACATAACCTGATGATGGCTTTGGATTCNNTGAGTTGGGTTTCTGTCAAATTGAGAACCCGTTGTATTTTGGTATAATGTTTTTTAGTAAACTCTTCAAAATGCCTTTCCAAAATAAACTCAGTCAATTTTAAAATCTTCATTTGGGCTCGCTGAGTGGTTTGTTTCAATTTGCTTCGGATTTGTATCAGCAAGCATTCCTGCAAAGACCGGGCTCCGACACCTGGAGGATCAAAAGACTGGATTTTAAAAAGGATGCTCAGAATTTCTTTTTCGGTACAAACCAGATTTTGTGCAAAAAGTAAATCATCTATGATGGCTGATGGTTCGCGGCGTAAGTACCCATCATCATCGATGCTCCCGACAATTTGTAATGCAATTTTATATTGATCTTCATTTCGAAGTTTTAATAGACCAATTTGTTTGCGGAGATGGTCGTGAAAAGTGTTTTCCACTGCGATCGGTACGGATTTAGTCTCTTCTTCCGACATCCCGTATTCTTCAGATTTGTATTTGTACGAAGCGGTATCGTCGTCCATGTAATTGTTCAAGTAGTCATCGAAACTATCGCTGTTGAGCAGGTCCTCCTGACTTTCCTGCTGATAAAGATCCGTTTCTTCTGAACCATAATCGTCGGTTACCGGATCTTCTTGAGCGTCATTACCCAGATCATGGCTGTCATCGTGCTCCGAACCTTCTTCCAGGGCAGGATTGGCTTCCAGTTCCTCCTGAATGCGCTGATCCAGAATGGCTGTTGGAATCNNGAGGGCTCAGTTTTTGCAAAAGGCTCTGACTGAGTTGTTGTTTTATCATAAGCGTAGTTAAAAAACAAAGACAAAGAAGAATAAGTTCTTCCTGCAGGCTTACGATTCAACCCAGGGGGCCACGGTGTGATCCACGGGAATCTTCGTAACATTGCAGGGCAAAAGTATATAATTTCCAAACATATTAAAATTATTTTTAATATATAATGAAAAAATCAAGCAATTTCACTGCAAAGCTTACGGGTTTGCGAAACCTGATGGCCGAACAAAAACTGGATGCATACATCATTCCTACTGCCGACCCCCATCAAAGTGAGTACGTGCCGGATCGCTGGGCGCATCGCATTTGGATTACTGGATTTACCGGTTCTGCGGGGACAGCCATTGTCACCCACAAACATGCGGGATTATGGACCGACGCCCGTTATTTCTTACAAGCCGAGCAGGAATTGCCAGGGTCAGGTTTTGAACTCCATCGTTTAAAAGTCCAGACTCAGGCTGAATACCTGGATTGGTTATGCCAAAACCTGACCCT
>JRYJ01001767.1_pt1 | contig 16192 bp, 17 predicted proteins | sample 235371 | NCBI WGS metagenome assembly JRYJ01 (sample SAMN03074219, study PRJNA261477) | activated sludge metagenome | biome: Wastewater Treatment Plant; feature: Wastewater; material: Activated sludge; isolation source: activated biomass of a wastewater treatment plant treating hydrocarbon... ... | reverse complement strand
ACCGGGTCGATTCGAAGGATGGGTCGCCAGTCTTCAACCGCGCCGTCACCCTCAAGGACTCCTGGGGCAAGGCGGGAGGCTGATCGCCCATGCAACCGCGGCCAGTGCCATCGTTCCGGGAGGCCCTCCGCCGCAACCTCCTGGCCATCATCAGCCTGGCCGTCGCCATCGCCAGCCTGTCCTACAACACCTGGCGCAACGACGCCAGCGAGGTTAATCGCAACCAACGGGCGGCGGGCTTTGCCATCCTCCAGGAACTGGCTCGCCTGCAGACCCTGACCGACCACATCACCTACGACGACGACCCCAACAAGGGCGACCCCATCGCCGGCTGGACCCACGTCATCTACATCTGCGACCTCGCCCAGCTCACCGCTCCGGAACTGGAGGCCGAGTCCCGGCAACTCAAGGCGGCCTGGGCCGAGGAGGTCGGGCATCTGGCCGACGGCGAGGCCGCCAACAAGGCCGTTTCCCAGCGCATCGAAGCCATGCGCAAGACCACCCTGGCCACCCTCGCCACCTTGCGCTGAGGGGCGGGCGATCCCGTCGCCGCCGGCAGGCGGTACGTTTTGAAACATCCTGTTGCAGAAGCCGTCTTGAAGGCGTTACCGGCGACCCCTATCTTGCTTGCCGTAGGCGGGCCTTCCGCCCGCGCCCCCAGCCCCCCCCCNNCCCCAGCCAGGAGTCGCCCATGAACAAGAACATCGCCATCGCGCTGCTGCTTGCCCTTGCCGCCGCCTGCGGCAGCCTCCCCGCCCTCGCCGCCGAGCCCACCCTGCACGAGGTTTACCAGGCCGCCGAAGCCGGCCGCCTGGTCGAGGCCCAGGGCATGATGCGGCAGGTCCTGAAAGACCACCCCAACAGCGGCAAGGCCCACTTCGTCGAGGCGGAGTTGCTGGCCAAGCAAGGGGATTTCGCCAAGGCCCGGGAGGAACTGGCCAATGCCGAGCGCCTCGCCCCCGGCCTGCCCTTCGCCAAGCCCCAGGCCGTGGAAAATCTGAAGTCCCTGCTGCGGGGCGGCCACGCCGCGCCGGCGACACCGGTCTCCGCTGGCGCCGACACCGGGGCTGCCACCATTCCCTGGGGCCTGATCCTCGGCGGCCTTGGCCTGGCCGCCTTCGTCACCTGGGCCGTCCGCCTGATGGCCCGCCGCACCGCCCCCATCCCGGCGCCCGCCGGCGGTGTGCCGGCCGGCTATGGCCCGCCGCCCGCCGGCTATGGCGCGCCGGCACCCGCCGAAACCGGCAACGGCCTGGGTAGCCGCATCATGGGCGGTCTGGCCGCCGGGGCGGCGGTCGGAGCGGGCGTCGTCGCCGGCGAAGCCATCGCCCGGCACTTCCTGCACGACGACGAAACCCCGGCCCGTCGCGCCGGTGCCGATCTCGCACCGTCCACCGACAGCGTCTTCAACGACCTGGGTGGCGGCGACTTCGGCATCGCCGACGGCAATTCCTGGGACGACGGCGGCGCCGGCGACAGCGACTGGAGCTGAACCCCTGCGCCGCCGCGCGACGGCCCCGGCCGGCCCGTGCCGGGGGATGCCGCTGCCCCGAGCGTCTGATTCATCCCGTACTACCGAGAACAAGGAGACTCACATGACCCATGATCGCCTCAAACTAGCCGTTGGCACCGTCGCCGTCGCCGCCGCCTTGACCGGCGCCTACTCCTTCGGCCATCTGCAAACCGTCGGTGCCGCCCAGGCGGCAGTGCCGGCGGCGGCGCCGGCCGCTCCCCTCGCCTCGGTGCCCGACATGGGCGACATCGTCGCCCGCAACGGCACGGCGGTGGTCAATATCAGCGTCGCCGGCACGCGCAAGGTGGGCGTCGGACCCGACGTGCCGCAACTGGACCCGGACGACCCCTTCTACGACTTCTTCCGCCACTTCCGCGGGCTCCAGCCCCGGGGCGAGGCGCCCGTGCGCGGACTGGGCTCGGGATTCATCGTCTCGGCCAACGGCACCATCCTCACCAACGCCCATGTGGTCGACGGGGCCGAGGAAGTCACCGTCAAGCTGACCGACAAGCGCGAATTCAAGGCCAAGGTCCTGGGCCTGGACAAGGCCACCGACGTGGCCGTCCTCAAGATCGACGCCAAGAACCTGCCGGTGGTGAAGATCGGCAGCGCCGCCAGCACCCGCGTCGGCGAGTGGGTCCTGGCCATCGGCTCCCCCTTCGGCTTCGAGAACAGCGCCAGCGCCGGCATCGTCTCCGCCAAGTCCCGCTCCCTGCCGGACGGCAGCTACGTGCCCTTCATTCAGACCGATGTGGCGGTGAACCCCGGCAACTCCGGCGGCCCGCTCTTCAACATGGCCGGCGAGGTCATCGGCATCAATTCCCAGATCTACTCCCGCAGCGGTGGCTACCAGGGCCTGTCCTTCGCCATTCCCATCGAACTCGCCATGAACATCGAGCGCCAGATCGTCACCAGCGGCAAGGTCCAGCGCGGCCGCCTGGGGCTGACCATCCAGGAGATCAACCAGTCCCTGGCCGATTCCTTCGGCCTCGGCAAACCGGCCGGCGCCCTCGTCAGCTCGGTGGACAAGGGCAGCCCGGCCGCCAAGGCAGGCCTGGAGCCGGGCGACGTCATCCTCGGCATCAACGGCAAGGAAATCGTCAATTCCGCCGAACTCCCGGCCACCGTCGCCACCCTGCTCCCCGGCGAGACGGCGAAGCTTCAGGTGTGGCGCCATGGCGGCACCCGCCAGATCGACGTGCAGGTGGGCAGGTTCAGTGAGGAAAAGGCCGCCGCAGCGGAACCCGTCGAGGCGCCCAAGGGCCGCCTGGGCATCGCCGCCCGCCCCCTGACGCCGGAGGAGAAGCGCCGCGCCGAGGTGGACAACGGACTGCTGGTCGAGAACGTCACCGGCCCCGCCGCCAAGGCCGGCCTGCGCCCCGGGGACATCATCCTCTCCGTCAACGGCGAGCGCATCACCGGCCTCGAGCAGTTGCGCGGCATCGTCGGCAAGGCCGGCAAGCGCATCGCCGTGCTGGTGGAACGGGGCGACGCCCGCATCTTCGTGCCGGTGGAACTGGGCTGAGGAGCGAACCGATGAAGTGGGCATTAGATGTGCACCTGCAGCAACGGTTCCCCAAAGCCCCAATGAATTTTTCTATGTGAAGCGTGAAATATTTTTGTTGCACCGCACCATTGCCGGGTGCATACTGCAATCGTCTCCTCCACTCCTTCGGAATGGTTTAGCCCGCCTCCCCGGCGGGCTTTTTTTTGGTCTTCCCCGGTGCCCGGTACAATAGCGGCTTTCGCCATTCGAGAGCCGCCGACCGGCGCCGCCCCGCCATGACCTTCACCGCCCAACTCGCCGCCGCCTGGCAAAAGAACGACTCCCTCCTCTGCGTCGGCCTCGACCCCGATCCCGCCAGGTTCCCCGCCCACCTCAAGGGCCGCGACGACGCCATTTTCGAGTTCTGCTCGGCAATCGCCGACGCCACCGCCGACTTGGTGTGCTGCTTCAAGCCCCAGATCGCCTATTTCGCCGCCCGCCGCGCCGAGGACCAGTTGGAGGCGCTGATCGCCCACATCCACGAGAAGCATCCGGGCATCCCCGTGATCCTCGACGCCAAGCGCGGCGACATCGGCTCCACCGCCGAGCAGTACGCGGTGGAAGCCTTCGAGCGCTTCGGCGCCGACGCCGTGACGGTAAACCCCTACATGGGCCGCGATTCGGTCGAGCCCTACCTGGCCTGGCCGGACAAGGGCGTCATCCTCCTGTGCCGCACGTCCAACCCCGGCGGCAGCGACCTGCAATTCCTCGACGTCGGCGGCCCCGGCACCCCAGAGCGGCTCTACGAGCGCGTCGCCCGCCTGGTGGCGACGGAATGGAACACCACCGGCCAGTGTGCCCTGGTGGTGGGCGCCACCTTCCCCGCCGAGATCGAGCGGGTGCGCGCCATCACCGGCGACCTGCCGCTGCTGGTGCCGGGCATCGGCGCCCAGGGCGGCGACATCGAGGCCACCGTCAAGGCCGGCCGCACCGCCGCCGGCACCGGCCTGATGATCAATTCCTCCCGCGCCATCCTCTACGCCGGCAAGGGCGAGGATTTCGCCGCCGCCGCCCGGGCCGCGGCGCAAGAAACCCGTACCGCCATCAACCGCTACCGGTAGTTCGCCACAGCACGAACAAGGAATTGCGAGGGCAGCATTGCCGCCTGCGCAATTCAAGCGTTATAGTTGAGGCACTGCCAGCGGATAGACCGCCGGCTGCCAAATCTCAGGGGGTTCCTGATGAACGCGAAATTCGACTACCTGGCCTTCATTGGCCGTTTCCAGCCATTCCACAACGGGCACTACGAAGTCCTGCAGCGGGCCTTGAGCCTCGCCGGCAAGGTCGTCGTCGTCCTCGGTTCCGCCCGCCGGCCCCGGACCATCAAGGATCCGTGGAACATCGCCGAGCGGCAGGTGATGGTTTCCGCCTGTTTCGACAAGGCCGTCCGCGACGGGCGCCTGCTCTTCGCCTCGGTGGTGGATCGCCTCTATAACGACCAGCAGTGGGCCGCCGAGGTGCAGGCCGCCGTGGAAGGCGCCATCGCCGCCGACCGCGGCCAGGATGGGCCGCCGCCCCGGGTCGGCATCATCGGCCACGAGAAGGACCACTCCTCCTTCTACCTGCGCCTCTTCCCCCAGTGGGAGCGGGTCCATGCCGCCAACGCCGCCGGCCTCTCGGCCACGGAAATCCGCGGCTACTACCTGAAGCCCGACGACAGCGAGGGCAACCGCCTGCTCCTGCGCTCCGCCCTGCCGGAGCCGGTGGCCGCCTTCCTCGAGGCCTTCCGGGAAGCGCCCTACTACGCCAACCTGGCGGCCGAGCACGCCTTCATCGCCGACTACAAGGCCCAGTTCGCCGGCCTCAAGTACCCGCCCATCTTCCAGACCGTCGACGCGGTGGTGGTCCAGGCCGGGCACCTGCTCCTCGTCCAGCGCAAGGCCCTGCCCGGCGCCGGCCTGTGGGCCCTGCCCGGCGGCTTCCTGCAGGCCGACGAGCGCTGCGTGGATGGCTGCCTGCGCGAGCTTAAGGAAGAGACCCGGCTCAAGGTGCCGCTGCCGGTCTTGAAGGGTGGCATCCGGGGCGACAAGCGCTTCGACCACCCGGAGCGCAGCCTGCGCGGTCGCACCATCACCGAGGCCTTTCTCATCGAGCTGGAACCGACACCGGAGGGGCTCTACCCGGTGCGCGGCGGCGACGACGCGGCCAAGGCCCGCTGGGTGCCCATCGCCCAGGTTCTGGAGATGGACGAGCAGATGTTCGAGGACCACCTCGACATCATCCGCTACTTCCTCGGCCAGCTTTGAGTTTCCCCGGGGGCGGACAGACCGCTCCCGTTCCCGCCCGCCAGGGCACAACGTTTGGAGGGTTTCCAAATGGACATTCTGCGCAACCTCCTGCTCAACACCGACTCCTACAAGGCGTCCCACTACCTGCAATACCCGCCGGGGACCAACGGCATGTTCAGCTACATCGAGTCCCGGGGCGGCGAATTCGACGAGACCGTCTTCTTCGGCCTGCAGATCCTGCTGAAGGAATACCTGGGCCGGCCCTTCACCGCCGGCGACATCGACGAGGCGAGGGATCTCCTCACCGCCCACGGCGAGCCGTTCAACGAGGCGGGCTTCCGCTACATCCTGCAGCGCTACGGCGGCTACCTGCCGCTACGCATCCGGGCCGTGCCGGAGGGCAGCGTGGTGCCGGGCCTCAACGCCCTGGTCACCGTCGAATGCGACGACCCCCAGGCCTTCTGGGCCGCCAGCTACGCCGAGACCCTGCTCCTGCGGGTGTGGTACCCGATCACCGTCGCCACCCTGTCGCGTTCGGTGAAGAAGCTGATCAAGGGCTTCCTCGACGAGACCTCCGACGACCCGGCCGGACAGATTGCCTTCAAATTGCACGATTTCGGCGCCCGCGGCGTCTCCAGCGCCGAGTCGGCGGCCATCGGCGGCTGCGCCCACCTGGTGAATTTCATGGGCACCGACACCGTCAGCGCCCTGCTGGCCGCACGCCAGTACTACGGCGAGCCCCTGGCGGCCTTCTCCATCCCGGCCGCCGAGCACAGCAGCATCACCTCCTGGGGCCGCGACAACGAGGTCGAGGCCTACCGCAACATGCTGCGCCGGTTCGCCAGGCCCGGCGCCCTGGTGGCGGTGGTCTCCGACAGCTACGACATCTACCACGCCGTGGACAAGCTGTGGGGCGAGGCCCTGCGCCAGGAGGTCATCGACAGCGGCGCCACCGTGGTCATCCGCCCCGACTCCGGCTATCCGGCCGAGGTGGTGCTGAAGACCGCCGTCCTGCTCGAAAGGCGCTTTGGCAGCGTCACCAACGGCAAGGGCTACCGGGTGCTCAACAACGTCCGCATCATCCAGGGGGACGGCATCAACCCCCGTTCCATCCGGGAGATCCTGGCGGGGCTGAAGGTGAACGGCTTCGCCGCCGACAACGTCGCCTTCGGCATGGGCGGCGCGCTCCTGCAGCAGCTCAACCGGGACACCCTGCGCTTCGCCATGAAGTGCTCGGCCATCCGGGTGGGCGAGGAGTGGCGCGACGTCTTCAAGGACCCCATCACCGACCCGGGCAAGGTCAGCAAGGCCGGCCGCCTGACCCTGCAGCGGCACGCCGCCAGCGGCGCCTGGCGTACCGTCGCCCGGCAGGGCTGGAGCGACCGCGACGACGGCAGCCCGGGCTGGCAGGAGGCCCTGGTGGACGTCTGGGACAGCGGCCGCCTGCTCAAGGACTGGACCCTGGCGGAAATCCGGGAAAGGGCCGCCCTGTGAAGAGATGGCTATTCCTGGCGGGCCAGCTCGCCTGCCTGGCCGCCGCCCCGGTGGCGGCCCTGCCCCGCCACGCCCCGGTTCCTGGCGGCGTGGCGGTGGTGGATCTCGGTGACACCGGCGCCGCCGCCCCCCGTGCCCGCTGGGACGGCAAGCGCCTGGCGGTGGTGCGGGAAGGCGGCCGCTGGTTCGCCCTCCTCGGCATTCCCCTGGAAACCGCTCCCGGCCCCCTGGCCTTCAGCGTCACCGCCGGCCAGCAACCGCGAAGCATCACCGTTGAAGTGAAACCCAGGTTCTACCCCACCCAGCGCCTCACCATCCGCGACCAGCGCAAGGTGGAGCCGAGCGACGAGGACCTGGAACGCATCGCCCGGGAGAAGGACATCACCGACGCCATCAAGGCCACCTTCAGCGAACAGGGCGTGGCCACCGATTTCCTGCCGCCGGCAGCGGGGCCGCTTTCTTCCCGCTTCGGGCTGCGGCGCATTTTCAACGGACAGCCCCGCAACCCCCACGCCGGCCTCGACGTGGCCGCCGCCACCGGCGCCCCCGTCCACGCCCCGTCAGCGGGAATGGTAGTGAGCGCCCGCGACTACTTCTTCAACGGCAATACCGTCTTCATCGACCACGGCCAGGGGCTGATCACCGCCGCCATGCACCTCTCCCGCATCGATGTGAAGGAAGGGCAGGCTGTGAAGCGCGGCGACCTCCTCGGCGCCGTCGGCGCCAGCGGCCGCGTCACCGGCCCGCACCTGCACTGGGCGGTATTCCTCAACGGCACCGCCGTTGACCCGGAACTGTTTCTCCCCCGACGCTGATCCATACGGCATCCAGCGCAAACCGTATGGCATACTGACGCCCGCATAACCACACCATCGGACAGGGAGAATCAATGCGTCGCATCGCCGCCTGGCTGGCCGTCCTGGCCGCCGCCCTCTTCGCCGTTCCCGCCCTCGCCGACGGCACTGCCGCCCAGCAGTCCGAAATGGCCGCGGCGGTGGCCGAAGTTACCGCCGCCGTCCAGGCCGGCCCGCAAAAGATCGCCATCGCCGGCCAGGCCCGGCTCGACCTGCCCGCCGGCTACGGCTTCGTCCCCGCCGGTCCGGCCGGCAAGCTGCTCAAGGCCATGGGCAACCGCCCCGGCGACGACCTGGCGGGCCTGATCCTGCCGGCCGGCGACGGGGACAACTGGTTCATGGTGGTGCGCTACGTCGCTTCCGGCTACATCAAGGACGACGACGCCCGCGACTGGAAGGCCGACGAACTGCTGACGAGCATGCGCGAAGGCACCGAACAGGGCAATGCCGAGCGCCGCCAGCGCGGCCTGCCCGAAATCGAGGTAGTGGGCTGGGTGGAGGCGCCCCGCTACGAAGCCGCCAGCCACCGCCTGGTGTGGTCCGTTTCCTCCCGCGCCAAGGGCTCCCCCGCCGCAACCGACGATGGCATCAACTACAACACCCTGGCCCTGGGCCGCGAGGGCTATGTCAGCATGAACCTGGTGACCGGCCTCAAGGAGGTCGAGGCCCAGAAACCCATCGCCCGCAGTCTGCTGGCCGCGCTCGAATTCGACGACGGCAAGCGCTACGCCGACTTCAATTCGAGCACCGACAAGGTGGCCGAGTACGGCCTGGCCGCCCTGGTCGCCGGCGTCGCCGCCAAGAAACTCGGCTTCTTCGCCCTGGCCGCCGCCTTCCTGGCCAAGTTCGCCAAAATCATCGGCATCGCGGTCATTGCCGGCGGTGCCGGCCTCCTCAAGCTCTTCCGCCGCAACAAGGGAGAAGCGGCGGACACCGACCGGGCCTGACCCGCGGTCAGGAGGGGTTCTTCCCGGCCGCTGCCGCCGGCGGTGCGTAATCCGGCACCCGGTTCTTCACCGCCGGCTGAGACATCAGATAAGCGAACATGGCCCGCAGATCCTTGTCGGACCGTTGGCCCACGGCTTCCCAGGGCATCGGCGGCATGATCGGGCGGGCGACACCCATATGCTTGCCGGTGCGCATGGCCTGGATGAAATCCTTCTCGCGCCAGGCGCCGATGCCGGTTTCCCGATCCGGCGTCAGATTGGCGGCGTAGCTCGTCCCCCAGGGGCCGACGAAGGCGGTCATGGTGGCCGACCCGGCCCAGTTCCAGGCCGGCTCGAGCTTGGGCGGCGCCGGCAGCCTGAGCTCCTCGGGATGTCCGGACAGGCCTCGTGCCACGTCCTTTTCCGGGCCGCCGGGGCCCATCTTGAAGGGCGTATGGCAGGTGATGCAGTCACCCTCCGCGACGAGCTGGGCGCCGCGCTTGACCAAGGCTTCACGCTCGCCGGCCTGGGCGCCGGCAGCAAAGAGGGCACCGGCGAGGGCGATGGTGGTGAGGGTACGTTGGGGGTTGGGATGCATTGCTGAACTCCTTTTATGGTTGCTGTTGAATTTCACGCCGGCGGGTGCCGGCAGAGCCGTTCCGCGGCGGCCGGGGTGATGAGGAGCCCGGCGCTGCGGTGGTTGGTGAGGTCAAGTCCTCTGCCGACAAGGCATTGACCACGCCGACGGCCTCTTCGCAGGCGCGAATGAGGAGCATCTGCTCCAGAAGGCGCGGATCGCTGGGATTGGGGTTCATGCTTGCTCCCGTCGTGGTCATGGAAGCAAGTCTAGGCCGCCCGCAAATCCATGCAAGACGGGGCAAGGCCCTTTATGAATCTTTTAAGAAGCGCTGAATGAAGATTTAAGGAAAGGGGGTTTCTCAGCCCTCGACGAGCTGTAGCGGCCTCCCCACCGCCAGGGTGAAACGGCCCCGGCCGGCCTTGTCGATGCGGATGCCGGCGTCCCGTTCTTCCAGGCGCCGCTGGAGGAGGACGAGGCGCGCCTCCAGGTTGTCGCTCACCCCGGGCAGGCGGATGCGGGGATCGACCCGCAGGCCCTTGTTGGTAAAGCTCGTCCGTTTGCGTTCGACGAAATCGGTAAGCAAGGCCCAGAGTATGGCGCCGGCCACGCCCTTGATCAGGTAGTCGTCGTCGATGAAGACGCTGTCGTTGGCGGCAAAGTGGCGCACCACCAGGAGCGGCCCGGCCGGCACCGGGAGGGCGGCTTCGGCGGCCGGCGCCTCGTCGGCCAGTTCCTCGGCCTGCTGGTGATGGAGGATGGCCAGCCCGAGCTGGGCTGCGAAGGCCACCAGCGCGTCCTCGTCGTCGTAGCCGAAGTGGAGGTCGGCGACGCTTTCCACGTAGAGCACGCCGAGCAGGCGGTCGATGGCGGTGATGGGCACGGCCAGTTGGCTGCGCGCTTCCGGCAGGCCGGGCAGGGGAATGGCCGTCTCCAGGGCATCCCCCTGGCCCTCGGCGGCAATGCCATCGCGCACGGTGCGTCCGTAGGCGTACTCGGCGGTCATGAAACCGATACGGATGGGGGTGCGCTCCCGGGCGCAGATGCCGACCACCCCGGCGCCGACGGGAATCTCCGATCCCACGCCGGATTGCGGATAGCCCCGGCTGGCCAGGGTGTAGAGGCGGCCGCGCCCCTCGTCGTGCATGAGCAGCATGACGTGGTCAATGCCGAATTCCTCGGCCAGGGCGTCGAGGGCGGTCTCCAGAAGGGTGGCCAGGCTGCAGCAGCCGGCCAGCCGCTGGTTGGCCCGGCGCAGGGCGGTGAGGAAATTGACGGCGGGCGGCGGCGGCGCCAGGGTCGGGCCGGGCACCTGCTCGATGGCCAGCACCCGGTAGATGTCCGACCCCAGCAGCCGGAACACCCCGGCCATGCCGAAATGGGAGGCGATGCCGGCGAGCTTGGCCTTCATCTGCTCGAACACCGGCCCGGCGGTCTCGGTGCGCAGATACTGCAAGGTCAGCCAGTACTGGGCGCCGGTCAGGTGGCTGCTGACGAACAGGCGCACCGGCGAACCGGCCAGGACGTTCTGCCGCGTCGTGTTGAAGAACTGGTAGGTGAGCGCCACGTGGGCGTTGTCGATGAACTGCACCTGGGAGAGGTAGGCCAGATTGGGCATGCCCTCCCGGTCGCAGGTGGCGATGAGGCCGGGAATGACGCCTTCCAGGCACTCGCGGATGGTTTCCAGGCGCGGCGTCATCGCAGGGGCTCGCCGGCCCGGGGACCGGGCGTCTGGGTGAATACGGCGCAAGGGGTGAACACCACCGCCGCCAGATCGTCGGGATCGCAGGCGTAGATGGTGCGGACAATGGCTTCGGACACGCCCAGGGGCACCACCTCCAGGATGAATTGGTCGGTGCGGCGACTGATGCGCTCCAGATCCGCCGGCGCCACCGCGGTGATCTCGGCGTCCCACCCCTTGAGCTGCAGCGTGCGGTGGGTGGAAGGCTGGCTGAAGTTGCTGGCCACCCGCCCGCTACTGGCGATGTTGGCCAGCAGATCCCGGCACGGCGTCCGGTTGAGGAAAATGGCGACCCGGCCGTCGTCCAGCACCTTGCAGCCCAGGGCCCGGATCATCGACCCCAGGCCGCTCGCATCGCACGATGCCAGATTGACGCTCACCCCACCCTGGATGAAGGCCGCGTGCTCCTTTTCCAGCATATCCCCCCGCGAAAGAAGAAGGCGCCCCGGGGCGCCTTCGTACTACACCCGGCCGGCTCAGACCTTGGGCTTGGACGGCGTACTCATCTGCTTTTCGTCCTTGGCCTTGTCGCCACCGGGACAAGCCATGGCGGAAACGCTGACCAGGGCGAACAGGGCGGCCAGCACGCCGGATACGAGCTTCTTCATGGGACTCTCCTTGCACAGGGAACTGAAACTATTCGATCAATTTCGACGGGCATGGTTCATTATGCTATCCCGTCCTGCATTTCGTGACCATGCAGACCATCCGCCTCCACCGCCAAGCCCCGCCCAAGCCCGCCCCCGGGGAAGCCTGCAACGGCTGCGGCGTATGCTGCGCGGCGGAACCCTGTCCCGTCGGTGCCCTGCGCTTCCTGCGCCGGCGCGGCCCCTGCCCGGCCCTGGAGTGGCAGGGCGACCTCTACCGCTGCGGCCTGCTGGCCCGCCCCCGCCACTACCTTCCCTGGCTGCCCGACCGCTGGGACGCCTTCGCCCGGCGCCTGCTGGGGCGCTGGATCGCCGCTGGCCGGGGTTGCGATTCGACGGCGGAAATCAGCAACTAGGGCGCGATCATCGGCAGGGGCGTCCACCGGTCGAAGGTCGCCGCCTGCCCATGAATGGCGCCGTCGGCGGCGACCAGGTTCCACACTGTCGCCCGTTCGATGCGAAAACGCCGACCGTCGGCGGCGATGCGCACGCCGGCGTAGTCGTCGATGAAGCCCTGCTGCCGCACTTGCTCCAGCAAGCGTGCCCGCGCTTCCCGGGCCAGGGGCTCGGCCGAGAAGCGCGAGGGGAGCCGCGTGAAGGCGGCGAAATCCATGGCGAAGACCTCCAGAGCGAGCCGGTTGCCATAGAAGAAGACCGGATCGTCCTCGGTGCCGTGGGCGACGATGACCCGGGGCGCCTCCCACAGTGCCGTCGCCAGACTCCCGGCGGCCTGCACCAGCGGGCGGCCGGTGAGACGCCGGTAGCTGTCGGCGATGAGGGGCAGGCGGGGATCGTCGGGCGGAGTCACGGCCGTGATGATAGCGGCCCGCGGACAGCTTGACTCGTCCCCGCGCGCGCCCCTAGACTGCCGTCATGCATTCTGCCCGCCTTCCCCTGCCCGCCATGATTCGCCGCGTCGCCCTGCGCCGCTGGCTGGCGCGCGGCCCGGCGGCGAGCATCCGATGACAGCCTGAGTCATCACCGCTTTCCCGAAGGCCGCGCACCGCAAGGTTCGCGGCCTTTTTCTTTGTCCCTGCCCTGGAGATCGTCATGCCCCGCCCCTGCACTTCCCCCGCTTCCACCCGCCGCGCAATCGACCGCCTTGTTTTCGCCACCCCGCCCTTGCCCTGACGAAAGGAAATCCCGTGTCCATTCCCCTCGCCTACCTCGGCATCGTCGCCATCTGGTCCACCACGCCCCTGGCCATCCAGTGGAGCGCCCTCGGCACCACCTTTGCCTTCGCCGTCATGGCCCGCATGGTCATCGGCGTCTGTCTCGCCCTCGCCCTCGTCGCCGCCTGGCGCACCGGCCTGCCCCTGCACCGCCGCGCCCGCCTGAGCTATCTGGTTGGCGGCCTGGGCACCTTCGGCGCCATGCTGGCGACCTACTGGGGTGCCCGCTACATCCCCTCCGGCCTGGTCTCCGTCCTCTTCGGCCTGACGCCCCTCGTCACCAGCCTCCTCGCCGCTTTCTGGCTGGGGGAGGATGCCCTGCGTCCTTACCGTCTGGCCGGCCTGGCCCTCGGGGTCGGGGGGCTGGCGGTCATCTTCGTCACCGGCCATGAGGTCGCCGGCCCCCGGGCGGTGCAGGGCATCGTCGCCCTGCTGCTGGCGGTGTTCGTCTATTCCGCCAGCCTGGTGGGTCTGAAGCGCATCGGCGACCGCAGTCCGCCCCTGGCCACCACCGCCGGAACCCTGGTGGTGGCGGTGCCCCTTTTCGTCGCCACCTGGTGGCTGGCCGACGGCGGCCCGCCCGCCGCCGTGCCGCCCCGGGCCGGCGCCGCCATCGTCTACCTCGGCGTCTTCGGATCGGTGCTCGGCTTTGCCCTGTATTACTACGTCATCAAGCACCTGGAGGCGGGCAAGGTGGCACTCATCACCCTGATCACACCTGTGCTGGCGCTGCTTCTCGGGCACCTGGCCAACGGCGAAGCGGTGGAGCCGCGGGTCTGGTTCGGCGCCGGGCTGATCAGCCTCGGACTGGCCCTTCACCAGGGGCACACCTGGTTGCCGCGGGCCACGGCCGTCGCCGACTGAGCGCCGCACCTGGGGCCGGCCCCGCTTGGGGGGCCGGCCATTTCCCTCTATCCTGTCGCCCATGCGCAACCCCGTTCCCGTCATCGTCCTCGCTCAGCTCTTCGGCACCTCCCTGTGGTTTTCCGCCAACAGCGCGGCGGACGACCTGATCCGGGCCTGGGGCATCGCCCCGGCGGCCATCGGCACCCTGACCAACGCCGTTCAGCTCGGCTTCATCCTGGGTACCCTCACCTTCGCCGTCAGCGGCCTCGCCGACCGTTTCGCGGCGAGCCGCATCTTCGCCGTCTGCGCCGTGCTGGGAGCCCTCTTCAACGGGGCCTTCGCCCTTTTCGCCGAGGGCATGGGGAGCGGCGTGCCGCTGCGCTTCGCCGTCGGCTTCTGCCTCGCCGGCGTGTACCCCCTGGGCATGAAGCTGGTGGTGAGCTGGGTGCCGGAGCGGGCCGGCGCCGCCCTGGCCCAACTGGTGGGCATGCTGACCCTGGGCACCTCCCTGCCCCATGGTATCCGGGTGGCTGGCGCCGGCTGGTCCTGGCAGGCCACCCTACTGGTTTCCAGCGCCCTGGCCCTGGCGGCGGCGGCCCTCATCTTCCGGCTCGGCGACGGCCCCCACCTGAAACGCCGCCACGATGCGCCGCCCCTGCGCCTGGGCCGGGTGTTCTACGCTTTCTCGGTGCGGGAATTCCGGGCCTCGGCCTTCGGTTACTTCGGCCACCAGTGGGAGCTCTACGCCTTCTGGACCCTGGTGCCCGCCCTGGTGGTCCTGGCCGGCCTGGCGGCCCCCGGCAGCCGCGAGCTTTCCGCCGGGGCCTTCGCCGTCATCGGCATCGGCGCCTTGGGCTGCGTCGCCGGCGGCTGGTGGAGCCAGCGCATCGGCAGCGCCCGGGTGGCCGCCGCGGCCCTTGCTGTTTCCGCCTTGTGCTGCGCCGTATTTCCGCTGACCGGCACCTGGCCGGCCTGGGCGAAGATGGTCCTGTTCCTCGCCTGGGGCGCCACGGTGGTGGCGGACTCGCCACACTTCTCGGCCCTTTCCGCCCGCGCCTGCGCGCCGGAGATCGTTGGCAGCGCCCTGGCCTTCCAGAATTCCCTGGGCTTCGCCATCACTATGATTTCCATCCAGTTCGGCACCCGCTGGGTGGGCGAGTGGGGTATGAGCATCGCCTGGCTGCTGCTGCCCGGGCCACTACTCGGACTGTGGGGGCTGTCCCCGCTCTGGCGCCGGCGTTTGGTCAAAACCCCGTGATCGGCGAGAATAACGGCATTGCGCCCATCCCCCGCCGTTCATGGACAACCTGATCAAGGACACCGCGACCCTGGAACTCGCCGCCTGGCTCGATCCGGGGGCTGAGCTGCCGGGCTGGGACATCCTCAAGGGCAGCCCCTTCGGCGCCACCCTGGCCGCCCCCGAGGGGGGCGAGCCGACCCCCGGCAGCCAACTGGTGACGGTGCAGAACTACTTCGCCGAGTACCATCTCGAATACTTCCGCCAGCGGCGCTACAACCACTTTCCCAGCCGCCTGCACGCGCTCATCCTCTTCGCCACCCGCACCGACGCCATGACCTTCCGCAGCAAGCACCCGGACCGGGTGTTCGGCAAGGATCTGGTCGGCGCCCGCACCCAGGGGCCTTACATCTGCTCCTTCCACGACGCCAGCTGGCTCGATTACCTGCGCCTGCCCCACAGCCTGTCCCTGGCGGCGCTGGACGAGGTGGCCGAGCATTACTGGTCCGGACGCACCGTGGAGGAGATCGGCCTCACCTTCATGGACGAGCCCTGGCGCGAGCCGCCGGTGATCGAGGCCCTGTTCCAGGGCGCCCTCGAACCCATCTGGGGCTACCCCCGCACCGGCTTCCTCCCCGGTTTTTCCTGATCCGCCATGCCTACCTTCCTGCGCCGCCTCGCCCTCGTTGCCGCCGTCATCGCGGTACTCGCCACCCTCATCTGGTGGGGCACCCGGCCCAAGCCGATTCCCGTGGTGCTGAAGGAGGTCGCCGCCGGCACCGTGGAATCCACCATCGCCAACACCCGGGCTGGCACCGTCGACGCCTGCCAGCGCACCAAACTCTCGACCATCCAGGGCGGGCGCATCGAGTTCCTGGGGGTCAAGGAAGGCGACCGGGTCAAGAAGGGCCAGCTTCTCATGAAGCTGTGGAACGACGACCAGCAGGCCCAGGCCACCCTCGCCCAGACCCAGATCGCGCTGACGGAAAAGCGGGTGGCGGAGGCCTGCGTCGTCGCTGCCAACGCCGAACGCACCGCCCAGCGCCAGGCGGCCCTGCGCGCCCAGGGCTACGTTTCCATCAACGCCGAGGAAGCGGCCCGCACCGAGGCCGAGGCCAGGCGCGCCGCCTGCAACACGGCCAAGGCCGACGTCGCCTCGGCCCAGGCCAAGTTCAAGGCGACCCGCGTCGAGCAGGGCCGCACTTCGCTCTACGCCCCCTTCGACGGCATCGTCGCCAAGATCGTCGGCGAGCTGGGCGAGTACTCCACCCCCTCGCCCCCCGGCGTGCCCACGCCGCCGGCCATCGACCTCATCGACGACACCTGCCTCTACGTCACCGCCCCCATGGACGAGGTGGACGCCCCCAAGATCAAACCCGGCCAGCCCGTTCGCATCAGCCTCGACGCCCTG
>JRYJ01006424.1_pt1 | contig 16266 bp, 15 predicted proteins | sample 235371 | NCBI WGS metagenome assembly JRYJ01 (sample SAMN03074219, study PRJNA261477) | activated sludge metagenome | biome: Wastewater Treatment Plant; feature: Wastewater; material: Activated sludge; isolation source: activated biomass of a wastewater treatment plant treating hydrocarbon... ... | reverse complement strand
AACAGATTCTGCCGGATGTTGCTGATCGTCCCCTTCGACAGGGCGATGGCGTTGGGCACGCCCTTGAGGCTGCCCGACATCAGCACCACGTCGGCCGCCTCGATGGCGATGTCGGTGCCCGTGCCGATGGCGATGCCCACGTCGGCCTCGGCCAGGGCCGGCGCATCATTGATCCCGTCGCCGACCATCAGGACCGGTCCATGGCGCCGTTCCAACTCCTTCACGGCCTCGACCTTGTCTTCCGGCTTGAGGTCCGCCAGGCTGTCATCGAGGCTGAGCTTCTCGGCGACGGTGCGGGCCGTGCTTGCGTTGTCCCCTGTCAGCATGACCGTGCGCAGTCCCAACTGGCGGAGGTCAAGGATGACGTCTTTGGCCCCTTCGCGGATGGGATCCTGCAAGATGAGCATCCCGCGCAGGTCTTGGTTCGTTCCCACGAGGACGACGGTTTTCCCCTGGGCCTGCCGGGTCCGCACCTCCGCACGACCGGCGTCCAGCGTGACCCCAAGATCTTCGAACAGCGCCGGACTGCCGACATACCATCTCACACCATCAGACACTGCAGTCGCTCCCACGCCTGTCAGGGCCTGAAAATCCTGCATCGACCTCAGAGCAAGCCCCTCAGCCCGTGCTTTCTCGAGGATGGCCCGCGCCAGCGGATGTTCAGACCCATACTCGATGCCGGCTGCCACCGCGAGCAACTCGGCCGGTGAGCCATTGAGCGCGATGATGTCCGTGACAACCGGTTTGCCGGCCGTGAGGGTCCCGGTCTTGTCGAAGGCGGCAATGCGGATTCCCCCGAGATGCTCCAGATGCACGCCGCCTTTGATGAGGATGCCATGCTTGCCCGCCCAGCCGATCGCGGCCGCGGTCGCCACCGGAGTGGACATCACCAGCGCGCACGGAGCGGCCGCCACCAGGAGCACCACCGCGCGCTCGGCCCAGTCCTCCAGTGGTAAGCCGAGAAGCCACGGCACCACGAGGAATCCGACCGAGGCCAGCAGCACGGCGGGGCTGTAGCGGCGACCGAAACGCTCGATCCATTGCTGGGCTTGCCCCTTGCGCTCCTGCGCCGCTTCCACCAGGTGAATAATCTTGGCCAGCGTGTTGTTCTGAAACGAGGCGGTCGCCTCGATCTCCAGGAGCCCTTGCCGGTTGAGGGTTCCGGCAAAGACTTTCATGCCGGGGACCTTATCGACCGGAACGGATTCACCGGTGACGGCTGCTTCATCCAGGCTGGAGCTTCCGATCCGAATCACCCCGTCGGTCGGAATGGTCTCGCCGGGCCGGGCCAGGAACCGGTCTCCGACCTGGAGTGCTTCGGCGGGAATCGTGACTTCTTGGCCGTTGCGGAGAACATGGGCCTCTTTTGGCGCCAGGTCCAGAAGCGCCCTGATGGCGGAGCGCGTGCGCGCGTAGGTATATTCTTCCAAGCCCTCGGCCGACCCATAGAGAAACACCAGGAAGGCCGCTTCATCCCACAGTCCCAGAATGCCGGATCCGACGGTGGCCGCCAGCATGAGGAAGTCGATCCCGACGACCCGCTCCTGGATCAGCGCCTCCAGGGCTTCCCAGCCCCAGTGGTAGCCGCCCAGCGGAATGGCCACGACATAGAACAGCACCTCGGTTTGTCCGGAGATCACACCCAGATGAGCCAGCGCAAATCCCACGCCCGCCAGCACGCCGGCCATCAGCGCATTGCGCAGAACCGGGTATCGCCACCAGGGGCCGGCAAAGCCTCGATCATGGTCGTTATCCATCAACTCCTTCCGGGACTCCATCAGTGTTGACCTGCTACTGGGAGCGTGGCACTCGTAGGGTAGTCATTGGACTTCTGCCCCTTTCGGATTCTTAAAGGAGATCCTTGCGCTTCTCTTCAAACTCCTCTTTGCTGATCTCCCCACGGGCATAGCGTTTCTTCAGGATCTCCAAGGCCGTTTCCTGGTCGCCAGAGGCTGAGCCAGGCCGTCCTTGCTCTAGCCATGACTTGACCCATAGGACCAGCACGACAATCAGCATCGACCAAAAGGCGACCATCACAGCATAGCCAACCCATCCCCAAAGCCCCATCATTGGTTCGTGCATGGCTGTCTCCTTCAGCTCTCAACTAACTCCTCATTGCCGCGCCTGTTCGGATTCCGGTTCTGGCCCACATGGCTTCAGTCGAAGCGACTGGCCTGCGGCATCGGCAATGTCTCGGATGGCGCGTTCCACGTTGACCCCAAGCTGAACCTCTTTCCGCCGTCGTTCTTCAGGAGGAAACACGGCGAGAGTTTTCCCGGGAATCAGGACCCTGACGGTCTCTGTATTCCAAAGCGGTCCGCCACAGGGCCCTGTCTGCACGGCCTCGACCTGGACCCGCACGGGTCGAAGTCCCCAGCCAAAGGCATACGCCCCGCCCCACCAAAACGGCAGATCCGTGGACAGATCGAGCGCCATGAAGCCACCCACCACGGCCGGGTTCCAGCCTGAGGCGAAACCGACGATCATGAGATGAGCGGTCGCCGTCATGGCCCAACCTCCCACCCAGTACTGCCAGCGCACGGCACCATAATCGGGAATGCGTCCTGTGACAATGATATCGGCCCCGCTCTCGTCGGCAAGGGCACGGAGTTGCGCGTCACTGAGCCGTCCCCGCCGAAGGTCGAGATTGCCGAACAGACGACGGGTCTCGCCGAATGGCATGACCTGGAATCCCTGTTGCGCCGCCAACAGTTCCGTCAACAGCCGCTGCGCTCTAAGTTCTACCTCCTCGATAAGCTGAGTCCGCATGACCGGTTCGATCTCTGGAGACGGTGTCTCCTCGAACGTCTGCATTTGTGTACTCTTTGTGATGGGTGCCTCCAGCGTAATCTGTGCCACCACAATCTTCAGCGCGGGGTCTGGCGGCGGCAGTTTCCTGGACCACCAGCCAGCGCATCCACCGCTTAGGCAGAGAAGGATCAGGGTAACCGCGGGGAGGCGGTGGCGCTTCGCGCACACGCCGTTAATTGCTCCGGACGCCACGCCCCTCATCGCTTGCTTCGGCCGTTATTACCTCGTTCCATCAGCGCTTGATTGACCATTGGGTCTATGGCTCGCAGCGCTGAAAGATCTCTTCACAATGCTCATGCATGGCCGTTGATTCCGGCGTCGTGCGGTACTCCACCTGGATGACCCGATCCTGCTCCACCGTCACGATGGCCGTACAGGCATGCCGCACGCCTTCGGGACGGCTGCCCTTCGTTCCAGGGAACGACTCTTCGAGCAATCCTCCCTCTTTGTAGTAGCTCAACACCCTCAGACCATCCTTCGACGAAACCTTCTGCGGCGAGCCCGCGCAAGCCAGGACATCCGACTCGGTTTTGCCGAGGAGCACCTGCTTGGCCGTGGCATGGCGAGAGGAAGGTGTTCCGGCACAGCCGCTGATCGCGGCAGGAGCGAGAGCCACAAGCATCATAATTGGAAACCACCGAAAATCGTCACGACAATTGAGCCTCATGTCGCCACCCCTCTGTCAGAAGCGGGTTTGAGTATGGCTNNGGACTGGGTTTCTCACCTGGCTCATGAGGCTTTTCGACCTTACCATGAGGAGCAAGTCCCGGCGAATTCCAGATCACCTTATCGCCCGGTGCGAGGTTGGCTGCTTCGACAAGTGTTTCCGAGCATCGGCTGTACTCCCCAGTTGATACAGTGCAAGCCCAAGATTGTAATGCGCCTGTGCCAACGCGGGATTATCAGCTACGGCTTGTTCGAAATGCTGTTTCGCCGCATCGAAACGTCCTTGGTTGAACAATGTGATTCTCTGTTGATTATGAGTGGCAGCGGACTCCTTCGTTGCGGCCGGAGCAACCAGTGGTTGATACTGGTGATGCTCGTGGACACACCCAGTCATCAGGACAACCAACAGAGCACCGCTCATCCACCCTCACAAACTCATATTTCCTCCTAATCTCATCCCTTAAGCTTCCGGCGGCGCGGCTTCTGGGCTTATGCCGTCATTCCGCTAGCGGAAAGGACAGGCCTTACGGTGCACAAGTGTGAAAGATCTCCTCGCAATCACTCATCCTTCCCGCGCTGGCGGACTCACGCTACCAAGGATCCCATGTTTCATGGTTTGATCCCGGGGCTGATTTTGAGGAGCGGCGAGCGGTCGCTTTCGAGCTGGACCGTCGTGTGCTCAATACCGAACCGCTGACGCAAGAGTTCCTGGAGATCCTTGAGGACATGCTGGCCATCCGACAAATCATCCACAACGATATGAGCGCTCATTGCCTCCTTGCCTGAGGTCAGTGTCCAGACATGGAGATCGTGGACATCTCGGACACCATGAGACGCGCGCATGGCTGTCTCAATCTCTCGGACGTCCAGATGCGGTGGAACGCCTTCCATTAGAATGTGGACCGCCTGTTTGATCAGATTCCAGGTTCGAGGCAGGATGAACAGGCCGATCGCTCCGCTGATCAGCGGATCGGCAAGTGTCCATCCTGTCCATTGAATGATCAGCGCGGCGGCGATGACGCCCAGCGAGGCAATGGCATCACCCAGCACTTCGAAGTAGGCGCCGCGAAGATTCAAGCTCTCATCGGCTCCCTTGTGGAGCAACCACATGCTTGCGAGATTGACCCCCAACCCGATGATCGCGATGGTCAACATGGGGCCGGCTAAGATTTCCGGAGGCGACCAGATGCGTCGATACGCCTCATACAAAATGAAGGCCGCCATGCTAAACAGTAGCGCGCCGTTCGCGAGCGCGGCCAGAATTTCCAGGCGCACGTATCCGTAGGTATTCATCGGCGTGGGCGGCTTGGAAGCGAACCAGATGGCGAGCAGACTGAGACTGATGCCTGCCACGTCGGTCAGCATATGGCCGGCGTCAGCCAACAATGCCAGACTTCCCGTCCAGATTGCTCCGATCACTTCTAGGATCAGAAAGGCGACGGTCAGTCCGAGCGCCCAGCTCAGCCTGGCGCTGTGGCGCCTTCCTGACGTTGTCCCGGGGATCTCCCGCTGATCAGTGGACAAATCCATCTCACTCATCCACGCGTTCCCTTGCCTTTCCATTATCCGCACTGAAGTCTCCTGACTGTTTGGACTGGCCTATCACGGCTTGGGCAGATGAGACCCCCGCCGTTTGTGGGGTGACCAATGCCAGCAGCACGGACTGATGATGGAGCAGATGGAGAGTGCCATGCCAAGTACGCCCCCCTACGGCAATCCCACCCATTGAGTCACCCAGCGGTCGAGTTCGTCATTCTCGAACGGCTTGGGCAGAAAGTCTTGGGCACCATTCGCCCCCACCAATTGAGTCGCGTGTCCGGAGTGAGAAGCGCTGATCAACAGAATCGGTAATGTGAGGCCTTGCTCTCTGATCAATCGAAGCACCTCGGCTCCCTCCAGCCCGGGGAGGTGCAGATCGAGCACCATGGCATCAATGTCATGTGTCGAGAGGACGGCTATGGCGTGCTCTCCACTGGCCGCACAGTGCACGACGTAGCCCAAATGCTCAAGTCGATCTCGACAGACGAGTCGGATATCCGGATCATTATCGACCACAAGAATCGCTTTCACGCTTGCTGGCCTCTTCCGCGGTGTTGCGAGCCTAGAAGTGACAGTGCACTCATCAAGCGATAGATGAGGGACTCTCCCTCATCGTTCCGGCTGTTCCTATTGATGCTCATGACGGTGATGTATTTCCGAAACGTGCGGATGATCATGAGCAAGCGGGTCGTGCCGATGGCGATGCGCATGGGATCCCACCTCTTCTATTCCTTCATGCTGGTGCTGGTGATGGTCTGTATGCGCATGGCGGTGATCATGTTCCATCTCATCATGAACATGATGATGGGCGTGGCGTTCGGATAGCAGCACGACGACACCGAAGGCCATGAGGAACCCGGCCAGCGTGGTCTTCGCTGTCCACTGCTCGCCAAGAATGGGAACCGCGGTCACCGCGCCCACGAACGGCGCGACGGCAAAGAACCCGGCTTCGCGCGCTGCCCCCAGGAGTCGGAGGGCATATACATCCAGGACGACGCTGATGCCATAGCTCAGGAACCCGATCGCGAGAGCTGCGATCAAGACCAGTGGGGGCGGTATCTTCTGCCCAAGAAGGAACGCGATGATGAGACTGCAGGCGCCTGCGCCAAGAGCTTTCACCCGCACGATTGCAATCGGGTTGTGAAGCGACAAGCGCTGGGTCAAGTTGTTGTCGATAGCCCAACACAGACAGGCGGCGGCAATGGCGCCGGCGCCGAGCGACTCCATCCAAAACCCATCCGGCTGATAACTCAGGACACTAGCACCGATCACAATCAGGAAGACCGCGCCCATCTCGCGCCGGCCCAGATGCTCCTGGAACAGGCCAACGGCAAGCAGGATCGTGAACGGTGCCTCCAGGTTCAGCAAAAGGGAACCCGCGACTGCCGATAGCCGCTGAAGCCCGACGAGGAGGAGAATTGGACCGAGGACGCCGCCGGTCATCAGGAGTCCGAGCAGGAAACCGACGTCCTCGCGTTTCACCGGTGTCTCGTCTCGGAATCGATTGACGGCAACAGAACCGGGCACCAATCGTCCGAAGAGCACTAGACCAGTTCCTGCCCCCAGATAGAGCAGCGCGGCAAGAGGCACCGGATCGCTTTCCTGGAGAAGAAGTTTCGCAAGAGGACTGCTCAGACCAAATAGGACCGCGGCTGCCAGCCCGCAGGCCGCCCCTTGCAGGACCGTCTTCTGAAAGAATTGTCGATTCTTGGGCATCATCCTCGTTCAGTTTCCTTCACCGTACCGAATCTCTTGTGCCGTCTCTCCCTGCTAAGCTTCCGTCGCTAACTCTTCTCAGGCTTCCTGCGAACGTGCTCCGGCAGAAGCTTTCTCTGTTTCTGAAGGGGCTATGGGTACTTCCCCAACGCGACGCGCCCAGGCTTCCCGCAGGCGCTCTTCCCAAACATACAAGGTTGGCAGCACGAGTAGGGTCAGGGCCGTGGACGTCACAAGCCCACCGATGACGACGGTCGCAAGCGGCTGTTGCACTTCCGCGCCGGCGGACGTCGAAAGAGCCATCGGCACGAACCCGAGACTGGCCACCAAGGCCGTCATCAATACCGGCCGTAATCGAATCATAGCGCCTTGCGACGCCGCGTCCTCGCGCGACAGACCCTGTTTCTGCAGATCGAGGATGTACGACATGAGCACCACGCCGTTGAGCACCGCGACGCCGAACAAGGCGATGAATCCGACGGCGGCCGAAATAGAAAACGGCATACCGCGGAGCGCGAGCGCGATCACGCCACCCGTGGCCGCAAGCGGCACATTCAAAAAGATCAAGATTGCCGGCCCGACCGCGTTAAAGGTCGTGTAAAGGAGGACGAAGATGAGAAACAAGGCGATCGGAACGACAATCGCCAGCCGTGTGGACGCCTCCTGTAGTTGTTGGAACTGCCCCCCCCACTCGATCCAATACCCCTTTGGTAAGGTGATCTGAGCTTCCACGGTTCGTTGAGCCTCGGCCACGAAGCTCGCCAAGTCGCGGCCGCGCACATTCGTTTCCACTGCCAAGCGACGGTGAATATTCTCCCGACTGATCTGCGCCAATCCGGTCTCCGTCCGAATGTCCGCCAGCTGACTAAGTGGAATCTGTCGGCCTGAAGGATCAGCGACCCGAATGTCCTTGATCCGGTCAAAACTGCTTCGGTCTTCAGGCCTGAAGCGGACCTGGATGAAAAACCGCTGGTTGCCCTTGACCACCTGCCCGGCGACACGCCCGCCGATGGCTTCGACGCTCCCCAGGATCTCTGAGGCGTTGATGCCATAGCGTGCGATTGCATCACGGTTAATGATGACCCGCAGGTAGGGCATTCCCGCGACTTGCTCGGCCTTGGTATCGGCAGCCCCCTTGACGTCGGAGACCACTTGCACGACCTGGTCGCCCAGGCGTTTGAGTGTCTCCATGTCGTCGCCGAAAATTGTGATGGCAATATCGGAGCGTACCCCAGCGATCAGCTCCTGGACGCGCAATTCGATAGGCTGAGAATAACTGAAGATGGTGCCGGGTACCGCCGCCTTGAGGGCCCGATCGAAGGCTTGAATCAGATCAGCTTTCGTGTGAGCCGTCTTCCATTCCGATTTGGGTTTCAAAATGATATACACATCGCTGACCTCCACGCCCATTGGATCGGTGGCAATCTCTGGACGACCAGTTCGTGGGACCACGGTGGCAACCTCCGGAAACTGCCCCAAAATTTGTCCGATCCGGGTCGTGCTCTTGACCGATTCCTCTAACGCCACACTGGGAAACCGCCAGGCTTGCAGCGCGATCGCACCCTCATCCAACTTGGGAATGAATTCCGCCCCCAAGAGAGAGGCAAGCCCCAGGCTGGCTGCACAAATCACGGCAGCCGAAACGGCGGTGATCGCTGGATGCTGCAAGGTCTTGAACAAAATCGGCTGATAGAGGCGTTTGGCCCACCGTACGATCGCCGTGTCTTCTTCCCGGACTTCTCGACGAAGGAATAGGCTGACGAACACCGGCGCAACCGTGAAGGCGAGGATCAGCGCGGCAACGAGCGCAAAGATGACGGTCAACGCCATCGGCCGGAACATCTTTCCCTCCACGCCTTGCAGCGTCAAAATTGGAAGATAGACGATGATAATGATCCCGATGGCAAAGAAGATCGGACGGAGCACTTCGTGGCCGGATCGCAGAATCACTTGCCGGATCTCTTCAGGCCCCGGTCCTCCCCGTAGCTCCTTTCGTCGCTCCGCCAAATGGCGCATGATATTCTCGATCATGACGACCGACCCATCGACGATGAGGCCGAAATCGATCGCTCCCAGACTCATGAGATTGCCGGAAATGCCGGCGGCCAACATGCCGGTGAGCGCGACCAACATCGACAATGGGATCACCGACGCCACAATGAGGCCAGCCCGAAGGTTGCCGAGCAGGAAAAATAGCACCGCGATCACGAGCAGGGCGCCTTCAGTTAGATTGGTCGTGACCGTCTTGATCGTGTTCCGCACCAGGTCGGTTCGGTCATAATAGGGGTCCACGGTGACGCCGGGAGGCAGGGATTTCTTGATCTCCTCTAGCTTTGCTTTGATACGGTTGACGACGACCCGGGAGTTCTCGCCGATGAGCATGAGGACCACCCCCGTGACGACTTCACCGGCCTCATCACGAGTGACCGCTCCCTGGCGTATCAGTGGTTCAAAACGCGTCTGCGCAATGTTGCGGATGGTGATCGGCGTCCCATCGTGCCTGGTCGCCACCACGATATTGTTGAGGTCCTCCAACGTCTGGACGAGCCCTTCCCCGCGCACCAAATACTGCTCTTGCGCGTGCACGATGTACCCGCCGCCAGCATTGGCATTATTGCGCTCGATGGCCTCGAAGACCTGGCCGATCGGAATGTTGTAGGCCACCAACTTGGCGGCATCGAGGACTACCTCGTACGTTTGCAGCTCTCCTCCATAGCTATTGACCTCGACAACGCCAGGCACCGACCGCAGCTTGAAGGCAATGTCCCAATCCAGAATCGTCCGTAGTTGCATGAGGGAGTAGCCTTGCCCCTTGACCTCGAACTGGAAGACTTCCCCCAACCCCGTCGAAATGGGTCCCATCTCTGGATTGCCGAATCCCGGCGGGATGGCTTGCTGTGCCCGCGGCAGCCGTTCCATCACGAGCCGCCGGCAAAAATAGATATCCATGCCTTCCTCGAAGTACACGGTCACGGCGGACAGCCCAAACCGGGACACGGAGCGGATCAGCGTGATGCCCGGCAGCCCCGAAAGCGCTGTTTCGACCGGGAAGGTGATGAATTGCTCGACCTCCACGGGGCCCAAGCCGGGTGAATTGGTGAGGATCTGCACCTGATTCGGCGTCACATCGGGCACGGCGTCGATGGGCAACTTCCGCATGGCATAGACGCCGGCAGTGATAATGAGGCCGACAAAGACCAGCACGAGAAATCGATTCCGCAGCGAAAATTCAAAGAGTGCGTTCAACATGACTGGCTCCCTCGGACAACTCTCCTGCTATTCTCCTGCGATCTGTTCTTTCAAGAGAATGGACTTGAGGTAGAACGAACCCTGGGTGACGACCCGCTGCCCTTCCGTTAAGCCGGAACGCACTTCCGCATCGGCTCCCGACCTGCGACCGACGAGAATTGATCGGACCGTATAAGTCCCAGGACGATCCTGTACAAAAACCACGGGCTTTTCGCCGACTTGTTGAATAGCGTCCTGCGGGACGATCAAGACCTGCTGATCTTCTTGTGGATTAGGGAGCAACAGGGTCGCCCGAGCAAACATCCCAGGCCGGAGGCGACGGTCCGGATTGGGGATTTCGACTCGTGCATCGATCGTGCGGGTCGCCGGGTTCAGGAGGTCGCTCAGGTACACAATTGTCCCCTTGAAGGTCTCGCGGGGAAAGGCGTCCACCGTCATCTCTACATTCGTCCCCACGTGTACGGCCGCCAGGTTCTGCTCATACACATCCAGGATGATCCACACCATGGACAGGTCGGCAATCGTGAACGCCTTATCTTTTGGACTAATTAATTCCCCTAACGTAATCGTTCGTTCGATGACGGTCCCGTTCAAGGAGGAGACCAGCGGAAAATAGGAGAGGGGTTGCCCTTTTTTATTCCAATCGATGGTCTTGATGTCCTCGTCTGAGAGCCCGATCAGTCGTAACGCTTCATGGGCGGCGCGGTAGGCCGTCAGGCTCTTTTCATAGCGTCCCTTGGCATCCAGGAATTCCTTTTCCGAGGTGATTTGCTGTTTGTACAATCTTTCTTCGCGGACATAGTTCCGCTCATCGACATCGTAGTTCGTCTTGGCCTGAAGGAAGTCGGATTTCTTTTGACCCAGTTCGATGCTGTCGAGGAGGGCCAACACCTGACCGGACTTAACTTGTTGGCCTAACTCTGCCTTGACCTCGATGACCCGACCTTCAATGCGAGGACTCAAATGTACCAAGCGGTATTCGTTAGGCTTGATGGTAGCCGTCGCCGAGATTTCGTCACGGAAAAGCCGGCGTTCAACAATGGCCGTCTGAAACACTTGCCCTTCNNAAGTCTCCCCTTTCTCCTGCGCAGCCTTGCCTTGCTCTTGCTCAGCCGTTGCTTTCAGCGGCGGTGGCTCGACCTTGCTGTCGCTACAACCGACTGCCAGAGAGAAGAGCAAAGACACAGCTGGAACGATAGGGCACCACCTCATCGAAGTGCTCCTGTCCAGCGTTCCAGCCGCGCCAGCGCAATCGAAAGGGCCGCGCGCGCCTCGGCGTACTCGAGGAGCATTTGGCGATACACCCGTTGCGCATCGATGAGATCCAGGATGCCAGCCGCCCCCTGCTGGAAACTAATTCTTGCAATTCGGAGCGCCTCTTCGGCCTGTTTGAGCAGACCTTTTTCAAAGACGTCGATCTGCTGGCTCGCCGTTCGGACTTCTTGAGCGTGTTCAGTAATCGCTGTCACGAGCTCATTTTGAGCCCGCACTCGGTCGGCCTCGGTCCGCTCCTTGGCAGCTATGGCCGCCGCGATGTGCCCCTGTCGTCGGTACCATAGTGGGAGAGGCACACTCAATTGACCCAAGTACGCGGTCTCGGCGGCCTCCTGTCGAAACAGGCCTGAGACCGTGACGGAAGGAATGACGGACTGACGTTCCTGCGTGATGCTGTGTTCGGCTCTTTCGCTGAGCTTCCCCAGCCGCCGCAGGGTCGGATGTTGTTCCAGCGCATATGTAATCAAGTCCTGCCGGTTCAATGGCCGTCGAGAGGATTCGAAGTCACCTTGAATGGTAAAGTCTGCACCAAGTCCCCCCGACGTTAACCGATCGAGCTTGACGCGGGCAGCAACTAACGTGTTCTCGGCGCGGCTCAGATCCTTGCTCATCTTTTGGACCTCTACGTTGGCTTTGATAGCTTCAAACGGCCTTGCCTGACCGGCATCGACCCGAGCTTGGATGCTGCGATACAGGTCTTGCGCGAGGGTGAGAGTTTGCATGGTGAGCTCAAGATCGCGCTGAGCCAGGAGCAGCTGATAGAACGCCACCTTGACGTCTGCCAGGACGATGAGCCGAGCCTCATCTAAGGCGGCCGCGGCCCCGGCAAGTCCTGCCTCGGCGGCTTGTTGTCGAGCCTTGCGCATACCTGGCCATTCAAGGGGCTGATCGATCGAAACGTCGCGATCTAGGAAGCGGACGTCTCCAAGGGCCTCGCGAGTTCTCCCAGGGCCCAGTCCTCCGGTGATCGAGGGATTGGGGTATGCCCCGGCGATGACACGTTCTCCGCGTGCCTGCTTGACCGTAGCCGCCGCCCCTGCAACTACCGGATTTCGTTCCATCGCCAGCTCAATGACTTCCTCGAGCTTGAACACACCCGAATCCGTTTTGGCGAACGCCGCCTCCACGCACAAGATGCCTCCTAGAAGCAAGGTAATGCGAACCACACACATGGTTCTGTATTGCATGGGAACCTCCTCCTCATTGCCCGCATGACTAGGCAACGCTTCGCTTGCGTTTGGGTTCTGTGAACGGCTAGTCGTGAAGCGTCAGATGCTGAGGGGAGGATGGAACAGGAACACGACGAAGGTCGGCACGGACAAGGTAGGACTTACACGCACAGCCTGTGCAAGGAGGGACAGGATGTCAGGACCACTAAGCGGCACAGACTGGAACACGAAATGGCATGGACACCCATCATCCGTCACGCCGCCATTGGGGGACGGAGCATGATCCATCGTTTCCGATAGGATGGAGCCAGGTACGAGTTCCCACTCCCCAAGACAAGTAAGACCGGTGAGCTGGATTCCGAGGAGGAGGATCAGCCCGATGAGGAGCAGTTGTGAGTTTCGCGGTTGTAACATCAGTCTTTAGCAAGCTTCTTCGCCAATATAGCACAAATATTGAGCCATAACTCTACTGCGCTGAACGGCTTTCTGGATGGGAACGCACGATGCATAGAGCGTTCGCCACTGTGGCCACTCTCGGCAGGATGATGTTCGAACATCAGCCGGGAGCGTCATACGACCGGAGCGCGTAACAGCTCAGAACCTTTGGGCATATCTAAAAGCTGACTCTCAGTTCTATATGAGGCGTAGGAATCTAGGGGTTGGTCTTAGCTACTAGGCTGGGACAAGTTGTCCAATACGGCGCCTATTTTGCGCGATGAAATCATCCGGTCCAACCGAGCTGCCCACCTCACACATGCTCCCTTGGTTGATTGCATGGAACAGCCTCATTTTGTGGCCCGGTTGTGTATCGCCTGTCGCGCTGCATCGCGCAGTGTTGGCGTACGATGAACAAGTCGCGCGGGTTACTCGAGAACAACTGTTGCTCAATATTGTCCGAGCGAGCGACTCGCATCCGATTCACTTCACCTTAGTCCCGAGTGTGGCCGCCACGTTCCACTTTCAGGCCAGTGCCGGCATCACTCCGCCCGAAGGCGACGCCCGCGGCCTCGTTGCGCCGTTGATCAACGCCACGGTGGCGGAGAACCCGACAATTACCATCATTCCTATTGAAGGCGAAGAATTTACACAGCGGCTGCTGACCCCGATCGAGGAATCGCGCCTGCTTTCCCTGGTCAGTATGGGAACCGATCTCAATATGCTGCTGCGGCTCACGGCAGCAAGCGTGCGACTGTTCGAGAGAGGGGATGAACGCCGGGTCAGCAATGATCCGGCCAGACTCGCAGAGTATCAGGAGTTTCGCCGCTTAGTCGGGCATTTGGCGGCCCTCAACCGCAAAGAACACGTGCACATCCAACGGATCATGGCGCAAACGGTATGGGAAGGACCAATGCGTGGGGCGCTCGAACCACAGGATATCTTAGCGGGAATTGAAAAGGACTATAAATGGCAATCGCTGCCTCAGTCAGGCGCCTACCGGCTCACGCGGTCTCGTCTGCTTGTCAGTAACTATCCAGCAGGAGCCCTCGACCCTGAACAATTAGACCGGCTTGGTGCCCGAGCCAAGGAATGGCCGCCGAACGAAATCCTTGTCGATATAAGGCCGGGATTTCCAGGCGGCGAGTATCCGATTCAGGGGACGATTCAGCTGCGGAGTTTCGATTCGATACTCCGATTTCTCGGACTTGGGATCCCCAATACTGGCCAAGACCCCTCTCAAGCTGATGAGGGGGGTACGAATCCTTCAACGCTTCTCACTATCCAGAAAGTCGTGTCACCACCTAACGGAGCTGTGACAGCTCGCTATCAAGGACAGCTCTATGCAGTTGCGAAGAAAACCTGGGATCTGGAAGTCTTTCGTCTCCTCTACCAGCTGTTTCAAATGACGGTGAAACCCATCCAAGCTCCCGTCCCTGGTATTACGATCGCCAAGTAACCGGTGCCAGGATATCACCCATGCAAGACTCAGCTTGGCGAGAGTATTTAACGATTCTTGGGTTTGTTGCTCTGCCCGCGATGGGAAATTTTGTTGGTGGTTTACTCGCTGAGATCGTCCCAATTTCCGGCCGCCTCCTCAGCCTCGCCTTACATGCTGCAGTCGGCGTCGTCATCGGCGTGGTGGCGGTGGAACTCATACCGACCGCGCTTGAGACCGAAGTCCCATGGGTAGTGATCCTAGCGTTTTTTTGCGGAGGCCTGATCTTCATAGTATTGGATCGGTCGATTGAATACGTGCAATCCCGCTTTAGCCGGACAAAGGGCTCCGCCACGGCATGGATGGTTTTTGGGGGTGTCTGCATCGACCTCTTTAGCGACGGGGTGATGATTGGAACAGGCTCCACGATCGAGTTCGAACTGGGTCTGCTCCTCGCCTTAGGGCAAGTGCCGGCGGACATCCCAGAAGGGTTTGCTACAATCGCCACATTCCGGCGGCAAGGGCTCTCGCTCCGTTCCCGGCTCTGGCTCGCGGGAGCCTTCACGCTCCCAATTGTGCTGGGGGCCACAATCGGTTTCTGGGGCCTCCGTACTGCTTCAAATCTAGCCAAGCTGATTGTACTTGGGTTCACGGCAGGGCTCCTTACCACAGTAGTCGTGGAAGAAATGGTCCCAGAAGCGCATCGGAACGGTGAATCGCGGCTGGCAGCAATCGTGCTTGTCAGTGGCTTCACACTCTTTGCTCTATTGGCTACCTCCCTTAAATCATGATAGCGACTCCCTCGAACATCAGGGCCGGAACTTTTGGATTTTGGACCAGGTGTCTTTGAGCGATGCGGTGCGGTTGAAAATAAGCTGGTCTGAGCTGGGGTCGGGATCAACACAAAAATATCCCTGGCGCTCGTAGTGAAAGCGGGCGCCGGCTGGCGCATGACGCAAGCCCGGCTCGGCGAGGCATCCGGTGAGGCGCTCGAGCGAGTCGGGATTCAGATGCAGTGCCCAGTCAACGTCGCGCAGAACTTCTGCGCGGTCCGCCATCAGGAGAGGATTGTACAGACGGACCTCGGCTTCCACCGCATGTGCGGCCGAAACCCAGTGGATGGTCGCCCTCACATTTCGTCGCTCCTGTGCCGGGCCCTCCTGGCGGGATCGTGGGTGCACTGTAATTCCGTCACGATGCCCGTGCGGGAATCCTTCGTTACCCCGACACATTTGATAATGCAGGCGTATCGCAGTCGTACCTCGCGCCCTAGGGCCAGACGGAAGTACCGTGCCGGCGGGTCTTCACTGAAGTCATCGCGCTCGATATAGAGCGCCCTTGAAAAAGGTACCCTTCGCGTTCCGGCCGATGCGTCTTCCGGGTTGTTCACCGCCTCGACCTCTTCAATGGGCTCTCGATGTAATTCTGAAGAACGACCTTCAAGGGCCTTAGGACCACCATGGCACGCGGAACACGCTTATTCAATCCTCACGGACAAAGTGCTCTAGCAGCTGTAGTTCCACCACACTATCGCGTTTCGCGACGCCAAGATGTTCGCAAAAGGCGCGAATAGATTCTGGGGTGAAGCCGCGCCGGCGAAGGCCTTTCAGTGTAGGCAACCGAGGATCGTCCCAGCCCTGCACCAATCTCTTCTCCACTAAGGTCACCAGCTTGCGTTTACTGAGTATCGTGGTTGCCATCTGTAATCTGGCGAATTCGATTTGTCGCGGACGATGAGACATCTCCGTTTCAGCGATGACCCATTCGTACAGCGGACGGTGGTCCTCAAACTCCAAGGTAGCAAGCGAATGGGTGATACCTTCGAAAGCATCCGATAACGGATGGGCGTAATCGTACGTGGGATAGATACACCAGGTCGTGCCGGTCCGATAATGAGGGACGTGCCGGATACGGTACAACACCGGATCACGCATATTGACATTCTCTGAGGCCATGTCGATCTTGGCG
>JRYJ01003574.1_pt1 | contig 16283 bp, 14 predicted proteins | sample 235371 | NCBI WGS metagenome assembly JRYJ01 (sample SAMN03074219, study PRJNA261477) | activated sludge metagenome | biome: Wastewater Treatment Plant; feature: Wastewater; material: Activated sludge; isolation source: activated biomass of a wastewater treatment plant treating hydrocarbon... ... | reverse complement strand
GCGCTCGGCGCCGAGCGGCGCGAGGGACTGGCGCCGCGCGCGGCGATCCGCCAGGCGTGCCTGGTGCGCTTCCGCCCGATCATGATGACCACCATGGCCGCGCTGGTGGGGAGCCTGCCGATCGCGCTCGGGCTCGGCGCCGGGGCCGACGCGCGCCGGCCGCTCGGCCTGGCGGTGGTGGGCGGCCTGGTCGTCTCGCAACTCCTCACGCTGTACATCACGCCGGTCGTCTTCCTCGCGCTGGAGCGCGTGCGGCGCGGCACGGCGCACGCGCGGCCGGCGCCCGCGGCGTGAACGATGACGCGCGAAGTCGGCGGCTTCTGGCGCGCGTTCACCCGCCGCCCGCGCCCCCGTCTCGGGTGGGAGCACAGCACGCCCCAGCTCGCGCCGAGCCACTCGTGAAACCGGAGCGGCCCGATGGTCGAGTCCTGCAGGAAGTCCAGGCGGAATCGAACAGGCGCAGGGTCATGGGGCGCTCCTCGTGGTTCGGGCCGGCCGCATCGCGCGGATACCGTCGCCGCCGCCTCGTGCCACCGCTCGGGGCGGCCCCCGTCCGCGGAAGAGAGGGGAGAGAACCGCGGGCCGGGCGCGGGCCGTACCGGGAAAGCGGCACGTGACGGCGACGAGCGACATACGTCGTTCGCATGGCCTGCTCCAACCGTCAGCAACGCGCGCGCCAGCGCCACAACGCCTTGAAGCGACGCGCTGCTCAATGCGTCCGCCGCGGACCTGTGGCGGATTTGAACCCTGGCCCGGCCGCCCGCGGCTGCATTCGACCGCGCGCCGCGGTGTCCGGATCGCCCCATGCGCGGGGATTCAGGGAGATAGGCGGTGCGGCACGAACGCTGCTACTGCCGACTCGAGGTCGCGCATCCGCGCGGCCGCGGCCGGGCACCCCCTCGGTCGCCGAGCCATCACCGGGAGCCATCACATGACGATTCGCGACGCAGACCATTCCGCTCGCCGGCGCTTTCTCGCGCTCGCCGCCGGCGCGGCCGTGGCGCCGGGACTCCTCGCAACTGTTGCGCGGGCCGCCGACCTGCCGCATCTCGAGGAAACCGATTCCGCCGCCAAGGCGCTCGGCTACCACCTGGACAACCGCAAGGTCCCGGCCGACAAGTACCCGCAGCATCGCCCGGGCCAGGAATGCGGGAAGTGCAACCTCTACAAGGGCGTCGCGGGCGCGCAATGGGGGCCGTGCCTGATCTTTCCCGGCAAGGCGGTCCACGTGGACGGCTGGTGCACGGCCTTCACGCCGAAGACGTGATTCCGCGGCGGCGCCGCGCGGTTCCGCGGAAGCAGGACGGCGCGCGCGGGTGATCGTCCGGCTCGAATGCGCCGCAGGGCGTCCGCGCTCATCTTGCTGCCCGCCAGTGCGACGACGAGTTGAGTATGTCATCTATGTCCACCATCTCCTGGTGTCCATCCCTGGTGGACAGCTCTCTTCCATGGACAGGAAGTGACGTGTCGATTCTTCTCGGTCTTTTCGACATGTCGCGCGGACATGTCGACTGCGTCGATGTCCGCTGATACGTCGATAGCGGCTCGGCGCGACGCGGTTGGCCTCGTGGCAGCGGCAGTCGGGAACGAACGGCGACGAATTGAAGGATCTGGGAGCGTTGAATTGCGGCGAACAACGCGCAAGCGATTGATTCCTAAAGTGAGCCCGCCGGGATTCGAACCATCGACCACGGGATCATGGGCTGGATCGATTAACGCAACGACTTGATATTCGGCCCGCCCTCGCCCGCCAAAACACGCTGAAACCCGCCGACACACCCACGATTTCTCCACGTTGGCGCAAACCGCTCTGAAGGGCCGGTTCCCGAATCACCGGCCGGGCGGATGACCAGGCGGTCAACCCGCCGATCCGCTGGGCACGTACGCTCAAACGTCGTACACCGCGTTCGTCACGACCCAGCCGCCGTCGATGTTGCCGGGTAGCATCTGACCGACGTCTTCCCCGACTTCGCGATCGATCAACGCGTTGAGCTTCGCATTCATCGTTTCCAGCAGCCCACGGTTCTTCGCCGCATCGACAGCCAGGTTGTTTCTCTCCAGCGGATCGCGCTCGACGTCGTAGAGCTCGACGTCGTTCAGCTTGAACAGCGCCTCGACGGATGCCGGGCGGTTGTGCTGCTTCGGCGAGAAGTAGCGCGCAAACCGGTAGCGCCCGTCAAAGACACCGCGAATCGCGCCGCGCTTGGTGAGGTCGGGGCGCAATCCCCCTTGCTGCGCCGCGTCCTTGAGCCTGGCCTTGCCGTCAGGCTGCTGCATCATGGCCACGACTTTCTCCATGAATTCGCCGTCGATGTAGGCGAACATGTTGTAGCAGTACAGCGAGCCATCGCGAATCGCTGCATGCGATGCCCTCTCCGGCGCCGCAAGCAACGGCGAGAGGTCCTTGCCCGGCAAGTCCCTTGCGATCGCCGCCTTCTTGTCCGCGCTCGCGTTGGTCAGGCTGAGAAGCGTGGGCGCGATGTCGAGGTGCGATGTCACTGCGCGGCATCGCTTTCCGCCCGCATGCGCGGGATGCACGACGATCAGCGGAACGTTGTTCTGCTCGCGATACGCCGTTGCGCCTTTCGAGTGCATCCGGTGTGCACCGTCGAGATCGCCATGGTCCGCGGTCATCACGATGATGGTGTTCGAGGCGAAGCTCAGCGAATCGAGCTCGTCGAGGAGCGATTCAACGCTGCGATCGACATCTCGCAGGCAGTTGAGGTAGTAGTTGTGACGCGTTCGCCAGCGCCAATCCTCGTTGGCAATGTTCCCCACGAGCGTGTCGTGCGACCTCAGGTATTCGGCATGAGCTGGTGGACGCCCGGGGGCGTCCAGCCGATCCGGGTACGTCTTTGGAAGCTCGAATCCCCATTGCTTCGCATACAGGGGATCCGATTGCACCGGTTCGATATGGCCGAGGATGTTGCGCGCCTGGACCTTCGTCCCCGGCCGGTCGGTGTTGAGGAACATGATGTCGTGCGGGTTGACGAGATTCACCGCGAGGAACCACGGCTTGCCTTGCGCGGCAAGCTCCTTGCCGCGGCCGCGCAGCCAACTGACGCCCATCGCCGAGATGATGCCGTCGTGCAGGTATCCGCCGCGCGTGTGCGCGATGATGTCGCCGACGCCGAAGTANNGGTGTGCTGGATGTGGCGGCCCGTATAGAGCACGGAGCGCGATGGCGTTCACACGCAGGAGTTGATCTGATGGTTCTCGAAGACGACGCCCTTCTTCGCGAGCCGCTCGTGGGCTGGTAGCCGGTAGCCTCCCGGCAACTCGCCAGGGCGAAAAAACCGCTCCTGGTCCGTGAGAATGAAGAGGATGTTGTAGGGGCCACCGACAGCCTTCGACGCGTCGACGCGCGTTGTGGCGCCCGAGGCGGGAGCTGCAGCGGCGGCGAACAAGCCTGTCGCCTCGGATGCGGCGACCACTCCTGCCGCAATGGTCTTCAGCGCGTCTCTGCGGCTGATGTTGACTTTTGTCTTGTCAGTGATCGACATCTCGTTCTCTCATTCTGTGGCGGTGCAACTCAGTGTTCTTGGGTTAGAGCACGATCTTCAGAAGGCCGTCGTGAGCGTTGCCATGACCGTGCTCGAGCTGTCCAGTCGGTTCTTGCTGGAGATCGTCGGGACCCAGCGCAGCGAAAACGATAGAGGCACTTTTCCGTCCAGCTTGGTGGGCCGGTTGTCCAGTCGCGGCCGATTCGTAAGCGCCTNNGATATTTGGCCCGCCCTCACTCGCCAAAACGTGCAGAAGCCCGCCGAAGCACCACGATCTTCCCACACTGGCGCAACCGTCCCAAAGGGCCGGTTCCGGCCCCGTTGCTGCCGGTCATTCGCGAGAAAAGCGGACCCTCCACAATGGAACCAAGGTCCAATACCGACCTTTTCAGCACCACCGGTAACATCCCCGCCCAGTCGGATGCAGGCCGCCGCCGATGGCGGATTGACCGAAGAAAGGGACCGGAACCTGATCCATCCGCATCATCGTCCCCGTCGCAACTGATGGGATCGAAGCAATGAAACCACGCACTGCATTTCTTCCGGTAGTCGCGACTAGCGCCATGCTGTCGCTTGCGACATGCTGTCGCTTGCGCCATGCTGTCGCTTCCTCCCCTGACTTCGGCACAAACGACCGCCGGGATCCCTCCGGAGATCACCACGCCGCCCCCTTTGTGGATCCTGATCAAACAAGCCAGAGAGACGCTAGCCCTGCCGCTGTAACGAGTCAGTGAGCAGTCCCTCGTAGTTGTGAAGATGAAGGAAACAATGCACATGAAACGAGCGATCGAGGTGATGGCTGTGGCATTGGGTGCAGTGGCTGCAATGCTGTTGCCGATGCTCGGTGCGGCGGCCGACGCGAAGCCCAATATCGTCTTCATCCTGGTCGACAACGTCGGCTGGGGCGACTGGAGCGTCTACGGCGGCACGACGCCCACGCCGCGCATCGACAAACTGGCAAGCGAGGGCATCCGCTTCAACAACTACAACGTCGAGGTCCAGTGCACGCCGTCGCGCTCGGCGATCATGACTGGGCGTCACCCGGTGCGCTCGGGGACTTACTCGGTCCTGCCGCCACCGGGACGCCCGGCGGGGATGGCACCCTGGGAATACACGATCGCCGAATTGCTCTCCAGTGCCGGCTACGCGACCGCGCTCTACGGGAAGTGGCATCTGGGCAATATCCAGGGGCGCTTGCCGAACGACCAGGGCTTCGACGAGTGGTGGGGCATTCCCGACAGCTGGGACGAGGCCGGGTACACGCAGTACCCCATGTTCAACCTGCTGGTGAAAGACGTCCTTGCCGAGAGAAAGGTGCCGGAGCTGCTCACTTTGCCTCCCCATATTTTGGAGGGCCGCAAGGGCGAGCCGTCCAAGGTCGTGATGCCTCTGGACATGAAGGTGCGGCCCATCGTCGATGGCGACTATCTGATCCCCAAGACCGTCGATTTCATCAAGCGTCAGGCGGCGGCCAAGAAGCCGTTCTTCGTCTACCTCGGCTACTCGGAGATGCATCCGCCGATCGTGTGCAACCCGGAATTCGTCGGCAAGTCCCCGCTGCGCGGGGGCATGTACTCCGACTGCATCGCCGAAATGGACCACAGGGTCGGGCAGGTCCTCGACGCGATCAAGACAGCCGGCGTCGAGGACAACACCATCGTCGTGCTGAGCAGCGACAACGCGGGCGACGGGCTCTCGGGTGGCGCCGGCGCTGGCGGGGGCTCCAGTGGGCCGTGGCGTGGCAACTTCTTCCATACGCCGTGGGAGGGCAGCATGCGGGTACCCGCCATCGTGCGTTGGCCGGGCAAAGTCCCCGCCGGCGTGGTCACCGAGGAGATGCTCGCGGCGGTGGACTGGCTGCCGACGCTTGCCGGCATCGCGGGTGCATCCAACCTGGTGCCCAAGGACCGGCCCATCGACGGCAAGGACGCCTCGGCCTTCATGCTGGGCAAGAGCCCAACGACGGGGCGCAACAGCTACATGTTCTTCGGCACGGACGGCGAGCTGATGTCGGTGAAGTGGAGGTATTACAAGATGGTCATGCGCTACGCGCCGGGCCCAGCGCTGGAAGCCATCAACAACCCTTACGTCACGCCGCAGCTGCCGATGTTCTTCGATCTGTCGAGCGACCCGCACGAGAACTTCAACCTCTGGAGCACCACGCTCACCATGGGTTGGGTCTTCCTGCCGATGCTGGAAACCATAGGTGCGTACGAGAGGAGCGTGAAGGAGTACCCGAACATTACCCCGGGCGCGGACTTCAAGGGCGATCCGAGGAGGTAAGGGCCTTGCCATGAGCGCGGGCCGCCGAACCCCGCGACGGCCGAGCGGATTCAGCGCCAGATGGGCGAGCGCGCTGCTGACGTTTGTCGCCATAGTTCTGCCCTGGGCCGCCGCCCGCGCCGACGAAGGCGGGGTGCCGTTCTGGTTCTCGGGGCAGTACGCGAGCCTTGCGGCAGTGCCCGCCACGCCGGGGTGGTCTCTGCCGATGCAGGCCTACTACTATGACGGCAGCGCCTCCCGCGGCAGATCGTTCACCCGCGGCGACAGCGTCACCGCCGGGCTCAAGTCGCGCACGTCGCTGATCCTTGCCCAGCCCACCTACGCACCCGAGGCGAAAGTGCTCGGCGGCCAGCTGGCGCTGGGCGTCGGATTCGGCTACGGAAAGAACACGACGGAGGTGGACATCGCCGTCTCCCGGCGCGGCACCGAGCTCGCCAGAAGCGACAGCGTGTCGGGCTTCACCGACCTCTACCCCATCGTGAGCCTCGCGTGGTCGAGCGGGGTTCACAACTGGATGACTTATCTCACCGGCGACATACCGGTCGGAGCCTATGACAGCAAGCGGCTGTCGAACATCGGCCTCGGTCATGGCGCGATCGACGCGGGCGGCGGGTACACCTACTTCAACCAGCAGACCGGTCGGGAATTCTCCGCTGTCGCCGGCCTGACCTACAACTTCGAGAACACCAGCACGAACTACAAGAACGGCATCGACTCGCACCTCGACTGGGCGGCCTCCCAGTTCCTGTCCGCGAACTGGCAGGTGGGTGTGGTCGGGTACGTGTACTACCAGCTCACCGGCGATAGCGGCTCGGGCGCGAAGCTCGGGTCCTTCGAGTCGAAGGTCGCCGCGATCGGCCCGGAGGTCGGCTACGCATTCACCATCGGCGGGCTGCCGGCGTATGCGAACCTGCGCGGCTACTGGGAATTCTGGTCGGAGAACCGCATCAAGGGCACTGCGGTGTTCGCGACGCTGGCGATTCCGCTCGGGCCGCGAAAGTCACAGTGAGCACTGAAATGACCGCGAGGTCGTGCGCGCGGAGGGAAAGAACAGTCCTTTGTTTGTTGGCACACATGAGCCGCTTTCGCGAGACCCAGCCGACCGCTTAAGTGCGCTGCCGGTGACATCCTTTCCGATCGACGCACCCCCGGGTGCCTCGCGGGCGCCTCGGAAGCCCGATAAGCTTGCGACGGTCGGCGTCCAGGGCACCCCGGGGTGCCTCCGGGGTGCCTCGGTAGCCGTCCCGGCCGCGAGGTAGGCACTGCACCACTCGTCAGGAGGGCCGAACCAGCGAAGTCATACTCCAGGAGCCGGGCCAGGGAGCTTCACCGGCGACCCATCGGGCATGAGCAATCTGAACTGCGCTCGGGAACGCTCGAGCGCGTTTGTGCGGGTCACGGCCGCAATCAGCGCGTCCGTATCCGTGTAATCGAGGGCGACCGTCCAGGCCTGCATCAGCGGCACGGCGCGGACGAATCCGGTCGGATCGTCCTGACGCGAAAGCTGGCGCTGGCAGTCGACGTACTCCTCGTGAAACAGGGTGGGGATGATGATGCGGGCTTCGCCGACACGCGAGAGCTCCGCATTCATCACGAGCCGCGACAAGCGTCCGTTGCCGTCCACGAAGGGATGGACTTCCGAGATGAGGAACGCGTAGTAGATCGCGCGCGCGAGCCCCTCCGGAACGCCGCGGGCAATTCGCGAACCTTCGATTAGCGTGCCGCGCACCAGGGCGGGGTCGACGAACCACGTCCCGCCGGCACGGTTAGGCTCGCGCTTGAAGTGGCCGGGGGTACTTTCGGGTCGCTGCGCGAGCATCTGCTCATGGCGTCGCGCGAGCTCTGCCGGGAAATCGGCGCCGAACGGCGGCACCGTATCGCGCGAGGGCGACTCGAGCGCCAGGCGAAAGACGCCGAGCACGTCGTGCGAGTCCTTCGGACGCCTTTCGATGATCCGGCCGCGCAGCGCGATGTCGCGCGCCTCCTCGATCGCGAACTCGGTGCCTTCCACGTAGTTCGAGAAGTAAGACTCGAGAAAGGCAAAGTTCGAGCGCGCTGGTTCGGCTGTCGCGACGGCCTCGCGGCGCGGCAGGGTCTCCACGCGCAGTCGCGACGCAAGAATCTCGAACCGGTTGAGCCGCGCGCTATCGGCGGGCGTGCCCTTGGCGACGAGGCGCCCTTCCTTCGTCTTCAGGACGCCTGCCTCGTGCGTTGCGAGCAGCGCACCGACGATCGCGTCGAGTTTCTTGAACTCGGCCTCGAGGCCGAGGGGCCCTGTGAGATCGCGTGCGGCGTCGCGCACCCGATTGAGTTCCGCTTCACCCGACGCGTTGAGGGTGGCAATGAGGCGGTCCTCGACCGCCTTGGCACCGGCCGACTTGCCGCGGGCGCCGCGTTGAGGCGCGAGATTCTCGAGGAACTGGCGTGGTCGCGAGGCGTAAAAGAGATGCTCGCCGCCAAGCGGCATGTCGCCGGCGAGCGCGCTCGGCCCCTGGACCAGCACCGCTCGAAGTCCCGGAAGGGTAATGCGTCGATTGAAGATTGTCGGGTGTGAGAGGAAGACCACGCCGTCCTCGGTCGGGCCGCCGGCAAAGGCGCTTCGGTAGGAAACGACGGCGTTGGGGACGAGCGCTCCGAGGATCGGCGCCCAATGCCGCCTCACGATCGCGACTTGGCCGTCGCGGTCCTTTTCCCGCACGTAGATGCCTTCCGCGATCTTCGCCAGTTCGCCGGAACGGGCGCGGCGCTGGATCGCGCGGGCCACGGCTGCGGGGGCGCCGCGGGTGATCAGGATCTCGTCCTGTCGCTGAACGGCTCGAGTTGGCACCGAGAGGTGAACGGGTTGTCGTCAGGTCGCTATATTTTATGGCTTTTTGTCGCTTAACAACTAATTTTCTCGCCAGCTTATTGTCGCTGAATCGCTATCCGCCCCCTCAAGTGTCGTTGTACCGCTATAGTTCAGAGGAAAATGTCGGCGGATGGCTTCGTTTTAGAGCCGGAGCCCAGGGTCTCTGGACGGGCGGAGCAAGCCACCTTTGTCCTCGGTCTCCTGGTGTCCACTCTTGGTGGACAGCTCGCTTCAATGGACAGCCGCCCGAATGACGTGTCGATTTTTCTTGGTTTTTCCGACACGTCGTGGCGACGTGTCGATGGTGTCGCCGCTCACGGCAAGAACCTCCAAGAGCTCGATTTCTTGTGGGGCTCTTCGACCCTCGACGCCCATCCGAGCGGAGTTGCCCTTTCACGCGTTGCAGAGTGCTCGCCGAGCCGGATCGAGCGGGTCCGTGACAGAACGTCGGGATTCACGTCACGAATTCCCCACGTTCACGAATCGCGCGAGGCGTCAAACGATGCGCAAGCGATTGAATCGTAGAGTGGGCCCGCCTGGATTCGAACCAGGGACCAAGGGATTATGAGGCACAGGGCGCGGGGTCCAGGAAAGTCCAAGGTCGTCTTTTTCCCTACGAGAACGGGGACTGATCGCCAGAAGTCATAGTCCCCGTTCGTACCCCGTAGTCCACGGTCGTCCTATAATGCGCGGGGACTACTGCGGGGACTGCCCATCGCCACAATCCTCACCGAGGCCACCATTCGGGCGCTCAGGCCTCGCAAGCTGCCCTACAAGGTGACCGCGCCCGGTCATCGTAGCGAGGGGCGGCTCATCATCAAGGTCCTACCCACGGGGCTCAAGGAGTTCTACTACCGCTATCGCAAGGGCGGCTTCGACAAGACGATCCGGGTAGGCCGATACCAGCAAACCCCCGGAGACGGTGGCCTCAGCTACCAGCAGGCGCGAGAGCGCCTCGCCGAGCTGATCGCGCTCCACGCGACGCACGGCGACGTCAAAGCCCACCTAGAGGCGAAGGCAGAGGCGGCGCGGCAGGTGGCGCGACATCGGGAGCTCGAGGCCCGTCGGGGCAGTCTTGGGCAACTCTTGGACGCCTATGTGGCCGCTATGGAAGCCCACGGGCGAACAAGCGCGCATTCAGTCTCGCTGATGTTCAAGCGCCATGTGAAGGAAGCCCTTCCAACGGTTTGCGAACTAAAGGCGGCAGAGGTCCAGTCTTCCGACATCCAGAGGATCCTGGCGCGCCTGATCAAGCGCGGCGTCAAGCGGCAGGTCAACAAGCTCCGTTCACACCTCCACGCCGCATTTCAGCACGGCGCTAAGGCCGACCATGACCCGCGGCGTCTCGCCACCGAAGGAGTGCTGTTCGGCGTAAAGACCAACCCGGTCAGCCTTGTTCCCCGGATAGCCGAGTACGAGCGGGCGGGCGAGCGAAACCTAGACGAGCGTGAACTTAGGCGGTTCTGGGATGCGCTGGAGAAGCAGCCGATCGCAATCAAGTCGTTCCTACGCTTCAACCTCGCTCTTGGGGGTCAGCGGACCACGCAGCTGCTCCGCGCTGCGAGCGCAGACTACGACCTCAAGAAGCGGTTGGCCCTTCTCCGCGACCCGAAGGGCCGAACCGGCACGGCACGTGACCATCTACTGCCGATCACGGATTTCGCGCACCAGCAGCTCGCGCCCATGCTCAAGATTTCATCCAAGGCACCCGGGCCGTTCTCCAGCGATGGGAAGCGCCCGCTGAACCTTGCCACGGTGAGCAAGGCGGTACGCGATGTATCCGACGCCCTTGCTGCGGAAGACCAGAAGAGAAAGCGCGCGCACGCGATCGCTGCATTCCAGCTGCGTGACTTGCGCCGAACGTGCGAAACGATGCTCGCGTCGATCGGGATCGACAAGGAGACGCGCGCGCAGCTGCTATCCCATGGCCGAACCACCGGCGTCCAGAGCAAGCACTATGACCGGTACCACTACTTTCCCGAGAAGCAGCGAGCGCTCGAAAAGTGGGCTAGGCACCTGAGGCGTGTGATCTTGCGCGTGAAGGACGAAAAAGTAGTGGTGCTTCGGACCAACTGACTCCAGAACGGGCCGTGACCAAGCGATCTGCGGTGAGGCCTCGGAATCAACGAACGAAAACCGTACGGCGCACTTGGCATTTCACCGTGTACAAGTGGCTCGAGCGGTGGAAGCTTATCTCCAGCCGGCCACCACGGTTCTGCTCCGATCTGGAGACAGCCGTTCGGAAGAGCGAGTGGAAGGGAGAAACGCCTTCAAGGGGTTGGCCACCTCTTGCCAGAGAAGTCGATCTGTATGTCCGGCTAGCGAGAAAAGGGTCGCCGCGACACGTATTAGCCATACTCCAATACTTCGCTTATGTGTTCGAGAAGAGTGTTCCGGTCGATAGTCGAGTGCGGCGCTACCTGGACGGTGCCCGCAGGCGGCACCGCCGGGATCCGCGTCGTGACATGGCCAAGGCTCTTCGTCTCGTCCGGGCCCATAGAGGGAATCCGGGACGGATCCCCTATGGGAAACGGGCGTTCACGGAAGAAGAGTTTGTTGAGCTTGGACAGATGGTCGTGGAAAAGCAGCGGATGGGATGGACCGAGAAAGCCGCTGTGCTCGAAAGTATGGAGTACTTCGGAGTCAAGGAGCGAACTGCCCGTGAGGCGGCGCGTGCATGGAAGTCCCAGCTAGAAGCTTTCGACAGCGTCAGCAAAGAGAATCCCCCGGAATAAGTTGCAGTCTTCTTTTCTGGCGTGCTCGTTCGGGCGCGCCTAAATTGACCCCCAACGAGCGGGTTCGTCCGCACCGTTTCTTGGAGGTCGTCAATGATCAGTATCGCGCGAGGTCGTCCGGCATACCGGCTGGTTCGCGTCAGGGAAGTCGAGGCCCTTGTCGGCAAGAAGCGAAGCTCCATCTATGGCGATCCAACGTTCCCGCGCCCCATCAAGATCGGGGCCCGGGCCTCGGCGTGGATCGAAGCCGAGATCTTCAGGTGGATCGAGGAACGCATCGCGCAGCGCGACGCGACCTAGAGTGCCGTGACTGCCGACGTACTTCTCTCCCGCCTCGATCGGGTCCGCCGCGTCGGCGATCGGCGCTGGGTCGCGCGTTGCCCGGCGCACGAGGACCGCTCGCCGTCGCTCTCGATCCGGGAAACCGACGACGGTCGCGTACTCGTCCACGATTTCGGCGGCTGCGCGGTCGAGCAGGTGCTCGGTGCGATCGGGATGGAGCTCACCGACCTCTACCCTGAAAAGTCGGGTACCGACCGCGGGCCGCGCGAGCGCAAGCCATGGTCCGACCGTCAACTGCTCGAGATCATTGATCGGGAAACGAACGTCATCTTCATCGCGGCGTGCGACGTGACGCTCGCGCGCCGGCGCCTCTCGGACGTGGATATGACCCGGCTGCAGAAGGCGCGCGAGCGCATCACCGCCGTCATGGGAGCGCTGCCGTGATGCCGGACTACGACTCGGCAGCCGAGCGGGTTACCGTTGCCCTGAAGGCGCGCAATGGAAACGGTGAGGACCGTGACCCGCTTTCCCTTGCGTGGCCCGACCCGCTCGACTTAGAAGCCCTCGCCGAGCGCGGGCCGCATGCGCCCCGCTTCGTCGTAGCCAACTGGATGCCGTGTGGATACGCGACGCTTCTCGCGGGGCACGGCGGTGTCGGGAAGAGCGCGATCGCCTTGCATCTCGCCGTGTGCATCGCGGCCGGCGTTTCGTTCTTCGGGCTCGTGGTCGAGCGGCGGCGAGTGCTTTATCTGAGTTGCGAGGACCGGGAGGGCGTCTTGCACTGGAGGCTCGCACGAATCTCCGCCCACCTCGGCGTGGACCTCGCGAGGCTCCGCGGCTGGCTCGAGGTACTTGATCTCGTCGGCCGCGATTCGATCCTCTGGGACCGCGACCCCGGGACCGGCTACACGGCCACGCCCGCCTCCGCCCTCCTGGCCGAACGAATGCGCGACCGCCAAGTGCTCTTCGTTGACGGCGTCTCAGACACCTTCGCCGGAAACGAAAACGCGCGGGGGGACGTGAAGCGCTACGTCAACGCTCTCGTCGCGCTCATCCCTCCCGACGAGGGAGCCGTTCTCCTCGTGGCGCACGTCAACAAGCCGACCGCCGCGAACGCGAACACGACCGAGGGCTACAGCGGCTCGACCGCCTGGCACAACGCCTGCCGCGCGCGGTGGTATCTGCGTCCAGAGACGCGCGCGGGCAACGGGCATGACCAGGCTGAGCGGACCGGCAATCTTCTCCTTGAACTTCAGAAGTCGAACCTCGGCCGGACCGACCAGACGATCCGGTTCCGATGGAACGACAGTGAACACCTCTTCGTCGGGCAGCCGATCGGTGCAGCGACCGCTAGCGATCGCGCCCACCGGGAACGCATCGAGCGCGAAGCCATCCTCGCCGCCCTGTGCGCCTGCCCCGACCCCGTCCCGGCCGCAACTACGGGATCGCGCACGGCCTTCCACGTCCTTTCCGCCCGGCCTGAGTTCCCCGACTCCCTCCCTTCCGGAGCGACCGGAAGGCGCGCTTTCTGGCGGCAGGTCGAGGCGCTGCGGGTAATGGGCCTAATCCGCGACGAGTTCATTCGCCGCGCTGACCGGCATTCCGTGCGCGTGCTCGTCGCAGTCCCCGAATGTACGCGGGCAATCGGCGAATGAAGAAACCCGCATCACCCGCAGATTCGCCGCAGCCCGCCCTGCGGGCAATCGGCGAATGCCGCGAGGGGGTTATAGGGGGAGTGCGCGTGCAGGCAACCATTCGCGCGATCGGAAGCTCGAGGATTCGCGATGAACAGCGTGCCTGCGCCCCGCACCTCGGCAAGCCTCCCACGCTCTACACGTACGCGATTCCGAAATGATCTGGCAACGGTGACCCGATGCGATTCGGATCCAACGGAGGCCGTCCGGGCTGGCGACCTAAGGCTGAGGCGCTCTACTCGGTCGATGTTCGTCGCTGGGTCAGGGATGGCTTACCGAGCCACGACGGGTTCTTCGCGGGTCCGTTGGACATCGGGGGATCCTCGGACCGGCGTATCGGGGTTACGGTCGATCACGAGCGGCTCGAGGTNNCGCTACTCCGTGCACTTAACCCGGACATCGTGCTACTTCGGCGGATACCGCAGCTGGTTCCGCTGCCCGTATTGCACCCGACGTGCCGCCAAGCTCTACCTCGGGAGTTCGGGGTTCGCGTGTCGCCGCTGCTACAACCTCGCGTACCGGTCCCAGAGCCTCGCGCCGGACGACAGGGCCGTCGCCCAAGCCGCCAAGATCCGACGCGCCCTAGGCGGTCCTGAGGGCATTCTGGACGACTTCCCGGAGAAACCTAGGGGTATGCATTGGCGGACCTACGACCGGCTCTGCGAGCGCTGCATGGGCTACGAGGTTCCCGCGCTCGAGGCCATGCAAGGGCTTCTGGCCCAGCTTTGGCAATTAAGACGACGTCGCCCGGCTCACCGGTGATGACCGAGCTCAGAGGTGAAACCGGGCGAGGGATCCGTCCCAACGGAGCATGGCACACGCCATCCCGCACTTATCCCGGGCCTGCTCCATCTCGTGGATGGCCTTGGCACCGCCCCGTCGATCACCGGATTGCGCGAGGCGACCCGCCGGGGATCTAACCTCGCGCCCGCCTGTGCATTCACCAGACGTAGCGCACGGTTCCGGTGGCCGCATAAGTCGTCGAGCCACTAGCAAAATCGCCGTCGAACCTAGCCAAGAACGAAAGGCAGTTCGCCAAGCGCAGTTCCAAGCCAAGCGTCACAAGCGCGGAGTCCTCTGGCGGTGCAGCGCCGTTGACGATAAAGCTCGCGCCGGGAAGCGTTTGGAAGGCGGCGGTCAGTGCGGGGTCGGTGACCCAGTCGTGCGCCCATGCCGCGCGCGCGCGCAACGCCAGCACCGCCCCATTGTCAAGTGGGATCCGGTNNTGAGGCCAAAGCCGCCGCCAGAGACATCCGTCTCGCTGTATGCGGGTGTGCGGATGCTCTGCGCCTGCAGGGCCGCATACGGCGTGATGCCGACAGTCTGTGTACCGAAACGGTAGCCGCCCTCGATACGCCCAGAGAGCCCGTATGCATCAAAGCTGGCGGTGAGGTGGTCGCCACCAAAAGCATAACGGTCGGTTGACATCCAGTAGTAGGTAAAGGCAAGTGCGCCCGAGAGATAGCCGGGTCCTGAGCGGGTCTTACCATAGATACCCGCCTGAAATGCATCACTTTCGCCATCACCGAGGTCGTCCGACAGCCTCCAATTGGTGCGTCCGCCAGCGAGCGCGAAGCCAACCTTAGTGTCGGGGGAGGCCCGGTTTTCGAAACCTGCGGCGAAACCCCAAACCCGCGCGGTCAAATCGTGGCTTCCCATCACGACCGGATCGCCGTCCGTGTGGTTGCTGCCGCCGAAGGCTGAACCCCAAACGCACCACCCACGATTACATTCGTCAGGCGTAACGTTGAGTGGTGCTTTAAGCGTTGAGGCATAGACGGGTTCCGCGTCGTTGGCCAGCGGCGCACGCTCCGGCGCAAGAGCAACCGCTACGACGTTAGTCCTGCCGAGATCTTCTCGGTAATCCGCAGGCGGATCAAGCAGGAGCGACAGGAACTGGTTCGTTAGCTTGAAGCCACTTTGCGATGCACCAGTCGCCACTTCACCTGAAAGTTGCGTGAGCGCGTTGGTCAGGCTCGCATTCTTGAGACCGAACACAGCAACGAACTCTGGCGGCAGCGCACCGCCGTTGTTGAAGAAACTGTCGAGCGCACTTGCGACATTTGCCTGGTTCACGTTCAGACCACCGCTCGAGATCTGCTGTCTCAGCGGCGAGACAAGATTCAAGATGACGTCGGTCGATGTGTAGCCCAGACTCGCTGTAAAGCCGGACGGGAGATTGCTGGTCGTCAAGTTGGAAAAAGTTGTGCCCCCAAGAGAAGCCGATGAAAGGATGGTGTACGTGCGCGCCAGATAACTGCCGGGCTGGAATTGCGCCTGCACAGTTCCTGCCAACGTTGCGCTCCCAGTAACGTTGGTGCGATCAGAACTCGTCGGCGAGACTTCGACGCGATAGGCGCTGCCGCTGTTGAAATTGAGATTGCCGTTGACGGTGAGAGTCCCGATCGAATCACCGGGTGAGAGCGTGCCGCCATTTGCGATTGTGGTCGTCGCGACTGTACCGGTGCCTCCGCGCGTCGCGCCGCTATTTACCGTCACACCACTCGACGGGGCAATCGAGCCGTCTACGATTAGCGTGCCAGCGCTGACGGTTGTTGTGCCGGTATACGCGTTATTGCCAGNNGCCCGGCCCCCGGCGACACGATAAGGGTGCCGTTGCCATGCAGGAACATTCCTGACCCAAACGCTGACCCGTTAGACGCAGTACCGGCACCAACTCCACTGCCTCGATCTCCGCCAGCAACACTGTTGCCATTTACGGTGAACGGTCCTGCAACAGTGAAGGTGCCGCCCTGTGCAACAAAAATGGCACCACCCAACCCAGCGCCACCACCGCCGACGCCGTTACCGCCCCCGGCTCCACCACCAAAACCGCCGATGCCCGCGCAGCCAAGTCCACCAACACCACCGCCACCACCCCCGCCAAAAAAACAAACACCACCACAACCCCCAACCCCCCCACAACAACAACACCAAC
>JRYJ01004000.1_pt1 | contig 16338 bp, 16 predicted proteins | sample 235371 | NCBI WGS metagenome assembly JRYJ01 (sample SAMN03074219, study PRJNA261477) | activated sludge metagenome | biome: Wastewater Treatment Plant; feature: Wastewater; material: Activated sludge; isolation source: activated biomass of a wastewater treatment plant treating hydrocarbon... ... | reverse complement strand
TGAAGCTCAAAGAACCAGCCGTCCCAACCTCGCGAGGTTCGTCGACCGTGCCAAAAAACGGCTTCACGGGACATTCTTCAACGGCCTGCTAACGCTGGATAGGCACCATGGTGTCGCGACCAAGGTGGCGTTCCCAAGTCTAGCCAGCGGTCCTAGGAACCCGGGGTAGGTCAAGTCCGCTGCCCCGGTTCGACTCCGATGCGCCTGCGCCGGTGTCAGTCCAAGCGGTTCGCCTGAGCGGGCAAGCCTATCGGCAAGTCATCTGACGCGGGTTGATCCAGCTTCGCTCGCAGGTCATCTGATATGGCCCCGAGGCAGGTGGATTTGCGATTTGCTCGAGCGCGCGGACTTCCCGCTCACGTAGCTCCCGCTGGTACGCTTCGTTCGCAAGCACTTGCTGCCGCTCAGCGCGAAGTTGATTGGCGCGCGCCTCGATCTGCTGGCGTGCTTCGCGCTTTGACCATGTGTCCATGGAAGACTGATTCACAGCCTGCGTCTGCGCGGCGGCCCAATCGTCGATCTGCCGCATCACCGGGTCGATCTGCGCGTGGACATTCCCAATAGCAAGGGCAGCGGAAACCAAAAGGATCGCTCTTAGCACGATCACCGTCCTCATGGGCCGACTTCTGACCATCTCATAGGCGACCACAGAATTGTTTCTTCTTCGGTGCTTGAGTGCCGTGCGTTTGTCCCTTGACCCTTTCCGCTATCGCGGCGAACCGATCGTTCCGCGAGGAGTCTGTCACACAGCGACGACCGGCAAACCTTCTGAGAACCGCTGTGCGCGAGTCCTGTGAACTGCTATGAGGCGAGTGTATTTTCTTTCGCCCGTCTGTGATCGGCTGCCCGGCCTCCCTGCGGGCAAGCGTAGCCCTATCCAAGGTCACTTCGGCCTTACGGCGGATCCCCGCCATTCCCAAGGCGGTACAGGTCTTGGGTCACTCCAGAGCCCTACCCTCCTCGCCCGTGCTTCCTCTTCGGCCGCAGAGTCTCGCGCTCTTTGCTCGACCGGTTGTTCGCCTTCAAAACGCTTGTAATGCCAAGCCAGCCCTGCGCGTAGCTGCGCTAGTGCCGCATCCTGCGAGCCGACGAAGACCCGGCAGACCTCGCGCCCGTAGCGGTCACGCTTGTGGCAGACCGTCTTAACCTCGCGATCGAACACGAAGCGCGCGAGGCCGTCCTTTGCGCGGCCTTCGAAAGCCTGGCCCTTCTCGGGCGCGTCGATGCCGGAGAGGCGGACTTTGTGCTGAACCTTAGCCCGGTCGAGAACGGTGATGGTGTCGCCGTCAGAGACGCTGACAACGTGGCTGGAGACGATCCACCGGTCGGCGGTGTGAGCACTCATCAAGACGAGGGTTAGAATCGCTGCTCGGAGCGCTCTGAGTATGCAGAAAATGGGACATAGATCTCACCGACGGCCTGCTAGCCAACCAAGCTAGGCGACTGGCGCCTGTCTTCTGACTAGAATCGGCCCGCGAAATTCTCACAAGTGTGTTCGGGGAATCCGAACCGCCGTGCGTGCGGCGACCATCGCTTGGACCGTCGAGAGTCAGGATGGGGAGGTTCGTGAAGCAACTCTTGCTGCTAACCTTAGCTCTTGTTGCCCCAGGTTTCCTGTGGGCCGCGAACTGGATGCACGTCGGAGATACATTGTCCTTTTCGCGCTATGTGGATCTTGATTCGTTGTCGGTACAAGGCGCTAGNNGGATGCTGTACGACAAGGTCCGCTTCGGGGCATGGGTCGAATGCGATACATTCACCGTCACCCGGGGACGGGTTGAGTATCTCCTTGAAGGTCACGCCCCTACGCAGCAGCGTCCGGCCGAGATACCGTCCGTGGATCACGGTGAGGCCGCACTAGTTTGTAGCGCGGCGCCTAGCGAATCAGTCGCAGTTCCTACTCCGCAGCCCGAGCAGCAGCCACCACCACCACGACCCCGTGAACCGCGCTCGGGCAGCGCTCAGCGCGTTTCATCGGGTTCGGGATTCTTCGTCTCGACCTCCGGGCACGTATTAACCAACGCTCACGTCGCTCAGAATTGTTCGACGTTGAAAGTCAAGTGGTCGGGAGGCGAACGCTCGGCGTCGATTGTTCGCCTAGATCCGCGCCTCGATTTAGCTCTCCTCGATACCGCTATGCAAACGGCCAGCATCGCGACGTTCCGCGATGGCGACCAGCCCGAACCGGGAGATGACGTAGTCGCCCTCGGATACCCACTATCCGGGTTGCTTGCGTCTGATGTGAACGTCTCCGTGGGTTTGATCAGCGCCAATGCCGGACTTCGCGATGACTTCACTAGATACCAGATCTCAAATCCCGTTCAGCCGGGCAACAGCGGTGGTCCACTTTTAGATCGATCTGGCCATGTCGTCGGGGTGGTCGTGTCGAAGCTTGACGCACTAAGGTTCGCGCAAATTACGGGCGATATCCCGCAGAACATCAACTTTGCGGTTAAAGGGGGAATCGCCAGAATCTTTCTGCGCGACAACAGAGTTCAGATTCGTCTTGGACAATCCAAGGCAAGACTTGAGACGGCCCCGCTAACACGAGCGGGGCGAGAGTACACCGTTCTGATCGAGTCCTACTGACTTGCCCTCATTCGCTCGGCCCCCGGATGGCCATCGTCTCTGGCGCGAGCGTCACCGGCTGGTGATCGTGTTTCCGTACTGGTGGTCGGAGCGGCAAGCAGGCGTCGATGACGCTGCTCAGCAAATTCCGATGATTCTTGCCCCCAGCGCGACCGCATTCGCCGCATCCTTCTGAGTGACCGGCGCGTCGAGTTCATAGTCCGCCGTTACGCGGAGGGCGTGAAGCGACGCGAGCATGATTCCGACTTGACGGGACTTCGTGAACTGGGGATCCGTCTTCGGGAAGGACGGGTTCTTCAGTTGATGCGCGAGAACGGCATGCATCCCCGATCTCTCGCCCTCCGGCGGCATTACCCCTGGCATGGGCAGCGACGCGTGGAACCGTTGAGCGGCGTGAAAGGCGGCGTAGTACGCTCGGGAAACCGCACTCCGCCAGTCAGCTTCTTCGGAACCGGATGCCAACGTCTCCGCTTGGCGGAGAAAGGCCTCCGGCCCCAGGCTCATGCAGAACGAAGCGAGAACACAAAAGCCTGAGGAATTGCGTCTAGCCGACTCGCGATCTTTTCAGCCACTCGAGCCATAAGATCCGCGACCGGTTGCGCGGCTGCCTGTACCCGGAATACAACCTCAACTGCCTCGAATTCGTCTTCGCGCACCAAGTGCACTTCGGGGACAGTACCGGTGAAGAACATCCCTTCTTCGCGAAGCAACTCGCCGAAGCAATCCAGCTGCGCTGCGATCTCCTCGTCCTTAACCCCATTGCGTTCCAGTACTTCCGCTGCTTCAAGAAGCGGTCGCACATCAACGCCTTCGAAATCCAACTCCATGCGCTCCGCCCGACTAATGAATGCGGCCACCTGTTGAAACGCCCCGCAGCCAATGCCGTGAGCGAGGTAGCGCGTGAAGAATCCGCCGGTTGGATCTGCCGAAACACGAAAAGACTCGAGAGCTCGCGAAAAGAACCCAAGGTTGAGAAGAGGCGGCGTCGTCTCACCGAAAACCTGAGGATCGCGCGGTCGAATGGAACGGGCCGCTCGAATCGAATCGAGCACCATTTCTGCGTCTCCCACCAGCTGCCAAGTGCAAGCCCGGGCCACATGACCAGCGACGGGATCGACGCGAATCAGCTTATCTTCCTCGGCAAGGAGGTACCGAACGCGTAGATCGTCGCGCGCAAAGTAGCTTCGGGCAGGCATAATGAGATCGCTAATTCGCTTAAAGATCTCCCCTGCAATCGTGGCGGCAATCGGCGCAGCCATCAGGACTCCGTTCTATGAGCGCATACAGTATCTGTGGAGCAGATTCGTTCCACGGCTCTAGGACCGCTCTTTTTAGTATATGGGGCCGCGTAGGTTACTTCTACACTCGGCTCTCACCTTATCGGCCTAAACTCGCCGTGGCCTAGGACTAACCGCTCGCCGAAAGGTGGACTTCGGCATCGAAACGGAGAATTCCCTTAATCCCTCAAAGGCTCTAGACGCTTTCGCCGCCGCTTGATTCATGCTGCGGGGACCACAGCGGGGACTATACAGGCAGTTCACTATCCGTCCTATTTTCCACGTGGATGCAAGTTGTTGATTATGCAGTGGGCCCGCCTGGATTCGAACCAGGGACCAAGGGATTATGAGACCAGAAGCTGCTTTGTCGCGACGTGTTGTGGTTTGTCGAGATCGTTGGCTATCAATGAATTGGCGTGGTCCGACGTATCGCCAGCGATTGCCAAGTGTCGCCGTCGGTCGGCACCATGTGTGCCAAACGTGTGAAAAGAATCGCCGGCTAGAACACGGCGCTGAAAAGTGGTGGGCCCGCCTGGACTCGAACCAGGGACCAAGGGATTCAGGTTTGTGCGGGTTTCCCCGCTCCCCGGACTATCTCATCGCCCACAGCCGTAGCTGTTTCGGGCGTCGGGCGCTCGTGGGACGGTTATTGGATCGGCTCCTCACGTCCTAGTCTCTGCACCTTCTCGCCTACCTAGTGCACCTTCGGCGAGCTTGGCTCAGGGTCACCGTGGCTCGCGCTTTAGGCTTCCCTGAATTCACCCGATTTTTCCACTCGCAGTTTCCCTGCGAGGGTCACCAAATCGATGAGTCCCCTGCTCTGACCAACTGAGCTACAGGCCCACGATTTTCATTATACGCACGCTGTCCGAGCTGATAGCCAACGCTCAACCAGGGGCCACTTGTTCAGCGAGTACACCATGTAGTCCGACGATCCTAAGAATTCGCTCTTCGAGTCCGACTGAAGTCAGCGCAGATTGCAACTAACGCATCGCCAACGCGGTGTGGTGGAATGTCGTGGAAACGACCTTCGATGTTGCAAGAACGCGCCGAATCCGCTAACGTACCTGGCGAATGCTCGACCTAAATGGGCGAGTAGGTCTCATCATCAAGAAGGCCGTGCAACGGCTCACGACAAGGTCGGTCCTCGGCCTTCGCAGCATCTGCGCTGCACACTAATAAGGCCGCTCCGGCCCAACCAACAAACCCAACTTGGCAGACTGCTTCGCGCCGCGTGAGTCTCCACGGTGCCGAGTCGGCGCACGCTCGCGCAACGCACGCGCGCGCGTCGGGGTTCGTGTCGCCCTGCGTTGAGGCGAGCCTGCCGATTGAGGCTCATGAACGCTGATTTCCTGCGCGAGCTAAGAGCATGTCGAACATGATCCCGAAGCGCCGTATGGGGCGCACTCTAACGACTGAGATTCGCAAACTGGTCGGCGGTCAGTCGCTGAACGATATCCGGGGGAGCAGGTCACCCAACATCGGAGCGCCCCATGGTTCTTGAGCGCGCTCTCACTGTAAAGCAGTTCTCGCAGAAACACCGCGCGTGGTCGGAAGGCTCGCTCCGTTGGCTGATCTTCAACGCAGAGCCGCGGATGACCACTGCCGGCCTGACCGGCGGAAATGGTTTGCAGCAGGCAATCATCCGCATTGGCAGGCGCGTCTATCTCCATGAGGAGCGGTTCTTCGTGTGGTTCGAGTCGCAGTGCGCTGGAAATCGTTCTCGCTGATTAAACGCCCATACGCACTGCGCAATCCCGCATCGGTCAAGGCGGTGCGAACGATGATCACGTCAACTGTGTTCCATCTGGATCGAATCAGGGTGTGGGTTCGTTCAGCGAATCCCACCTTGCCATGGTCGTGGATGCGGTTGTTATGCAGCGACCTCCACCGACGGCCCGGTCTCTTGCCTCGAAAGCCCGGGCCCTGGACCCAGATCGACTTGTTCCAGCCACAGGAGGAGTTGCTGTACCTCGTCGCAGAGGCCATCCCGGAAAGGTACGACTACGCAATCACGCACGCCGAAGTTGCTATCGACTTCATTGTACGGTTCGAGGATGACGCGAGCGCACTCGGAAGTTTCTTCCTACGGCATTTGGTAGTCCCAGTCTTGAAACAGCCCGTCGTGGTCGTTAACCAAGAAACGGCGTACTACGCGCGACAAGGATCACCTCAGAACCTGAAGTTGCATTGGGACGTCCCCAGCAAGATCGCAAATAGACCATGCCTACACATTGAATGGAGACTTATCGGGGAAGGCGTGCTGGCACCTGCTGGACTAGCCATTTTGCCTGGGTTGATCAGATTTGACCCCTTCGCCTTCTGGCGCAAGCGGTTATTGTTAGTGACGCCTCCGTCGATGAGCGCAGTTGGGCAGGCCATCCCAAGCACCGAGCATGTGTCGAGGGCGACGGCAGATCGTCACGCCCGCCGATTCCTAGCTGACGTCGCTCAGGTAGCGAAATCGCCAGTCGCGCCGCTCCAAGACGTCCTTCGACGTCACTCCTCACTCGCCGGGGCCTGCAAGAGACTGCACCTCGATTACTTGTTCGTCGATCCCCGGTCTTATTGATAGAAGACGTGAAGAAAACACCAGCACGATGCGCAGATGGCTCAAACGTTACGAAGATCGCCGTCAACGTCGCGAAGATGGTGGCAAACGTCGGGACGTTTAGGTCGTGTTGATTGCGTCGTTTTGTCTCACTTCCTCGGTTCAACTCAATAATTTCACACATCATGAACGTGCCGCTCACACAAGAACAGAAGCGCGCGATCCGAAGTCGTGCGAAGGTGATCGTGTTGCAAGCTTTTGCCGGCACAGGTAAGACAACGACGATTGCGGCCTATGTTCGCCAATTGTTGCGGAGTGGGGTCCCAGCCGAAAGGATTCTTGCTCTGTCATTCTCAAACGCGGCAGTTGACAGGCTTCGGGAAAAGCTTCCATCAGCTATTAGGACGCGGACGTTTCACTCCTTTGGATCGCGCTTCGTTCGTCGGAATTACCGACAGCTCGGCTACAGCAAGCCTCCGAGGAAGGCAAAGGCAAGGGACTACTACGACGCGCTTGAGGCGGCAGTCGCCCGGTGTCCCCCTGACGGCAGTCGTGGTAATTCCGCAGCGGCACCGCGCGACGTCCGTGTCGTCGGCAGCGTGTTTTCGACCGCGGACGAGCTTGAACGGCCCGTCGAGAAGACTGTCCGCGAGCTGTATCCAGAATACCTAAGAGCCATTCCTCACCTGAGGCGTATCCGCCGCGCGTTCCGGCACGAACTCCGGGTGCGGGGGTTGATTACGTTTCGGGAGATGGTTCGTTCAGTGCGCCGTGCTGCGGTCGAGCACCCTCAGACGGTCCGTAAACTCGGCTACCGATACTTGGTGGTGGACGAGTCGCAGGACATGAGCCGCGAGCAGATTCAAGCCGTCAGGGCCCTATCCCGCCAGATGGATCGGACGCTGATCTGCGGTGATCCGTTTCAGTCGATCTACGGCTTTCGAGCAGTCGAGTTTGGAGCGGTGGCCAATGCCTTCTCCGACGCCAGACAGTTCCGCCTCACGCGGACTTTCCGGCTGACGAAGCCAATGGCCGACCTCGCCATGACGTTGATGCGGCGGCACGGTCCAGACGCCCCCAGTCTTGCGACATTCCGGGCTGGCAGGATGCCCGAGCTCGCCGGTGTTAGGACCTTTGCTAAGCAGCGCAGACATGTCCTGAAGGCGATCCGCCAGGCGATCAGGGAGGGGGCCGCACCAAGCGATATCGCCCTTCTGACCCGTACCCGGACTCAGCGGAACGATTTCGCGCAGATCCTGCTCGACGCGGGCATCAACGTTCGCCTCGGCGATGGACCTGACGCGGGGCGACATGTCTTGGCCCTCGCCTGTCTCTTCGAGCTTTTCGGAAAGTGGTCCTCTAGAGCGTCCGCAACGCGGCGTGCGAAGCGCGACCAGATTGAACGCGGAATACGCGCGGCGGTCGGCGTCGCCCTCGATCTCCCGCCCTCTGGAAAGCCCACGGTCGAGAAGTGCCGACTCCTCATCAACTCTCTGGAGAGGGGTCCCACGCCACATGAGGTGTTTCGGATTGCGTTAAGGGGCTACCTGATGCTCGCGCGGAAGGCCGGCGCCTTTTCGCCGCAATTGGAGTTCTATCTGGCGAGCTTGGGCCCAGTAGTTTCGCGGAGGGCGTCGGTCCCTGCCGGTGCCCGGAAGATGCGACTCTTCGCCAAGACGCGCGCCGTCAATCTCTCGACTATCCACGCCGCAAAGGGGCATGAGTGGCCGGTGGTCATTGTCGCGGGACTGGTCGATGGATCTCTTCCGATCTCTTACGCCCACACGCAGTCTCTCGTCGAAGAAGAACGACGCGCGCTCTACACCGCGATCACCCGCCCGAGCCGCCGTTTGACGCTCATCTCCGGGCCTGCGGTCGTCGCCCGGCAGACCTTCCGTAAGCCATCCCAGTTCCTCAATTCCCTTTCAACGTGGGTAAGGCGCACCTGAGCACTATCGACCTCACGCGACCCTAGCCAGCCCGCATCGTCAAACCATCTCGTCGAGCCTGCGGAGTATTTGGCAACGTGACAGCACATTCCGCTTTACCCGCGTCAACTATGCCGTTCCTCCAGGTCCAATCTGACGCATATGCTTTCGCCGCTTGTCGGCAAAGAGCCCCATTGGGGGCCGAGAGGGAGCGACATGGGGAAAGCAGGTGGAATCATCGGAATCGTCGCAGGTGTGTTTGGGGTCATCGCGGCGATCATCACGCTATTCGTCGGAGGACTCGGATCAGCCTTTAAGGCGAGCGGTGCCTCCACGGTCATCGGCCTCGGCTGGGGTGGTATTGCCTTTTCGTTCCTTGTGATTGTGTTCGGTGCTGTAGCTTTCTCTCGCCCGAAAGGTGCCGGAATCGGGTTGATTGTCAGTTCTATCGCAGGCGCCATCCTAGGCGGCACTTTGGTAGCGGTCGTCATGGCGCTCGCGCTCCTCGGCGGGATACTTGCGGTCGTCGGGGCAAAGCCAGTTAACCAGACTGCCAGCGATCTGGCGCCTGCGGCTGCTTCAGCGCCGGTGTCGCACAAGTCGCGAGTTCTCTTGTGGGGTGGCGGCGTGGCTGTGCTGCTTCTGTTGGTCGCTATCGTGCTCGTACCTGGCGAACCGAAGAAAGAGGACGATCCGCTTGCGACATTGGCTGATGCACCGACCGCGGACTTGGCGCCTATCGGCGAAATCGCTGAGGTCTTCAACTTGGGCAGCCGCCATACCGACGTACAGCGAGAGAACAAACTGAAAGAGATCAAGGGAAAGGTTGTCTCGTGGCGGCTACCCGTCTATGAGGTGAGAAAGCGGAAGGACGGGTATGAAATCCAGACCAAGTCTGGATTGAACCTCTTCAGCTTTCTCCCCGGCAACGTTGTTGGGACTTTCATCGAGATCACGCCTAGAAATGAAGCCGAGAAGGCACAGATCGAGGGCCTAAAGACCGGGGACGTCGTAGCCGTTCGCGCAGTGATCGCGGATACGACCGGGCGCCGCCTCGTTCTCCGCCCGGCGATTCTCGAACATGCTGNNCGGAAACGGCGCCAAGGACTCAGCCGGTGGCTGCTCCACCCACGGCGAAAGCACCTGAGGTCGTCAGCGTTGAGCGTGCCACTACGATCAAGGGGCGCTTCGCAACCGTGAGCATCTCGAACGATCCGCCAAGGAGGCTTCAGATCAACGGGGAGGATGTCAGCGACAGTAAGGGTGAATTGATCGAGCACGACCTGATCAATTTCGTTCGCTATGCCCAACTCCCTGAAGCCGACGTAATCGTCTTCCACACGAATTGCGGAGGGTCGGCGTGCGGTGAGATCGGCCTTTATCGATTTCTCGTTCTCGATGGTCGGGGGAATCGAGCCCTTTCGGCGAAATTTGGAGATCGTACGACCGAACCGACAGCTAAGGTCGAGAGCAACGCTGTCGTGCTGGATTTCGGCTCGAAGGGAACCGCGACCTTCCAAGACGGGGCCATTCGGATAGCTAGCGCGCTGATTCCCCAATTGTCTCCGACGGCCTCCCCCCAGGCTCCCGGCGGCGGGGCGGCGCAACCCGCCGCGCTGCTATCGCCGAGTTTCAACTGCGCGAAAGCCGCGACTGCAGCCGAGAAGCTCATCTGCGCGAATCGAGAGCTGGCCGAGGCAGACGTGAAGCTTGCGGAGCTGTACCGGCAGTCACTCGCGTCCACCGCCGATAAGGAAGCGTTCCGGCGGACGCAGAACGAGTGGCGTCTGCGGCAACGCGACGCATGCGCGGAAGCAAACTGCATGCTACGGGCGTACCAGGCTCGCATCCAGCAGCTCGGCGGGTAGCGTTCAGCTTCTGACTTCCTCAACGGACCGCGCTCCACTACACCGCATCGTCTCCGAACCGTGCGACGAGCTCCGCGATTCTGTGGAGCTCGTCGGCGATGGTATAGCGTCGAAGAATCACCTTGTCGTTCTTGCTTTCTCTGATGGTCTCCAAGAGTTCTTCCCTTAGCTGACCGATCTCCTCCGCTATGGCTGAAATCATCTCTGGCGTAGACTGAGTTCCTGCTTTCATCAGTTCCCCCTCATTAGATGACCTTGCACCCCTTGAAAGCAGCCGCAGCAGCGTTGCCTCGCCATATCTCCTCGTCGCGGATGTAGCGGGAGAGCATTGCGTCGCTCCGGTGGCCGGTCTGCTGGCGAATCTTCCACGACGGAACCCCCGCTCGAGCCGCCTCAGTCACGAGTCCCGACCGAAGCGAATGTGCCGAGTAAAGTTTTGGGTCAACCTCGAGGGCTACCAGCCGCTTCTTAACGATGCGCGAGACGTAGCCAGCATCTAGCCGGTGTGGCGTCAGGTGGCCGTAACGGTCAAACCGGCGGAAAACCGCGCCAGAATCGATTCTCGCGAGCCGTAGCCACGTTTCAAGGGCATTGACTGGGCAAAGACTGCCGCCGATGCGCGGCACCGCCACGGCCCTTCCTCGCCCCTCCTGATCGGTCTTCGATCGGCGAATCCTTGCGACAATCCCCTCAGACTCGGGCTCAAGGTCTTCGACGTTCAGACCGACGAGTTCGGAGCGGCGAAATCCGCCGGCATAGCCAATCAGCAGCAAAGCTCGATCACGACTGCCGATAGACGACGACTCCAAGCCGCGGACGATGGTGCGCAGCAACTTTCGAGTGAGAGGCTTGGCTTGCCGCTGCGCGACACCCCGCTCCCTGCGGATACCGCGCATCACTCCTTTGACCGCTTCCATGCCGGCAGGCAAAGGCAGGCCGCGCTGGACATGCGCGTGCCGGATCGCNNTGCCGCATAGTCAGCGAGCATTTGTGCGTTGCTGGGGATTTTCCCGCCCCACCCTAGGAAGTGTTTGAGGTCGCTCGCATACGCGCGCCGAGTGCTAGGAGCAAGTACCGCGCGAGCGAAGAATTCTGTGCGAGGTTGCAACGTGGTCTTTATGACGACAGTTCGCTTCTCCATTGACGATCTCCGTTGAGATTTCGCGTCGAGTCTCGATAACTTTCAAATTATCGTGACCGTTCTGCGCCGCACGAATGCGATGTACCGCGCGAGATACTCTCGCGCACTAGCGAAGATTGCTCGAGGTCGCTGCTACTTTGACCAAAGGACTATCGAGCTCCAAACGCTGACCGAACGCCGCGGCGAACCCGCGTGCGAATAGCGCCGATAGCGAATAGAACCATGGGGCTTATCTAGGCCAAGCCGCGCGTTGTAGCCACCGTACGACAGGGCGCGCGGATTTGGGTCGAGACAGAGAAGCGCCTGCGGCTCGAACGACCATCCGCGCTGAACACCCTCGATTCCAACTGCCAGAGTCGCGTGGCCACCGAGCTGGCCGCGAGACGAAATGCTGAGGACCGCGAGCTTTCCATCTGCGACCGCGCGTACGGCGTGCGCGACGCAGCGGCCAGTGCTGCCGTTGACGCGGTCACTTTGGACACGAAGTCCTTGTCTCGCCACGAGTTCCTCAAAGTCGTCATCGGTGATCCCCTCAAAGAACTGCTCGGGGGACTCGATTGCGAATCGCTTAACTAATCGCCCTAGGCTCGTCGAACGACGGCGCGCGGGGTTGACCTGTTCGAGCAGCGTAAGAGCCATTACCGCGCAGTACAGCGCGCATGCGCCGTCGAGCGAACCTTGGTGGAGCAGCACACGCTGTCTGTTCGGGTGACTGAGCACGGAGCGCAGGTCAGGCCCGATGCGGAGACCCGCGTGAAACTTTTGAACGAGAAGCTCGCGCACTAGTACTCCTCCGGCATGAGCAGAGTTGTCGCGCTCCGGTCGGCTTCGGTGATGATCCAGAGCCGCTCGGTCGGCGATAGCCAGTAGCTCGACAGAATTCGCAGGCCATTGATGACTGCAAATTCGTTTTCGGCAGCGTCTTCTGGCGGAACATCACCCCAATCGCCGCTTTGGTGGCGCGCGAGGAGCATCAGAGCGTTCATCTCGGTGCGCTCAAGCAGAGCCAGGGCACCTGGAGTCGCCAGGACGCGCCCTACCGGAAAGCGCGGCGGGCTCATTTCAAACTCAACTGGTGGACGAAGGCCCCTCTCAAAAGCGTTGCTCATCATTGCTCTCCGAAAGACGAACGAGCACCAACCGCCGGCGCGCAAAGCCGGACGATTGACGCCGTGGTTGGTATTGCGGGAGGTGCGGTGAAACGCGGTTGGTGTCGTGGTGGCGCAGGACCCCGGGGCCCCTACCCACCGCTCCGGTCTAGCGACCGTCCACCATTGGCCAAGAAGCTGGCCGGCAGTGACAACTTCGGATGCAAAGTCAACGTAAGTATCTGAATTATATCAATAAAGCTCTGCGAAGTCCGGCTGTTGTTTGTTCTGTTTATTACGTTAAATCAACGACTTACAAAGTCTGCCAGCGAACTTGGCGGAATCGCGCGCCGGGGGTCCCAAAGAACAACTGGTCGTCGATCCACCACCGCAACTGGCCGTGCTAAGCCGCAGATTCCGGTGAGAATGTCGGCGCAGAACGATAAATGGGGGAGCGAAGACTTGATCGCCCGCGCCCTCGATGCCGCCTGCGGCGACCGCGAGGGGACTCACTGTAAGCCATGGATAACCATTTCTATGAGAGGCCTATCCTCAATTCGCCATATAGCTACCCCTCTCGCCATTGGGAGCTAGATGCCCAAGGACAGCCGACCCAGCAGATCATCGAACGCCGCCGCCGCGCGGAGTTCATCACCCCAATTCCGAAGCCCAAGAAGCGAAGGGCTTCGACTGAGCAGGCGGCCCTGGTTTTCGACGAAGGCAAAGGGCTCTCCACGGCGAAGCAGCAGTACGACCACACTGCAATCATCAACTCGGTTCGCCAACAGATTGACCAGTGGCGAAATCTGCAGAACTCCAATGACTGGCGCGTAACGCCGGAAACGGCGCGCCTGCTTCAGCATTGGCGTCATCACAACTTCAGCGGAATCCGTCCGTTCTTCTGTCAGATCGAGGCGGTCGAAACCGCTATCTGGCTCACTGAAGTTGCGCCCCAGACGGGCAAGATAGGCGAGGGCTTTCTGGAGCATCTGGCGAACGCCAATAACGACGCCAACCCCGAACTCATGCGCCTCGCGCTCAAGCTTGCGACTGGCGCAGGCAAAACAACTGTCATGGCGATGCTCATCGCCTGGCAAACAATCAATGCGGTACGGCGACCGCAGAGCAAGCGGTTCACACGCGGCTTTCTTGTCGTTACCCCCGGCTTGACAATCAAGGATCGCCTGCGTGTTCTTCAGCCGAACGATCCGGACAGCTACTACGCGAGCCGCGAGCTGGTCCCGAACGACCTGCTCGACGAGGTGAACCGGGCCAAGATCGTCATCACGAACTTTCACGCCTTCAAGCTCCGCGAGCGTGTTGAGCTTTCTAAGGGCGGACGCTCGCTGCTCAAAGGACGCGGCGAAGAGCTGAACACCCTCGAAACCGAGGGTCAAATGCTCCAGCGCGTGATGCCAGACCTCATGGGGCTGAAGAACATCCTCGCGCTCAACGATGAAGCTCACCATTGCTATCGTGGGAAGCCTGGCGAAGAGGAAGACGAAGAGCTGAAAGGCGACGACAGGAAGGAAGCGGAGAAGAACAACGAAGCCGCCCGCCTCTGGATTTCAGGCCTAGAGGCCGTGAACCGCACACTGGGCCTCGCGCGCGTGATCGACCTGTCCGCGACGCCATTCTTCTTGAGCGGCTCTGGCTACGCCGAAGGCACGCTGTTCCCGTGGACGATGAGCGACTTTTCGCTCATGGACGCAATTGAATGCGGGATCGTCAAACTACCGCGCGTACCCGTTGCGCAGAACATCCCCGGCGACGAAATGCCGATGTTCCGCAAGCTGTGGGAGAACATTCGCAAGGACATGCCGAAAAAGGGGCGCGGAAAAGCTGAATTCCTTGATCCGCTCGCACTGCCCACCCGCCTGCAAACTGCGCTGCAGGCCCTCTACGGACACTACGAGAAGACTTTTCAGCTTTGGGAAGACGCAGGCATCCGCGTCCCGCCATGCTTCATTGTCGTCTGCAACAACACGTCCACGTCGAAGCTTGTCTACGACTACATCTCCGGTTTTCAGCGCCAGAACGACGATGGCACCACGACTCTGGAGAACGGGCGTCTCCCGCTCTTCCGAAACTTCGATGAGCACGGAAATCCGCTGCCGCGCCCGAACACGCTTCTGATCGACAGCGAGCAGCTCGAATCCGGTGAAGCGTTGGACGACAACTTCCGCAGCATGGCCACCGACGAGATTGATCGCTTCCGCCGCGAAATCGTCGAGCGCGGGGGCAGGCTCGCCGATGAGCTACAACGAGGAAAAGAACTCGATGACGTGACGCTGCTGCGCGAAGTCATGAACACGGTCGGCAAGCACGGCCAGCTTGGCGGCGCCGTCCGATGCGTCGTGTCCGTCTCGATGCTGACAGAGGGGTGGGATGCCAATACCGTCACTCACGTCCTCGGTGTGCGTGCCTTCGGCACCCAACTTCTCTGCGAACAGGTGATTGGACGCGCGCTCCGCCGCCAATCCTACGATCTGAACGAAGAAGGTCTCTTCAACGTCGAATACGCCGACGTCCTCGGCATTCCTTTCGATTTCACGGCCAAGCCGGTAGTCGCGCCGCCTCAGCCGCCGCGTGAAACCATCCAGGTCAAGGCGATTCGACCCGAGCGCGATGCACTCGAAATCCGCTTTCCGCGGGTGGAGGGATACCGCGTAGAGTTGCCGGAGGAGCGGCTCACCGCGGAATTCAACGAGGACTCAATTCTACTGTTGACGCCAGACCTGGTTGGACCTTCGATCACCAAGAACGCCGGGATCATCGGCGAGTCGGTCGATCTTAGTCTGGAGCATCTCGGAGATATGCGGCCCTCCACGCTGCTCTTCCACGTCACGCAGCGGGTGCTTTACACAAAATGGCGCGACCCCGGCGAAGCGCCAAAGCTTCACCTCTTCGGACAGCTCAAGCGCATCACGAAGCAATGGCTCGATGGTTATCTCGTGTGTAAAGGCGGAACGTATCCCGCACTACTGATGTATCAGGAATTGGCCGATATAGCCTGCAACCGCATCACCGCCGGAATCACCCGCGCCTTCGTAGGTGAGCGCCCCATAAAAGCCATGCTCGATCCCTACAACCCAACGGGCTCGACAGCACACGTTAACTTCAACACATCGAGGACCTCGCGCTGGGAGACGGACCCACGCCGCTGTCACGTCAATTGGGTGATCCTCGACAGCGATTGGGAGGCGGAATTCTGCCGCGTTGTCGAGGCGCACCCGCGCGTCCGGGCTTACGTCAAGAATCACAACCTGGGCCTCGAAGTGCCCTATCGCTACGGCTCAGAGACACGTAGGTACCTACCCGACTTCATCGTGCTGGTGGATGACGGGCACGGCGACGACCTTCTGCACCTGATCGTGGAGATCAAAGGCTACCGGCGCGAAGACGCCAAAGAAAAGAAATCGACAATGGACACCTATTGGATCCCCGGCGTGAACCACCTTGGCACGCATGGCCGCTGGGCCTTCGCCGAGTTCACTGAGGTCTACCAAATCGAGGTGGACTTTGAGGCGAAGATCACCACCGAGTTCAACAAGATGATCGATGCCGTAACTTCGCAGCCCTTGGTCCAGGAAGCATAGCCGTGGCAAAGAAAAGTCCCGCTGCCAAGACGGTCGAAACGTTGAACCACGACGAAGCGACGCGAAAGAACATTCCCACCGCTGAGTACCAGTCGGTGATGCAGAAGGAAGAGCAAAGCCCTGTCCGCATCGCGTACGAACGCCGCAACCGCGACCTCGATCCTCAACTAGTCTGGCGCGGCAAGGACGAACAGGACTGGAGCGACCTCGTCGTTCACGCCCCGCCGCTATATATCCAAGAGAAGGTCCATCCCAAGGCGCTCATAGACGAACTGCTGCGAGAGACACGGGAGCGGA
>JRYJ01004172.1_pt1 | contig 16372 bp, 18 predicted proteins | sample 235371 | NCBI WGS metagenome assembly JRYJ01 (sample SAMN03074219, study PRJNA261477) | activated sludge metagenome | biome: Wastewater Treatment Plant; feature: Wastewater; material: Activated sludge; isolation source: activated biomass of a wastewater treatment plant treating hydrocarbon... ... | reverse complement strand
ACGAAACGAGGCAAAGGTTCAATGATGAGCGACCGGATACAGGATTCATACGGGAGAACCTGGACTATCGAGGGAGGGATTCAAGGCGTGTTTTGAACTGCTCCTCGTACTTCCAACTTTTTCCGACGGCATGTACTTTGTCCGCTGGCATGGCCTCGTGATACACCAACTGCTCCTCGAGAAACACCAAATACATGCCGCGGTCGGCATAGGCAAGGAACAGGGCATCGCCGGCTTCCAAGCTGGTTTCCCACCCTTGCGGGGCTTCGCCGAGGGCCAGCCTCGCCTGTGGAATCAGTCGCCCATCCTTCATGCCGTAAAAGTGGGTGAATTGATGGTGCAAATAGGTCGGCTGCCCCCAGGTGTCGAGAAAGGCGCGCGGAGTCAGCTGGCGCACGCGGAGATTGTTCTGCTCGACCAGCCGCTTCTGTTCTTCGAGCGGCGGAAGACTGGAACAAGAGAGCGTCATGACCGACAGCACCACCCAGACACACCAGAAAGTCGGGGTCCGGCGAACCATGTGCGCGAGGAGGCCCACAACAAGCTCAGTCCAGACGATCATCGTCCCCCTCCCTAGAGTAAGCGCCGGGATTTCGGCTGCTCCACCTTGACCGGCTGACACACCGTGCATTGACAGACTCGGCGCAGGAACGCATAGGAATAGATGCCAGTGTCATGGCCGTCACTCCAGGTAAATTGGAGGGCGTATCGCCCCACGGGTTGCACGTCCTGGAGCATGATCAGCAACGGAACATCGTCCGGCTTGAGACGAAGCTCCCCCGTCCATTCGTCAGTGCAGGCCGCGCAGGGGCAGTGCTGACGCAAATACCGAACGGGATATATGGCCTTATGGCCGTCGCTCCAGGTAATGGAGAGCACCCCCTTTTCGACCCACTCCATATCGATCGGCTCGAGCACGGTACCTGTCATGTTATCCGCCCTCTTCCAGCCGCATCGCCCCGAGGCATGCGTCGCGCCCTCAGACCTGAGGCTGTCCGCCATTCGCCAGAAAATCGATCGGAGGCAGTCGTCGCCCCGCCACCACCGTTACATAACTCTCGATCGCCGACTCCACTTCCGCTCGCACCTGCCCCGTGGCGCTGAGACGGTTCACCAGGGCCGGCTGCATGTGCAGGGCCTGCTGGAGAAACGCCACGCTGCCGCGCGACAGCGCCGTACAGCGAAACGGTTGTCGACTCGCACAGCGATCACACACCAGCCCGCCTGCCAACGGGGAAAACTGCGGCAAGGGGGCGCGGGACGTACCGCCGCAAGCGGCGCAATGGTCGGCTTGAGGACGAAACCCCGTGAGACCAAGCAGGCGAATCTGGAAGAGAAGAGTCGTCCATGCGGCATCCCGGCTATCCAGCAGCGAGCGCAGCCCGGTCTCCAGCACCTCGAACACGTGTGGTTCCGCATCCCCTTCCGCCATTACTGCGCCGACCAAGTTGACCATCCGCCCCGCCGCCGCCATCAGCGCCAAATCCTCGCGAAATTTCGCGAACGGCTCCTCAATGGCAACTTGCGAGATGCGGTAAAGGGAATCGCCGGGCTTCTCGAACAAATCCAGATGGCAGAGCGTAAAGGGCTCGATCATGCCCCCGAGCCGGCTCTTGAGCTTCCGAGCCCCCCGAGCCACTCCCCGCGCCTTGCCAAACTGCGTCGTGAACAGGGTGACGATCCGGTCAGCATCGCCCCACTTGCGGCTGTGCAGCACGATGGCACGGGTCTTTACCAGCGGCATGTTCTCACCCCGGACCGGAGTTCGACAAGAGACAGCTCGGGCCGTGCGACATTAGCGGAGTTGGTCAAGGAACACGGTCGCCAACGTCAGATAGATGGCGATCCCGGTGATGTCATTGGCGGTCGTCACGAACGGACCGGCCGCCACGGCGGGATCGATGCCCATTCGCTTCAGCGCAATGGGCATCACCGTGGCCATGCTGGTGGAGACGATGAACGCGGTGATCAGCGATACCCCCACCACCACGCCCAAAAAAACCTGGTGCCACAACCACCCGACCGCCGTCAGTAACAGGCTGCAGGCAAGGCCCATAAGGAACGCGATTTTGATTTCGCGAAAAAAGATCTTCCACACATCCGTCAACTCGAACAGGCCGGTCGCAAGTCCGCGGATGATCAAGGTGGACGACTGCAGTCCCACGTTCCCGCCCATGGCGGCGATGACCGGAATGAAACTCACGATCGCCACCACTTCCTGAATCGTGAACCGGAAAAACCACAGAATCGTTCCGGACAACAGACTCCCGACCAGGTTCGTAAACAACCAGGGCAGCCGCACGCGGGCCGCCGCCAAACTCGAGGATTTCGAGGTCGCCTCCTCCTCGATCGCGCCGGCCATCTTGAGCATGTCTTCGGTGGCTTCTTCCCGGATCACGTCCACGACGTCGTCGACGGTAATGATGCCGACGAGCTTGCCGTCCCGCTCCACCACGGGAATGGCCAGCAGGTTGTAGCTCGCCACCTGACGCGACACTTCCTCCTGGTCCATGTCCACGGCCACGCTGATCAGATCCCGCGTCATGATGTTCTTCAGGGGCGTAGCGGGAGGCACGGTCAGCAATTGACGGAGCGAGAGCACCCCGACAAGGCGGTCATCCTTGTCCGTCACGTAGATATAGAACACCATTTCGGCATCCGTCGCCTGCTGGAGGCGACGAATGGCTTCCTGTGCCGTCGAGTCCTCCGACAGGGCGAAGAACTCCGTGGTCATGATGGCGCCCGCCGTCCCCTTGGGATACTTCAACAGGTCGGCGATTTCGGTGGAGTCCTCCGTCCGCATCAGCGCCAAGATCTCCTTGGCGCGATCGTTCGGCAGCACGCTCAGAATGTATGCAATGTCGTCGGAACCCAGATCCTTCAGCAACCACGCCACGTCGGACGGCAACAGATCGGACAGCACCAGCGTGATGCTGTCTCCGTCCAATTCGCTGAGAACCTGCCCGCGCTTGACCTCCCCGCGCACCAACTCGAAGATTTCCCGCTTTTCTTTGGGGGACGAGAGATGGTCGATGACATTGGCGATGTCCGCCGGGTGCATGCGGGCGAGCATCTTGGTCAAGTTGGTAATCGCCCCTCGGCGCAGCAACCGCTGGATCGACACCAGCCGGATGTCGGATTTTCCCTGTCCGCGCTCGGCTTGGTCGCGCGACAATTCCTTCCCCGGTAGCTCCCGCTCGGGAAACCGAGGTCGATCCGACGGTTGTACGGGTGCGTCCTTAATAACCCAACTCCATGAGGACCTGCTCGTCCTCGCGCCACGCATCGCGAACTTTGACCCACAACTGCAGAAACACCTTCGCGCCGAACAAACGTTCCATGTCCTGTCGCGCCTCCGTCCCGACCTGTTTGAGGCGCTCACCCTGCTTGCCGATCACAATGCCCTTTTGCGATTCCTTCTCGACCAACACCGCCGCCGTAATCTTGATGAGTTTCTTGCTCTCTTCAAATGCTTCGATCTCGACGGCCACTGAGTAGGGCACTTCCTCGTACGTTTGCCGGAGAACCTTCTCTCGAATCAGCTCCGCCGCCAGGGTGCGCATGGATTGATCGGTGACCATATCTTCCCCGTAGGCGGCTTCCCCCTCCGGCAACAACCCGACCGTCACGCTCAGCAGCCGGTCGACGTTGTCCCCGGTTTCGGCCGAAATCGGTACCACTTCGGTCCAGGGGAAGAGCCGCGCATACTGATCCATGCGAGGCAGCAGGCGGGTTTTGTTCACGAGATCTACCTTGTTGATCACCAACACCACGGGGCGGGCATGCTTGGCGAGAGCCTCGCGCATATGCCCGATGGCCGCCAGATCGCCGGGTCCCGGCTCCGTCGTCGCATCGACCACCATATAAAGGACGTCCGCGTCGTCGAAGGTCTCCAAGGTCGTCCGCACCATGCGGCGATTCAGCAAGTGCCGCGGCTCATGCAGGCCGGGCGTATCCAAGAACACGATCTGGGCTCCCTCCACATGCGCCACCCCGAGAATGCGGGTCCTCGTCGTCTGCGGCTTGTCCGAGACGATCGCAATCTTTTCCCGGAGCACCCGGTTCAAGAGCGTCGATTTGCCGACGTTCGACCGCCCGATGATGGCCACACTGCCAAACTTCATGGTGTCCGTCCCGGATGGGCCTTGTCCCGCTCGGACCCGGGAGCCAGCTGATAGACCGTTTCCCCCCTGCGGACGTAGCCGAGCCGTTCCCGCGCCAGCTCCTCCAATCGAGCCGGGTCGAACTGGACGCGATCCAGATCCGTCCGCAGCTCCGTATTGAGCCGCTGGAGATCGGACAGTTCCCGCTCCAACTGCTCGGCATGGGTGCGCAAGTGCAGGTAGCGCGAAATCCCCATCTCGCCGAACAGGAGTCCGCCCATCATGAGCAGCACGGCGCCGAGTCCCAGCCACTTGCCGGCGTTCCCCAGCTTCCGCTGCCAGTCCAACCAATCTCGCCCGCGGTTCGGTTTGATCATCGTCGTGATTAGGCCCGCGCCGGCACCGCATCGCGGCCGCGATAGACGGCCGCACCGCCCAACTCGTCCTCGATCCGTAACAGCTGATTGTACTTCGCCACCCGGTCGGTCCGCGACAGCGACCCGGTCTTGATCAGCCCGCTGTTCGTCGCCACCGCCACGTCGGCAATGGTGGTATCCTCCGTTTCACCCGAACGATGGGAAATGATCGCCGTGTAGCCGGCCCGCTTGGCCAGCTCGATGGCGTCGAGCGTCTCGGTCAAGGTCCCGATCTGATTCAATTTGATCAGAATCGAATTCCCGATCCCTTCCTTGATCCCTTTGGCGAAGATTTCCACGTTCGTGACGAAGATGTCGTCCCCCACCAGCTGCACCCGCTTGCCGAGCTTCTCCGTCAGGATTTTCCACCCTTTCCAATCCAGCTCGCTGAGCCCGTCTTCAATGGACAGGATGGGATACCGATCCAACAGCTTGCCGTAATAGCTCACCATATCCTCGGACGATCGTTCCGGATTCTTTTCCGCTTCCAGGACGTACCGACCCTTCTCGTACAGCTCGCTCGCCGCACAATCCAATGCCAGGGCAATGTCCTGGCCGGGACGATACCCTGCATCCTCAATCGCCTGCATGATCAGCGCCAAAGCCTCTTCATTGGACTGCAGGTCCGGCGCGAAACCGCCTTCATCACCCACCGCGGTGTTCAAGCCCTTCTTCTTCAACAGGGCTTTGAGGGTGTGAAAGACCTCCGTGGCCATGCGCAGGGCCTCGCTGAAACGCGACGCCCCCACCGGCATGATCATGAACTCCTGCAGGTCGAGTCGGTTGTCCGCATGGGCGCCGCCGTTGATGATGTTCATCAGCGGCACCGGAAGTACCCGCGCATTCGTGCCCCCCAGATACCGATAGAGCGGCTGTCCGGTTTCGTTCGCCGCCGCCTTTGCCACCGCCAGCGACACGCCCAGAATCGCGTTGGCGCCCAACTTGCCCTTGGTCTTCGTCCCGTCGAGCTCGATCATCGTATGGTCGATCCCGGCTTGATCCAGCGCCTCCATCCCGAGAATTTTCGGCGCGATCGTCTTGGTCACGTTGTTCACGGCCTTGGAAACCCCCTTGCCCATCCAGCGTTTCTTGTCCCCGTCGCGAAGCTCGATGGCTTCTTTTTCGCCCGTCGACGCACCGGACGGAACCGCGGCCCGACCTTGTGCGCCGCTTTCCAAAGAAACTTCCACTTCCACCGTCGGATTCCCGCGTGAATCGATGATCTGCCGCGCCGTCACGTGTCTGATTGCACTCATGCCGCTGTACCTCTCCTAGGTTGATCCCGATTGTCCCCTGCGATCTTCATGTCACCCGGCCAGGGCCGAACGGAGCATCTCATTCACCTTACCCGGATTTGCCTTGCCCCCCGAAGCCTTCATCACCTGCCCGACCAGGAAGCCCAGCACCTGCTGCTTCCCACTCTTATATTGTTCGACCTGGGACGGATTCTTGGCCAACACCTCGGCGATAAGGCTCTTGAGCGCCCCTTCATCCGAAACCTGGGTCAGCCCCTTCTCCTGGACGATCTGGGCCGGCTCCTTCCCCGACCGGTAGACCTCCGGAAAGATATCGCGCGCCACCTTCAGGCTGATCGTGCCGTGATCGACCAGGGTCAACAGGCTGATCAGCCGTTCTGGCGAGACCGGCGAGTCCGCCGCATCGGTCCCAGCCTGATTCAGCTCGCGCAGCAACTCCCCCATCACCCAGTTGCTCACGGTTTTCGGTTGCGGGTAGAGTTTCACGCAGGCCTCGAAATACGCCGCCAGGGACCGGGACGAAGTCAGAATGCCCGCATCATACTCCGGCAGCCTATACTCCGACACATAGCGCTGCAGCTTGGCCGAGCCCAATTCCGGCAGACCCTGCCGCAGTTCGTCGATCCATTCTGAGGACAGCTCCAACGGCACCAAATCCGGATCGGGGAAGTACCGGTAGTCGTGCGCTTCCTCCTTCGACCGCATCACCGCCGTTTCGCCGCGATCGATGTTCCAGAGCCGCGTCTCCTGCTGCACCCGGCCGCCCTCGTTCAACACCTTCGTCTGTCGCTTGATCTCGTACTCCACCGCATCCTTCACGAACTTGAAGGAGTTGATGTTCTTCAACTCGACCTTCGTACCGAATTCCTTCTGCCCCACCGGGCGCAGCGAGAGGTTCGGCTCGCAGCGGAAACTGCCTTCCTCCATGTTGCCGTCGCACACATCGAGGTACATCAGCACCTCGCGGAGGCCTTTCAGGTAGGCCACCACCTCATCGGCCGAGCGCATGTCCGGCTCCGTCACGATCTCCAGCAAGGGAGTGCCGGCGCGGTTGAGATCCACCCGACTCAGGCCGCTCGCAGCGTCGTGGAGGTTCTTGCCCGCATCCTCCTCGAGATGGGCACGGCGAATGCGCACGCGCTTCGTCGCCGCACCGGCGGCGATGTCGATCCACCCGTGCTCGCAGATGGGTGCTTCGTACTGCGAAATCTGATAGCCCTTGGGGAGGTCGGGATAGAAGTAGTTCTTGCGCGCAAAGCGGTTCTGCGACCGGATCGTGCAGTTCAGGGCGAGGCCCGCCCGCACGGCCATCTCCACCGCGTTTGCATTGATGACGGGCAACGTCCCCGGCATGCCCAGGCAGACCGGACAGGTCTGCGCATTCGCCGTTACGCCGAACGTCGTGCCGCAGGCGCAGAACATCTTCGACTGCGTGCGCAGTTGGGCATGCACCTCCACGCCGATCACCACTTCGTAGGTCACGCTCAGCCCTGCTCGCCCTTCGTGAACCGATCGCGCTCACGGCGCATCGCTTCGCGCCCGGCGTCGAACGCTTCCCGCAGCACGGCCTTCTTGGATTCGATGAAGTCGCGGCCCTCGGTCACCACTTCTTCGAACGTCTGACCGGCTTCCCCGACCAATTCCCGGAGACCGTCTTCCGCCCGCCGGGCATAGCCGCGCAACAGTTCGCGCGACTCCTGCCCGCTCCGCGGAGCGAGCAACAGCGCGGCCATCGCGCCCAACGCCGCCCCGCTCAAGAACCCCAACAATACCGCCGCCGGTGAGGGACCCCGATCATCCGCCATTGTGATGCCCTCCTTCTTTCAATCGATCTTTGACCACCTGCTTGGCCGCCCGAAACCCGGCCACCATACTGGCTAAATTACTGATCAACGATCCGCTTGAGCCGCGCACCAGCCCGTGCACCTGCTGCACGGATTCGCCCACTTCACCTACCGCGTGCAGCAGCACGGCGGCGTGCTCGACCCCCCCACGCGCCTGTTCCGCCAGGTCGTTGAGGTTCTGGCTCATCGTCCGCAACTCGTTGATGAGCGTCGGCAGCTCCTGGTTCATCTTGGCCAACAATAGCTCCGATTCGGCCACCGTCTTCCGGACCTGAATCAAAATGGGAACCAGATAACCCACCAGCACTGCAAGCGCCACCGCAACGAGAATCGCGGCCACTTCGACGATCGTCATAGGTCAGCCTCCGTGGAACATGCAGCGGACACCATTACCGCACCGCCGGCTTTTTCATCCGCCAATTCGTCGTCTGCTCATAGGCATGGGCCGCGCGCAGAATCGTCTCTTCTTGGAACGCGCGCCCGATGATCTGCATCCCGATCGGCAACCCGGCTTTGCTGAACCCGCAGGGCAGCGAGATGGCCGGGAGCCCCGCCAGGTTCACCGAGATCGTGTAGATGTCCGAGAGGTACATCTGCAGCGGGTCCTGAACTTTCTCGCCGAACTTGAAGGCCGGCGAAGGGGTCACCGGGGTCACGATCAGGTCGACGTCCTTGAAGGCCGCGTCGAAATCCTGACGGATCAGCGTCCGGACCGCCTGGGCCTTCCCGTAATAGGCGTCATAGTAGCCGGCGCTCAGCACATAGGTCCCCAGCATGATGCGCCGCTTGACCTCCGCACCGAAGCCTTCCGCCCTGGTCTTCACGTACATGTCGAGAAGGTCGCGACTTTCTTTCGCCCGCGCGCCGTACTTCACGCCGTCGTAGCGGGCCAGGTTTGAGCTGGCCTCGGCCGTCGCGATGACATAATACGTGGCCACGGCGGCATCGGTTCTCGGCAACGAAATGTCCCGGATGTCCGCGCCGAGCTCCTTGAGGCCCTCGATCGCCGTGCGCACCGCCTGCTCCACCTCGGGATCGAGGCCTTCGGCGAAATATTCGGCCGGCACGCCGACCTTGAGCCGCTTGAGATCCTTGCGCTTGAAGGCTTTGAGATAGTCGGGGACGGGCACGTCGGCGGAGGTGGAATCGCGTGGATCGTGCCCGGCGATCACATTCAGCAATAACGCCGCATCGGTCACATCCTTGGTGATCGGCCCGATCTGATCCAGCGACGAGGCGAACGCCACCAATCCATAGCGCGAGACGCGGCCGTACGTCGGTTTCAACCCCACCACGCCGCAGAAGGCCGCCGGTTGCCGGATCGAGCCGCCCGTGTCCGATCCCAGCGCCGCAGCACACTCGTCGGCCGCGACGGCGGCGGCGGAGCCTCCGCTGGATCCGCCGGGCACATGCTGCACGTTCCACGGATTGCGACTGGGGCCGAAGGCGGAGTTCTCGGTCGACGAGCCCATTGCGAACTCGTCCAGATTGGTCTTTCCAAGCAGAATATAGCCCTGCTGCCGCAATCTCGACATGACGGTCGCGTCATAGGGTGGGACGAACTGTTCCAGCATGCGGGACGCGCAGGTGGTCCGCACCCCCTGTGTGCAAATGTTGTCCTTCACGGCCAGCGGCATGGCCATCATCGGGGCCGTCTTGCGCCAGCCCTTCAGTTTCTCGTCGATCTGTTCCGCCTGGGCGACCGCGGCCTCTTTGCACTGGGTCAGGTAAGCCTTGACCTTCGGTTCGACCTGCGTCACGCGCAGCCCATAGGCGCGCACGATCTCCGTCGCGGTCACTTCCCCCGCGGTAAACTTCCGTTGCAGTTCGGTCAAGGTGAGTTTGTGCAAAGCCATCAGCGCTTCGGTCCCTTGCTGACGATGCGGTTCTTCGCATCGACCTGGATGATCTTCGGTTTGTGCCGCTTGATTTCTTCGTCGCCGTAATACTCGTAGCAGAAGATGATGATCTGATCGCCGACGGCCGCCTTCCGGGCCGTCGGGCCGTTCAGCACGATCTCGCCGCCACCCCGTTTCCCCTTCATCGCATAAGTCATGAAGCGCTCGCCGTTGTTGAGATTGGAGCAGACGATCGCCTCGTAGGGCAGAATCCCGGCCGCCTCCAGCAGCTCCTCGTCGACGGTCAGACTGCCCTCATATTCCAAGCAGGCCTCCGTGACCGTGGCCCGATGGATTTTCGCTCGCAACATTTGTCGAAACATTCTTCGAACACCTCGTAGTAGATGATGAGCGACGCGTATGGAACCGAGCGCGTGCCGAGGTGACTTCCCCGTCACGCATCACCGATTCACCGTTCGCGGTCCTCGATAATTTTCGGCACCAGAAACGCCTGCCCCTCCGTCTCCGGCGCGTTCGCCAGGGCTTCGGACACCGGCAAGGAGGGCTCCACCCGATCCTCGCGAAACACGTTCACCTGGCGCAGCACCGTGGCCGTGGGCTCGACGCCGGCGGTTTCGTATGTGTTCAGCTTCTGCACGTATACCAGAATCTGGCTCAACTGGGTGGCCATCGCAGCCTGTTCCGACGGCGACAGCTCCAATCGGGCCAGCTTGGCCACTTTCTCGACCTCTTGCTTGGTGATCTCCATTTTTTCCCTCGGTGGACAGCTAGCAGCAGTCAGCTCACAGCCCTCAGCTCAAGCGTTGACCTTCCGAAACGCCGACAGCCGAACGCTGACGGCTTCCCTGCGCTTCATTCTACGGTCACGCTCTTTGCCAAATTTCTGGGCTGATCCACATCCTCCCCGCGCAACACGGCGATGTGATACGCCAGCAATTGCAGCGGTATCGTAAACAGGATCGGCGACAGCAGCGGATGCACGTCGGGAATCGTGAACACCGCATCGGCGGTCTTCCCGAGCTCCCGCTCGCCCTCGGCCACGAACGCGATGACCGGCGCGCGGCGGGCCTTCACTTCCATCAGGTTGCTGACCGTCTTCTCATAGAGGCGATCCCGCGGAGCCAGCACCACCACCGGCATGTCCTTGTCGATGAGCGCGATCGGGCCGTGCTTCATCTCGCCCGCCGCGTAGCCCTCGGCATGGATGTACGAGATCTCCTTCAGCTTCAGCGCCCCTTCGAGCGCGATGGGATAGTTGATCCCGCGGCCCAGGTACAGGAAGTTCGGCTTCTTATAGTACCGCTTGGCGATCGCCAGAATCTCGGCCTCCCGGCCGAGCACGTTCTTCACCAGGGTCGGGAGCGTCACCAGCCGATCGAGCCAGGCCTTGCCGTCGGCAACCGTCAACACGCCGCGCACGCGCCCCAAATGGAGGGACAGCAGGTACAGCGCCGCAAGCTGGCTGGTGAAGGCCTTCGTCGAAGCCACGCCGATTTCCGGCCCGCAATGGGTGTAGAGCACCCCGTGCGACTCGCGCGCCAGCGTGCTGCCGACCACGTTGACGATCGACACCACCCGCGCGCCTTTTTCTTTCGCTTCGCGGGCGGCCGCCAGCGTGTCGGCCGTTTCACCGGATTGCGAGATCGTGATGAACAGGTCGTTCTTTTCGATGAGCGGGTCCCGGTAGCGGAACTCCGACCCGATGTCCACCTGCACCGGCGTCCGGACCATCTCCTCGAGCAGGTATTTCCCCACCAGGCCGGCATGCCAACTCGTGCCGCAGGCCACGATCCAGATCCGGCCGACCTCGGCAAACTGCTTCGGCGTCAACCCGATATCCGGCAAGTCGGCCTCGCCGCTGTCGTACGAATACCGCCCCCGCATCGTATCGAGGATGGTCTGTGGTTGCTCGTGAATCTCCTTGAGCATGAAATGCGGGTACCCGCTCTTCTCAGCCGCCGACGCATCCCACGTGACCTTCGACTTCTTGCGCGTAACCGTTCGGCCTTCGACGTCGGTGAACGTGATGTCCGTAGCCGTCACCTCCGCCACGTCGCCTTCTTCCAGGAACGTCACCTCGCGCGTATAGGAGAGCATCGCCATCACGTCCGATCCGACGAACGACGCGTCCGCCGTCCGGCCGATCACCAATGGACACCCGGACCGCGCGGCCACCAGCAGGCCGGGCTCGCGCTCGGAAATGACCGTGATCGCGTAGCTGCCGCGAATTTCCTTGGCCGCCGCCCGAACGGCATCGGCCAGATGCAGCCCTTTCTTCTGGATGTATTTGTCGATGAGATGCGCGACCACTTCCGTGTCGGTTTCCGATTGAAATTTGTACCCGTCCTTCTGCAATTGCTGCTTCAATTCCACATAGTTTTCGATGATGCCGTTGTGCACCAGCGTGCAGCTCTCGGAACGGTGCGGATGCGCGTTCTGTTCGGACGGCTTCCCGTGCGTCGCCCATCGGGTGTGGCCGATTCCGCAGGTTCCGACGATGGACTTTTGAGCCAACGACTTCTGCAGATTGGCCAACTTGCCGACGCTGCGGCGGATCTCGATCTTCTCCCCGCGCTGCACCGCCACACCGGCGGAATCGTAGCCGCGGTACTCCAGTTTCGACAGGCCGTTCAGCAAAATCGGAACGGCTTCCTGATTGCCCACGTACCCTACGATGCCACACATACGTCGTCGTTACCTCCGTTTGGTCCGTTGAACCGCCTGTCGCGCTTTCGTCCCCGATGGTTGCGACGGCTTCGCCGCGGCCTTCGGAGCCAGCGGCACCGGGGGCTCCTGGCCCTGCATGAGGGCGCGCCGCCGGGCCGCCCAACCGGGACGCGTCACCTGCTGCACGCGTGAGATGACGAGCGCATCGGCCGGAACGTCTTCGGTCACCGTCGTGCCGGCGGCGATGACCGCGCCCTGTCCCACCGTCACCGGCGCGACGAATTGCACGTCGCTGCCCACGAAGACCTGCTCGCCGATCACGGTCTGATATTTCTTGTAGCCGTCGTAGTTGCACGTGATGGTGCCGGCGCCGATGTTGACCCCCTTTCCGATCCGGGCGTCGCCGAGATAGCTGAGGTGATTCGCCTTCGCTCCTTCGCCGAGATCGGTTTTCTTCATCTCGACGAAATTGCCGACCTTTGCTTTGTGCCGCACGATCACGCCCGGCCGCAGATGCACGAAGGGTCCGAGATGCGCGTCGTCCTCGATCTGCGACTCACGGAAGACGCAGTGATCCAGAATCTCGACTCCGTTCCCGATGACGCAGTCGGTGATGCGGGTGCCGGCATGGACAACCGTGTCCTCCCCGATCACCGTCTTGCCCTCCAGCGTCACGTTCGGATGCAGCACCGTATCGCGCCCGATCGTCACCCCCGCATCGATCCACGTCGACGACGGATCCCGCATGGTGACGCCCGCTTCAAGCCACCGCTCACGGATGCGCTGGCGGATCACGCGTTCGGCCTCGGCCAACTGCACACGACTGTTGATGCCCAATCCCTCGTCGATCGTCCGCAACCGCATCGCGGACACGGTGCGTCCCTGTTCGACCGCCATCTGGATGATGTCCGTGAGATAGTACTCGCCCTGCGCATTGGCCGGGCTCAATTTCTCCAACGACGGAAACAAGAACGCGCCATCGACGACGTAGGTCCCGACGTTGATTTCGCGCACGGCCCGCTCCGCCGGCGAAGCGTCCTTGTCCTCCACGATCTTCTGCACCGCGTTGCCTGCGGCACCCTTGAGCCAGTCGTCTCGCCGTTGACGGATCACGCGGCCATACCCCGAGGCATCATCCAACACGGCGGTCAACAGCGTCACCGCGGCCTTCTGCTCGTCATGCACCGCCAACAATTCGCGTACCGTCGCTTCGGTGAGCAACGGCGTATCCCCGTTGAGGATCAAATAGCGGGACGGGCGGCGCTGCGCATCGCCGGAAAACACCGGACGCGCCTGCAACACCGCGTGACCCGTCCCGAGCTGCTCGGCCTGCTCCGCCACCGCCACACGGCTGCCGCAGGCCTCCACCACCTTCCGGACCTCCGCCCCCTGATGACCGACGATGAGCGCCACGCCCCGCTCCGCCAACCGGCAGGCCAGATCGACGACGTACATCACCATCGGCTGGCCGGCCACGGGATGCAGCACCTTCGCCAGCTTCGATCTCATGCGCTTGCCGAGTCCGGCGGCCATAATGATGACGCCGAGCCCGGGAATAGCGGATTGAGCCACTTGATCACGCGGTGATTGAGTCATTGCGCCTTCACAATGAACAAATCGGCACCGGGAGAATGTTTCGCGTCGCCCTCACGCGATCGGCACGCCCGCGGACGGCTGCGCCACGTGGGACCATTTGCCGCCCATCTGCATCGACGCGCCGGAACTCCCCGGCGTATAGAGTCCGCCCGAGACGATCAATTTCATCGCCTCTTCGACCGTAATGTTGACGGCGATCACCTCCCGCTCGGGCACCAGCAGAAAGTAGCCCGAGGTGGGATTGGGGGACGTGGGCACGTACACATGGACCAGCGGATCCGGCGTGAGGGTCTGCATTTCTCCCTTGGTCACCCCGGTCACGAATGCGAAACAGTAGTGACCGTTCTTGGGAAATTGGATGAGGACGACGCGACGGTAGGTTTCCCGCTCCGCGAATGAAAGAATGTCCATCATGGACTTGATGGTCGAATAGATGCCGCGCACCACCGGAACACGGTTCAACAGGTTTTCCCAGATGCGCACGACCTGCCGGCCGATGAAGTTCGCCGCAAAGAGTCCGGTAAAAAAAATCAGCAGAATGAGCGCAACGATTCCCAGGCCCGGCACATAGTAGTCGGGGGTCACCAATCGGGCGGTGGCATCCCCGAGAATTCCATCCAAACTGACGAACAGGGTCTTCAAAATCAGGACGGTACCCCAGATCGGGATCATGACGAGCAAACCCGTCAGAAAGTACCGTTTTAACGAGGCTTTCAACATGCGTTGTGAAGGTGCCCGGCGTAGAAGGTCATGATACCGATTTTGACAGGGTCCGGGCAAGCCTTTTCTTGCTATTTTCAATAACTTGGAATAGGATTCCGCCCCGTCATTCAACGCGATCAGGGAATTCGATTGTGGCACGATCCGGCAGGCGCCGACGCGGACTCTTCATCACCCTGGAAGGGATCGAAGGGAGCGGCAAATCCACCCAGGCCAAACGCCTCGGAGCGTATCTGCGGAGCCGGGGCTTTACCACCGTCGAGACCAGGGAGCCGGGCGGGACGCCGCTGGCGGAAAAGATCCGGGCGGTGCTGCTCGATCGCTCCACCGAACCCTTCGCGCCGGAAACCGAGGCCTTCCTCGTGTTCGCCGCCAGACGACAGCATGTCAGCCAGGTGATCGAACCGGCGCTGGCTCGTGACGCGGTCGTGCTCTGCGACCGGTTCAGCGATTCGACGCTCGCCTACCAGGGGTTTGCGCGGGGCCTGAATCTCAACGCCCTGAAGACCATGAATCGACTCGCCACCCACGAAACGACGCCGGACCTCACACTGCTGTTCGACTTGCCGGTGAAGAGCGGGTTGGCGCGGCGCCGCAGCACAACCGGCAATAACCGCCTGGATCGCGAAACTGCGCGGTTCCACCGGAACGTGCGCGCCGGATTTCTCGCGCTCGCGAAGCGCGAGCCGCACCGAGTGAAAGTGATCGATGCGGCGCGAGACGCGGACGCCATCGCCCGCGACGTCGAACAGCTCATCGACTCGGTGCTCAGACAGTCCGGCCGTCGGAGGGCCCGCCATGCCGTTCGCTGACATCATCGGCCACGACCGAACCAAGCTGCTGATCCAAGCAGCGATCATGCAGAATCGGTTGGCTCACGCCTACCTGTTCCATGGCGAGGATCGCATCGGGAAACGTCTCTTGGCCATGCGTCTCGCCCAAGCCCTCCTCTGCGAGCGCGCGGCGGAGGATGCAGAGCCGGACGCCTGCGGGGGCTGTCGCGCCTGCCGGCAGGTCGAAGCCCGCACCCACCCGGACTTCCTCCTCATCGAGCCGGATCGGGAGCAGGCGAATCCGCAGATCAAGATCGAGTTGATCCGCGACATCGAACAACAGATGATCTATCGCCCCTTGATCGGGGATCGCAAGATTTGTCTGATCGACGAGGCGGATCGAATGACGATCGGCGCAGCCAACGCGCTGTTGAAGACGCTCGAAGAACCGCCCGACCACAGCCTGTTCCTGCTCGTATCGAGCCGGCCCTATGCCCTGCCCGCCACCATCCGGTCGCGCTGCCAGGCGATCCGTTTGGCCACTCCCGCGCAGACGCAGGTCGAGGCGGCGGTGGTGCTGAAACGCGAACTGCCTCCGGCAGACGCCCGGTTCCTCGCCCTGCTCTGCGACGGTCAGTTGGGCCGCGCCCTGGACGTGGATTTGAAGGAAGCGCGCAACGCGCAGAAGGAGTTCTCCGACCTCTTTTCCGCGAAGGGGCTGCAGTCGATCACGTCGGTGCTCACGACGGCCGAAGCCCTCGCCAAGGCCGAACGCGGTCCCGAGGCCTTCGATTGGCTGCTCCGATGGCTGCGCGATCTGCTCCTGCTGACCGTCGGGGCCGGAACCGACCAAGTGCTGAACCTCGAACAACGNNCGTCGACGCGCTGCTGAACCTCATCGGTGAGCTGGAAACGCTGGAGCGCCAAGCCCACCGCAACCTGAACATCCAGATGGCCCTCGAAACCGTCCTGCTGCGACTCCGCGACCTGCTCATTCCGGCCTCCACACCGGCTTCCGAACGGTAGTCCCGGCCTAGCTTTCGGGCCCGGCATCTTGCTATCTTCGGGTCAGACGATGAGTACGCGCGACTCCTTTTACATCACGACGCCGATCTATTACGTCAACGACGTGCCCCAC
>JRYJ01003962.1_pt1 | contig 16402 bp, 23 predicted proteins | sample 235371 | NCBI WGS metagenome assembly JRYJ01 (sample SAMN03074219, study PRJNA261477) | activated sludge metagenome | biome: Wastewater Treatment Plant; feature: Wastewater; material: Activated sludge; isolation source: activated biomass of a wastewater treatment plant treating hydrocarbon... ... | reverse complement strand
CGGGAAAGGGCGAGCCGGTCGGCCCCGAGTTGCTGGCGGAGCATATGCCGTTCGGCGGAGACCAGCGGGCGAGCATCGAACATGCGAGACAGGCGCTCGCAGAGACCGGGGAATTTTCCGGCATGCTCCCGATCGGCCGTTATACGGTGGGCGGGGAATCGTTCCAGGTGATCCCCGGCACCAACATCGATATCCTGTGGGGCACCGAGGGAAAGTGACGGCGGCGACTATCCTCCGCTGAAGACCGGCCGAAACCCCGCCTTCCTGAGGAGACGCGCGACGGTCTCCCGCTGGTCGCCCTGAATTTCGATTCGTCCTTCCTTCACGGTACCGCCGGCCCCGCAGGCCTTCTGCATCTCCTTCGCCAACCGTTCCTTTTCCTCCTGGCCGATCCCGACGAACCCACTTACAACCGTCACCGTCTTGCCTCCGCGATGCGCCGTCTGTCGTTGAATGTCCACACGGCCGCGATCCTTACTCTGCGAGGGGGTCGTTTGAGCAGGGGAGGATGGAGATCCCGGCTCGCATAAACGGGGTTCGAGTTGAACATCCTTCAGGACGGCAAAGGGATTCGTCCAGGCGGCAGGGCCTCCATCCGTGGGAATGCGTTTCTTGTCGGTCATGGGGATGGACTCACTAGAGAGAGGGTACACCGGTGTGGCGCATTCGCCAATAGGCCTAGTAACTGGGCGGTTTCGGCGGGGGAGTGGCGAAGGTGTACCACCCCCGGCTGTGTTCCGTTGCGACCAGACGGTGGAGCCGCACGAGCTCTTCCAGGGCCAGCATGGTCCAGTCCCATGCGACGTACTGATAGTAGCAGGGATGGCAGCGGATGGCGTTCGCGGCCACGACGCTGGCCGTGGTGAGCTTGCCGAGCACCTTGGCCACCCCGGCGAGCGTCGGCATACCAGGCAGCCGATCGAATGCCTCACACAATTCCACAAGACTGTCCTGAAAGAGCGGCTCGGTCTTCTCACACACAGCGGAGCGCAAATAGTTCACAAGGCGCCTGGATTCGGAAAACTCCGTGGTGGCGGCTGCTCGTGCCTTGTCCAAGGCATGTTGCGCGATACAGGTGACTCGTTCGAAATCGGTCCTCGTGAAGGGAGCAGGAGCGGTGGCGGCGTCCATGGGAGTTCCTCCTGGCTGGGACTGAATGGAATCCCTGCTCACCGAAGGAGCAACGACGATGCCGGAACATCACACTACCGAATTCATCGCGCATTCGGCGGCTTGGCTCAAGCCCACCATAGAGCGGCGCCGCCGACCGTATCGAAACCGATAACCCGGTTATCGTGTCGGATAAGCGTGGGTCAATTGACGCACTGGAAACCGGTGTGGAGACCGCTACCCCATCGCAGCCCATATCTTCTGCGCGTTCTCGCCGGTGAAGGTCATGTCGTCTTGGGAAGACGAACTCCGCTCGAAATAGAGGTGCAGCAGGCCGCCGCCGTAATGCGCCTCCCGCACCAGGTCCAAATTGATCGCTACTTCGCCCGCACGTTCTTCATCCTTCACTTTCACGAACCGCATCGTGTGCCTCCTTGTGTTGTGCGCGGTGATGAAACAAGAGCGGCGCAGGCTTGACGGGTCCCGTGCCGGCCGTGAATCGGCCTACCCTATGCGGGAGGAACACACGAGTCAAGCTGGAATGCGGAGAGCGGTCACGGTTTCGCGTCGGCTGTGGAAGGGCGCATCGAACGACAGGAAGTAGATCACGCACGGAAGGAATAAAAGGACTTCGTGCCGTCATTCATCTCGCCGGAGCCAGGTCGGCGGCATAGCGCACGCCGTCTCTGTCGGCCCCTTGGATCTTCAGCAGGCGGCGGTCTCCCTCCTCATAGAGCGTGCCGGTGGCCCAGCCACGCTCGCCCTCGACACGGAGCTTGCCGTCGACGAGGGCAAACTTCCCTTGGCCCTGCATGATGCCGATGGTGCGCACGCTTTCGAAGCGATAGGTTCCGTCCTCGTTGATCGTCACGGTAATCCAATCGTCGTTGCCGGATCGGGGCGTCATCGTCATGATGCCGGCCCAGTTGCCCGCCACATTCCCAAAAGCCGACAGCGGGATTTGCGTCGAGGGCGGCGCTGGCGGCTGCGCGGTCGGGACACAACCGGCGGTCCAGGCCGCTCCCCACAGCCACATCCAGCAACAGATCGCCCGAAACCATCCGCTCATCCTCGTCTCTCCCTTTTCGGTGGGGTCACAGGCCCGTCCTCTCTCAGGACGACACACCGGCCCCGATCTCTCCGCACAACCGTATGAACCAGTCAACCGACAGCGCTGCGGGAGGAGAGGAAGGCATCGGCCGATCAGAAACCAAGGGCCTTTTCGAGATCCGCCTGTTCCTTTTTGAAGGTCTTCTTCCTGGCCTCCTCGGCCTGTTCGTGCCGTTGCTCGGTGTCTTTCTGTACCGCCTCGGCTCGACTGCTGTCACCGGCGAGGACATAATAGTCCGCGGCGATTTCGCCTTCGCCCTTGGCCTCGTGTTTCTTGGCCAGCATCCTGGCCTTCTCCCGAACCTTTTTGACATGGTCGGGCTGTTGGGCCCGTTCGTAGTACTCGATCGCCAGCCCCAAGAACTTCCGACCTTCTTCGGCGCCGAGCGTCTCGCCGCGTTTGGCCGCGCGCGCACGGATGCGGTCTTCGCCCGTCTGGGCGTAAAAGGCCCAGTTCCTTGCGGCTTCAAGCGCCTGGCGCGAGTCCTTCGTGATCCCGGCAAACAGCTTCTCTTCTTCGGCCAACGCCTTCTCGACGTTCTTCAACGCATGGGCCCGCATGGCCTTTTCCTGCGCGGCATCGTTTTGACGGCGAAAGTAGTCGATCGCACGGCTCACCGTATTGATGTCGTCCGGTTTGGCATCCACCAGCTTCCGTTGCATCCGGCCGGCATCGGCGGGGCTTTGCGCACTCACGTACCAGTCGAAGGCGCCCTGGAAGTTGCCTTTTTTCTCATCCTCCGCGCCCATCGCCTTGGCTAAGCGCTTCTTCAGGCCGTCGTGACGTGGGTAGTCGGCGACGCAGTCGGCGTCGACCTTGGCCGCCGCGGCATAGGCCTCGCGCAGTTTTCCAGCCCGCTCCAGCTCTTCCGCCTGCTTCAACTGCGCATTCGCCGCCGACTTCTTGGACGACTCGGGGCAGAGGTCATCGGCCCAAGCCGGCCCGGTATCGAACAGCATTGCCGCGAGCACCGACCACAAGAGGACGCATCGTAGCTGCATCACCGCCTCCTTAGCGCCCCATCATGCCTTTCAGCATGTCCATCCCCATGCCGCCCATGTCCAGCTTTTCAAAACCGGCCGGAATCTCGAACAGCTCGGCGGATTGCTTTCCAACCACAATGTTCGTCTGCTCCATCTTAAAGCGATCCTTCTTTCCCTGATCGACCGAAATGGCATCGATCTTGGCCAAAATGCCCTCCTTGGTCGTCCACATGAACCCGCCCAGCTTGTTCCCGCTCGTATGGGTCATGATGATTTTGCTCTTGTTCAAATTCTGCCCGTTGACGGTTTCCTGCCCCATGGGCGTCTGCTCGATCTGGTAGGCCGAGAGATCGGTCTTCTCGGTGGAGGTTTTCATCGGCATTTCCATGTACATCTTTTCTTCGGGCATGAGGTTCCACGTGACCCGCTTGTCATGGCGCGTGATCATGATCATTGCCGCGCCGCCCTGGCTCATTTCCCGGCGTTCCTTGGTGGGAGTCGAATAGATGCGGCTTTTCATGGCGGCATCCTCGGCCTCGATCACCTGGTCCGCGGCATACTCCACGTTGAGCCGCTCGTCGGCGAGCGCAGGTCCCGCCACGGACCACATAGTCAGGGCAACGACACAAAGCGTGAGCAGTCTGGTAGCCATGAAGACATCTCCTTGTGAAATGGGATGAGGGACCGCGCGTACGTGCCTGTCACAATACGGCGGGGATACAACAGCAGGGGGAGACATTGACGGGGGAGGGTACCCTAGGGAGGGAGGCCTGTCAATTCGCGACTCCGCGAGTGGAGCGGAACTTCCCAACTCGCCGAGCCGTGACACCGACCCCGCGATGTCTGCTGACGCGGATCACAGCCCATGAGGAACGCTTCATGTGGCTGTTCGACCATCGTCCGGGTAGTCCATCTGCGTCGCGATGCGGGCTCGGGCATCCTTGCCGGCCAGGCGTTCGACCAAATGGAGGCCGAGGTCGATGGCCGACGTCACCCCCCGCGCCGTGACGACGTCTCCCTCATCCACCACGCGTTCATCGACCATGTGCGCGCAATACGGCTTCAGGTCCTCAAAGGCGCTCCGATGGGTCGTGGCGCGCTTTTTCTTCAAGAACCCCGCCGCTCCCAGCAACAGGGCACCGGTGCAGACCGAGGCTTTGAGCTTGACCGGCTCGGCCGTTCGCAGCCAGTCCACGAAGAACACGTCGTGCTGGAGCACCCGCGTGCCGATACCGCCCGGCACGACGAGCAGGTCGTATCCGGCCAGCGACCGTCCGACCATGTTCGGCGTCAGGCGAAGCCCCTTGTCGTCTACCACATCGGCTGCATAGGCACAGATATCCCAGGTGAATTCGGACAGGAGCCCCATCGACTTCAAGCGGGTCAACGGATCGTAGACGCCGATAAAGTCCATCACCGTCAATCGCGGAAAGATGACGAAGGCCGTTTTCATCACTCTCGACCGCTGTACCGACTGACCGGGAGTCGGTGATCGCCCGTGCGTCGGCCACCTCTGGCCTGAGTTCGAAACCGGGCCGGCGGGAGACCGAACTCCCGCTTGAACGCGCGATTGAAGGAAGGCTCGGATTCATAGCCGACCTCGCCCGCGATTTCGGCGACGCTCTTGGAGGTCGAGGCCAGCAGTTGTGCGGCCAAGTGCAGCCTCCAGCGCGTGAGGTATCCAATGGGCGTATCCGAAAGGAAGTGCCGGAATCGTTCGGCGAGCACGGAACGGGACAAACCGACCTCCTGTGCGAGCCTCGCGATGGTCCACGGATTCGCCGGCTGTCGGTGGAGCAGCGCCAACGCTTTACCGATCTCCGGATCGCGCACGCCGGCCAGCCAGCCGGTCTGCGTGTTCGGCAACTGCGCCACATATCGCCGCAACGTTTCGNNGGCCTGGCCGGGTCTCGATGTAGGCACGCCAAGGCTTTGCCCACGTCCGGGTCTCGCAGCCCGGCCAGCCAGCCGCTCTGTGTAGCGGGCAATTGCGCCACGTACCGGCGCAACGCTTCGACGAACAACACCTCGGACAATTTGGCGATCACCGCCGCTCCGCCCGGGCCGGAGGCCTCGGCCTGATCGACCGAATACCGAAGCGTATCTTCCAACCACCGTCCCGAGGCATTCTCACGGATGTTGATCTTGACGAGCGGGGGCAACCCCGCCAGAAACACCTGGCTCAATTGTCGGTCGCACGTCAGATAGCCGCAAATCACTTTGGTCAGTTCCCCACCGCCGCCATGCTGGGACAGCATCCGCCCCTCGGCGAGGACCCGCTCGAGTTGTTTGGTGCTGTCGACTGGCGCGACCGGCGGGCCGTTGCCCATGAGGTGCGCATCGCCGTGCGGAAACATGACGATATCACCGGCCACCAGAGCGACCGGACGGCCGTCGTGCTCGATGCGGGCATGGCCGCGCCCCTCGGTGATGAGATGGAAAATGATCACGTGTTGAGAAGGGGCGGACAGATAGGACGCCATGGTGCAGCCGTCCGGTTCCCGCATGCACCAGGGCGCGGAGAATTCGCCGTTGAAAAACACGGCGCCGTCGAGTTTCACGGCCTTGAGCACTTCGGACAGCACGTCCATCGGGAGGTCCACTCGGCAGGGCCGGAGCCTCCGCTAACCAGGGCGGACGCTCGGCTAAACGAGCGTGCAGCTTAGCACGGTCCTGCTAAGAGAACCAGACCGGCGGATAAGACATGCCGGCGCGCGGGCGATACAGTGGACGGCGAGACAGGCGGGATGTGTCGTCCACGCCAATAATGCACAGAGAGGAGGGGGTTATGTCGACCGGTACGGTGGTTGCAGAAGTGGATGGGTTGAAGCGTCGGCTCCAGCAGATCTGGATGGCCGGCGATTACGATCGGTTCTCGCGTTACATGGAGGGCGGCGCCCGGGAATTCTACGAGCGCCTTAATCTCACTCCGGGGAGACGGCTATTGGACGTGGGTTGTGGCTCAGGCCAACTCGCGCTCATGGCGGCGAAGGACGGCTTGGACGTCACCGGCCTGGACATCGCAAGCAATCTGGTCGAGCGGGCGCGGGAACGGGCACAGGCGGAGGGGCTTCCCTCCCGCTTCGAGGAAGGCGACGCGGAGGCGTTGCCGTTTCCAGATGCGAGTTTCGACGTGGTGGCAAGCCTGATCGCAGCCATGTTCGCCCCACGCCCCGATTTGGTGGCGAAAGAACTGCTGCGCGTCTGCAAGCCGGGCGGCATCATCGCGATGGGCAACTGGACGGCCCAGGGATTCGTCGGACAGATGTTCAAGACGGTCGCGAAGTTCATCGCGCCTTCCGGGATGCCATCCCCGGTGTTGTGGGGCGATGAAACCACGGTGCGCGAACGGCTCGGCCATGGGCTGTCGCACCTGTACATGGCCAGGCGGCACTATACGTTCAGCTATCCCTTTCCCCCGTCGGAAGTCGTGGAATTCTTCCGTCTGTACTACGGACCGACGAACCAAGCCTTCGCGTCCCTCGACGACGTGGGCGCCGACCGGCTCCGTCGAGAACTCGAATCGCTCTGGTCCACGCACAATCGGGCCGGGAAGGGCAGCACCACGGTGTACGGGGAGTATTTGGAAGTGATCGGCACACGGGCGTAACGCGCACAAAGGAGGCACGTCATGGCATACCTACAGGCAGACACGAAGCAGGAACAGGCGACCTCGCTGTACGACCTCGCCAATCTCAGCAAGATGAAGGACCTCGCGACCCATGCGCCGGAGGCGATGAACGCCTTCGTGGCCTTCGACAAGGCAGCCTTGGCCGAAGGCGCGATTCCCAGAAAACACAAGGAACTGATCGCGCTCGGCGTCGCCTTTACGACCCAGTGTCCCTATTGCATCGAGCTCCATGGGAACAAGGCGCGGGAATTCGGGGCGTCGGACCGGGAAATCGCTGAAGCCGTGCTCGTTGCCGCGGCCCTTCGCGCGGGCGGCGCGATCACCCACGGCACACACGCGGTCAAGGGAGTCTGAAGGGCCTCCCAAAGAAGGCCGGAAACCAGGTCGTTCTTGGTGAGCAAGAACGGCCTGGTCGACCCGCGAGGAGTGCCGTGTAGGAGAAATGGGCCAAGCGACACCCTGCACGGCGAGCCATCATGTTGCCGCAGGACCGAGGGCCACAGGACGACCCATACAGCGCAATCCCGTCGGCATCCTCCAACGTACCGGCGAGCACCTGCATGACGTTCTTCACCTCTTCCAGCTTCTTCAGGTCACCGGGCATGCCGATGGGTGTTGCGTATCGGCATGTGTCGCCCGTCGCATCGCACGGTCGAACACACGCGCACTCCATGTGAGGCCGGCGCACACTTGAACAAGGCACGCGCGCCTCGTATGCTGAGGCATCGACACACATGGACCACCGCTCGTCGGAATTTCTGCGGAGGGCTGATCATGAAGCGTATAGCGATGGTTGCTCTTGTCGGCCGTCATCCTGGCGCCCACGCTGGGTGAGGCGGGCTGCCGGACGATCGGGGAGAGCGCGAGTCTGGGAACCGACTACGGCACATTCCCGTTGTATCCGGCCGAACGGCTCGTTGAAGCCGGTCAGAAACGCGACAACATCATGCTCCAGTGGGCCGGGTACGGTGTCGGAGTGCCGCTCTTCGTCGTGGCCCTGCCCTTCGGGATGGTCGGGGCGGGTGTCGGCGCCGCGTTGCACCCCTGGACGAAGTGTGCGGATCTGGAAGGGCGCGCATCGGCCACGGAGGCGCAGGCACCCCGCGCGGAGCAGCCACGGCTGTAAGGAGGTCCCATCACCCGCCGTTATGAGCCGCACCTACTGCCGTTTCACGTAGGCCACAAGCTGGTCGAGCGCTTTGCCCCATCCCTCCTGAAATCCCATCGCTTCATGTTGTTTTCGACCCTGTTCGTCTTTGTGCACAACAAGTGCCTGGTATTTCGTACCCTGCTGCATCGGTTCAAGCGACAGGATCGCCGTGTACAAGAACATCTCGCATGCGGCTGTGTTGTCAGCGGGCGGGGGAGACGGCCGACAGCCGGGCAAGAGCGCGTTCGTCCAGACCAGCTTCTCGCTCGGGACGATCTCCAGGTAGCAGCCGAGGTTGGGAAAGTCCTGTCCCTCCGGCGAGCGCATCACCGTCCGGAACATCCCGCCCGGCCGGAGGTCGATCTCGCACTCCACCGTCTGCCAAGGAACCGGCGTAAACCAGGGCTTCAGATGCTCCGGTGTAGTCCAAGCCTTCCAGATCAGCGCCCGCGCAGCAGACGACGCTCCAGATACTGCTTCATCGCCGGCGAGGGAGCACCTTTGTCCCAGGGCACTTCGTCTTTTTGATAACACTCATCCCAATCCATGCGTTCCATGTAACTTGTCGTCCACGCGATATCAATGAATCAGCGGCGGTGCGAAGCGACATCCGTTGCATGCTGTCGTGACGCTGCTCCTGAGTCTCGCGAAGACTCGTTGGGCACGAGCACGATCTTACCTGTCACACCCCCCTTCCCCAGCAACTCGTGCGCGTGCCTTGCCTCGGAAAGGGGCAAGCGCTGCGCGATGAGTGGTTTGATCTGCTGCTGGTGAAGGAGGTCGAACAGGGCAGTCAAATCCTGTCGAAACTGTGCCGGCTTCAGCCGTTTGAGCCACTGGAGGAGTAGGGGACCACCCGCTTCCGGCCTGGAAGCAGCCAGCCGGCGGCAATGTACAGCCCGAAGATGGCAATCTCATGAAAACGATGACGACCGCCTGAACGACCTGAGGCCAACCGTCCTTCACGGAGCGAGCCAGTTAGCCCATAGGCGACGACTGTCCCGCCAGGACGCAGCGCGTTGCGCGAACGCCAGATATGCGTGCCACCGATGCTCTCAAAGACGACGTCCACGCCCTCACCCGTGAGGCGGTGAATTTCGTTGACGAAGTCGAGCTGCTGGTAATCAATGGAGGTCCCGCCCTGATCGGAAACGGTGGATGCGCCTCGCGCTGAGCAGGTGCCGTACATCTCCAGTCCGGCGAGGCGCCCAAGCTGCAAGAGTGCAGAGCCGACGCCGCCGGCCGCGCCATGGATGAGCACGCGCTGGCCCGGCCTGACCTTAGCCGAGCGGTGCAGCATCTGGTACGCGGTCACGTAGTTCAGCACGAGGCTGACCGCCTCGGCTGCGTCCAACCCGGGTGGCACCGGCACCAGTTCATGTTGCGGCAGGCAGACGAACTCTGCGTACGAGCCGCTGATCGGCAGCGCGGCAACGATCCGGCCTGGTTCGAGTCCGGAGATGCCGCCGCCGAGCCGATCCACCATGCCGACCAGATCCCACCCCGGCGTAAAGGGCAGCCGGGGCGTTTCGGGATGAATGCCCTCGCGCATCATGATGTTGGGCAAGGAGACACCTGCGGCCTGCACTCTCACGCGCACTTCGCCGTTTTTTGGCTCGGGGAGCTCTTCTGCAACCACCTGAAGCGCGTCCGGCCCGCCGTAGTGAGTCACGATGATACGCTGGTGTGTCACGGACCGCTTCCTTTCCCGCCGGCCTCAACGCAGTGTAGAGAAGAACGGGGATAGTTTACTTTGTCGAAGCGGGCGGGTCTATCAGTGAAAAATGCTGGCGCTTGACAATTGAGCAACCAGCTTCAAGAATCTCACGCCAGTGCGCAACCCGTCGGTGCGCACGATGCCGATCAGTATGCTCATTCGTCATGCGTCTAGGGAGTTAATGATGGACCCGAGTTTTTGGCACCAACGGTGGGAGAAACATGACATTCCCTTCCACGAAAGTAAGCCGAACCCGCTGCTGGTCAAACATGTGCACGAGCTCGCTCTAGCAAGAAACAGCCGGATATTTGTCCCATTGTGCGGGAAGACGCTCGATATTGCTTGGCTCCTCTCCAGAGGCTATCGGGTGGCCGGGGCCGAACTGAGTCAGATCGCCATCGAACAATTATTCATGGAACTAGGCGCGCAACCGGAGATCTCACCAGCCGGAGAGCTTGAGCAGTGGAGCGCACACGATCTCGACATCTTCGTCGGTGATATTTTTGCGTTGTCTCGAAAGCTCCTTGGTCCAGTCGATGCCGTCTATGACCGAGCCGCGTTGGTGGCGCTCCCCGAAGACATGCGCAAGCGATATACCGCGCACCTGACAGAGATCACAGGGAAGGCTCCGCAGTTGCTGATTTGCTACGAGTACGACCAACGCGTGATGGAAGGTCCGCCGTTTTCAGTGAGTCCCGAGGAAGTCAGACGACACTACGCAGCGGGTTATGATGTGACCCTCATCGAGAGCGTAACCGTCGCGGGTGGATTGAAGGGGAAGGTTGCCGCCAAAGAGAATGTGTGGCTCCTCAAACATTGAGTCGTGCACGACGCTTCAAGCGCGCGCGAGGTATCTTGCAGCCGAATGCCTCCGTTCACGGCGGTCGAGGAGAGGAGGGGCGTATGGTCATCAAATCCTACAAGGATGTTTCGCCAACCAGGTATGAGGGAGTATCCGACGGCGTGCAGGTCCGCGAGATGATCACCGCACAGGACGGTGCCCCAACGTTCGCCATGCGCGTCTTCGACGTGAGGCCCGGCGCGGCCACGCCGTACCACACGCATGCGTGGGAACACGAAGTCTACATTATTTCAGGAACGGGACGGGTGCGGGCGGACGGAAAAGAGATTGCATTCAAGCCCGGGGATTCAGTGTACATCGCTCCGAACGAGCAGCACTGCTTTCTGGCGGATCACGCTGCCCCGGTCCAGATGATCTGCTGCATTCCCTCAAAGGATCGGTGCCGGCTGTGATCGTCGCCCGTCATCTTGCATGCCGGGAGTTGCTGCCGCCGGCTCATTTAAGAATCAGCTGGTGTGTCGCGCCATCGCGCACGGAGGGAGACGAGCAGCCGGGATTCAGAGGATAAGCCACCTCGCCACGCGCGGGGGAACATGGCCTGGCACCAGATCCTCTCTGGCACCAATTCTCCGCACAAGGGATGCTCACGGCCGTGAGCGGACGAGCCGTTATGGAGACTTGGGAGCAGTCCTTTGCCTCACCGCAGCCAAACCCTTCCAGTCTTCCACGTCTTGCTCCGGTTTTTCTCGCCGATACTTCGCGTAGAGCGCAACGCCGTCCCGGTCCTCCAGGATATCGACCTGGATTCCTCGTTGGCGCAGCAACGCTTCGTTGCCGGAGGCGTTCGTGACATCTCCGACGACCACCCGGCTGAACTGACGCATATAGAGCAAGGTCGCGCAGACGTCGCAGGGACTTAAGGTAGTAAAGATCGTCGTCAGACTGAAATCATGACGCCCCGCGTCGCGGATGGCAGACGTTTCGCCGTGATTGTAGGGGTGATTCTCCTGCACCAGGGTGTTGTGCCCTTTGCCGAGAATCCGGCGGGTGTCGTTGTCGATCACCACGCCGCCGATCGGGCAGCCGCCTTCGTCGTAACTTTTCTGGGCCAGCAACACGGCGATCCGCATGAAGTCCTTGTCGGTCAGTTTCTTGAAGAACTCCGCCTCGACGATCTGCGGCAGGCTCATGGTCGGCAGATGCGCGATCGTATTGAGCACCTCGTTCGAGATCGGCGTGTGTCGAGTGATGAGCGCGTTCATGGGGAAATCACCTCCATGACAAGCGGGTGTGGGCAGCCGCGCCATTGTACGTGTTCACAGGCGACAGGTCTACGGCGAGGGAGCGCCCCCTACGGATAGGACAAGGTTCCTCCTTTTCCTGACGGCGAGGTGCCGGTCACGACGAGGGGAATCTGGAACTTGCGGCGGTAGGCGCCAGGGGTGATACCGGTCACGCGCTTGAACAGCCGTCGAAAGAACGCAGGGTCCTCGTAGCCGACTTTCCAGCTGATTTCATCGACCGCCTCCTCGGTCCGTTCAAGGCGGCGCTTGGCCTCATGCACACGCAGTTGCTGCACGTAGGCGATCGGGGAGTAGCCCGTCGCCTGGGTAAACCGCCGTTTGAAGCTGCGCTCTGGAAGCCCGGATCGTTTCACGGCCACCTCGACGGGACTGACCACGGAGAAATGGCCGGCCAGCCACTCTTGACTTCGCAACACCACGGAATCTCCGTGGTCGAGCTTCGGCCGAAAAGCGATGTAGGGAGTCTGGCCGTCCTGGTGCCATTGCAGGAGCATGAATTTGGAGATCGCCTGGGCCGCGGTCGGACCGACCAGTCTGGCCACGAGATAAAGCACCAAATCGTGCCACGAAGCCGACGCGCCAGCCATGACGAACTGCGCCCGCTCGCCCGACGCCACGAGCACCTTGTCGAGGGAGAGCCGGACGGCGGAAAAGTTCTTTCGGAACGTGGGAGCGTAGGCCCAGTGGATTGTCGCGTCCTGCCCGTCCAGAAGCCCCGTTTCAGCCAGCAACAGGACTCCCGAACAGGCTGAGCACAGCAGCGCACCCTTCCGATGCATCGCTTCCAGCCATTTCACGACATCCGCATGGCGCCCGCGCACCCACTCGCCATCCTTGACCAGCAGAGAAGGGCCGATCACGATATCGGTCGAAGTGACCTCCTCCAGTGATCGATGCACCTCCACCGGCAGCCCGCTCGCCGTACACACCCGCCCGGGCCTTGTCGACACGAGTTCCACTTGAAAAGGAGCCGACGCCGGCACCGCGTCGTCAAAACTCCCGATGAACTCGAAGGAATTGAACACGTCGTACATGCCGCTCAGCGTCGATGCCATCACCTCTGGAATCACGACCAGACTGACGTGCCGGCGAGTGGGATAGGAGTGTGCTGATGTGGGCGATGGCATAAATGAACCGAATGTGGCCAGTCTAGCTCTGCCCTTCGTTCGCCGCAACCCATACGATACGGCATCATCGTTCATCCACCACAGGAGGACAACATGCCGATCGATCACCAAGCTCTCGAAACCTTTCTGGAACGGGCCGTCAGCGATCTTTCCGCGAGCTACGGCGGAGTCATGGTTTCCCTTGGACACCGGCTGGGCCTCTACAAGGCGATGGCCGGCGCCGGGCCGCTGAGTGCACAGGAAGTGGCACAGCGGGCCGGATGCGCCGAACGCTACGTCCGGGAATGGTTGAACAGCCAGGCGGCCGGTGGGTACGTGAGGTACCACGCCGCAAGCGAGACCTATGAGCTTTCAGCCGAACAGGCTGTTGTGTTGGCCGACGAGGACAGCCCTCTGTTCTTGCCGTCGGCCTGGAACGTCCCGGCGTCCATGTGGTTTGACGAGGAGAAGGTCGCCCGGGCATTCCGGACCGGAGAAGGTATTCCCTGGGGCGATCATCACGAGCGGCTGGCATGCGGCGTGGCGGCATTTTATCGAAACTGTTACCGCGTCGCGTTGGTGCAGGACTGGCTGCCCGCCTTGTCCGGAGTGATCGAGAAGTTGACACGGGGCGCAAGGGTCGCCGACATCGGTTGCGGGCACGGTCATTCCACGCTGCTCATGGCAGCCGCCTTCCCCAACTCACGGTTCTGGGGCTTCGACAGCCACGAAGCATCCATTGCGGCGGCGCGGGAGCACGCGCGGCGATCGTCGGGCAGCGCATCCGTGACATTTGAGGTCGCCTCGGAACGGTCGTATCCGTCACATCGGTTCGATCTGATCTGTTTCTTCGATTGTCTACACGACATGGGCGATCCCGTGGCTGCAGCCCAGCATGCCGCAGAGACTTTGGCCGAAGACGGGACGGTGATGCTCGTCGAACCCTTCGCCAACGATCGCGTCGAAACCAATCTCAATCCCGTCGGGCGTCTGTATTACGCGGCATCAACCGCCATCTGCTGCGCGCACTCACTCTCGGAGGAGGGGAAGTTGGCGCTCGGGGCACAGGCCGGGGAAGCGCGCTTGCGGGCGGTCTTCGAGAAAGCGGGCTTCCGAACCTTTCGGCGGGCCACTCAGACGCCGTTCAACCTGGTGCTGGAAGCCAAGCTGTAGGGGTTCAGTGCTCGCGAGGCTGAGGGCCTCGCGAGCACGTGCCGAACGCGAGTTCTTCATTCACAGACAGATGGCCCTCGCCTGTTGGACCTCAGGCTCACTCGCAACCACTTGCACATTCCTAACCCCCTCGTTCCGGGGCTACCGCTTTTCGGACGGGATCGTTCTCAGCACAGCCGAGAAGGTATGGTGGGCGGTGAGATCAACGGGCCGGTGTTTGACCGTCGTACTGGCCGGGTCCTTGCCGAGATAGTTGTCGCCCTTCCAATTCCTTGACGGCCTGATGGGTCGGGGCACGAACCCGCCGCCGCAGTTCGGACAAACGTTGTGCAAGACCTGCTCCACGCAGAACACGCAGAACGTGCATTCGTAGGAGCAGATACGCGCCTCGCCCGAATCGGGCGGCAAGGCCTTGTTGCAGTGCTCACAGGTTGGCCGAAGTTCCAGCACGGAGCGTCCTGTTCTGTGATGAAAGAGAACCCCGCGCATTCTACGCGGTCGAGACGGACAGGTCTATGCCGGGATGGAGAAGCGAGGGGAGCTTTGGATGCGCGCGGGGAAGTGGGGCCAGACAATGTTCTCAAGAAGTCAGCTGCGGGCGAGGCGCTTGACGAGATACGCTTCATGAACCACGCGCAATGCCCGCCGCCGAAGCCGCCACGTGCCGGGTCCTGCTCTTGTGTCCCCCATGGCGAACGTCCTCGAGAGTGGGGCGAGTTCAGCTTGCCCCGTAGGATGCTGCGGGCGGGATGTCGTCCGAGGGGACGTCACGAATTTGAATCGAGTCGACCCGTTGCTGCGCTAGGACGTCCGAGATGATCACGACCTTGTCTCCGACCCGAAACTCTTCACGGTCCTTCAGGATCCGAAACGCCGTTTGCAGAGTCTTTTCAGGGTCCGAACTGAAATCGATTTTGAACGGAAAGACACCGCGGTTGAGCATCATGGTCCGTCGCGGTTGGCTCATGTTGGTAAAGGCGTAAATGTTGGTGGAGAACGGACGGCAGTTGGTGACGAGATCGGCCATGAGTCCCCGTCGGGTGATCACGACGATTCCCTTGGCCTTGACCCCCTCGGCGAGCCGAACGGCCGCCGCCGCAAGTTGCTGCTTATTTCCCTCGTTGCGCAAGTGTTTCGCAAACTGCAAGCCAGGGATCGTTTCGGATTTCAGTGCAATCTTGCGGAGGTATTCGACGCACTTCACCGGATACTTCCCCACCGTGGTTTCCCCGGACAGCATGACAGCATCGACTTCTTCATAGATCGCATTGGCGACGTCGGTGACCTCGGCGCGGGTGGGGTGCGGGTGGTGGATCATGGATTCGAGGAGATGCGTTGCCACGATCACGCGTTTTCCGTACTCGGCGCACATTCGCACGATCGTGCGCTGGACGTTCGGCAGATCTTCCAGGTTGATCTCCACCCCCAGATCTCCACGCGCGACCATAATGCCATCCGATTCTTTGATGATCTCTTCCAGGTTCCGGACCCCTTCCTGGTCTTCGATCTTCGCGACGATCTTCACCTTCCCGACCTTTTCGCCCATGAGGGCCTTGAGTTGCTGGATATCCCCGGCCTCGCGCACGAACGAAAGGGCGATGAAGTCCACATCCCGTTCCAGGCCGAACAGGATATCTTTGGNNCCGCGAGATTCACGTGTCGTTTACTCTTCAAGAGCCCACCGTCCAAGACACGGCACCGCATGAAGCGCTCTTTCTTCTCCAGCACCTCGAAATTGATCAGCCCGTTGTCCACGGTGATCTTATCCCCGACGTTGACCGCCTCAAGCAAATCCGCATAGTCGATGTGGATGGAGCTCTCTTCAACGTCCGTTAGTCCGCGCGTGGTGACGGACACGATGGCGCCCTGCCGCAGATCGAGCTCATTGGAGAGGTCCCCAGTGCGGATCGACGGGCCTTGCGTGTCCAGGAGGATAGGAATGGGAAACTTCACCTTCTTGTTGAGGGCCTTGATGTGCTGGATGACCTTGGCGTGGGAGTCGTGGTCGCCGTGGGACATGTTCAGTCGCACGATATTCATGCCGGCCTCGTACAGCTTCTGCAACATGTCGTAGGATTCCGTGGCCGGGCCGATCGTGCAGATGATGCGGGTCTTCTGCATGTGTGCTCCCTGAGACCGTGACCTATCCGCGCTACCGGAGGTAAAACGCACAGACTGAGAACGACTTCATGCGGCGGGATAGGAGATGAACCGGGACCATTCTACTTTGTATCCTCGGCCGAGTCTATCGATGTGCCAGGTGAAGGGAGAGGAGCGTCGCGAAATGGGGTTGGGCCACTCTTGTCCCAAATAGG
>JRYJ01002541.1_pt1 | contig 16460 bp, 14 predicted proteins | sample 235371 | NCBI WGS metagenome assembly JRYJ01 (sample SAMN03074219, study PRJNA261477) | activated sludge metagenome | biome: Wastewater Treatment Plant; feature: Wastewater; material: Activated sludge; isolation source: activated biomass of a wastewater treatment plant treating hydrocarbon... ... | reverse complement strand
CCACGGCAAGATGAAGGACGGAAAGATCTTCGATACGGTCCGCATCGAGGACCCGGATCTGGTGCGTTCGCTGGCTCAGCACAACGTCAAGGTCACCGGCATCATCGAGAGCACGTTGCTCCGTGACGTGTTGTCGTGGATCGTGCCGATCGCCCTCTTCTTCGGCGTGTGGTGGTTCATGCTGCGCCGCATGGGCCAAAGCCAGGGCTTCATGACGGTCGGCCAGAGCAAGGCCAAGATCTACATGGAGAAGGAGGTCAAGGTCAGCTTTGCGGACGTGGCCGGCGTGGACGAAGCCAAGCAGGAACTGGAGGAGGTCATCGAGTTTCTCAAAACGCCGGAGAAGTTCCGGCGCCTGGGAGGCAAGATTCCCAAAGGCATCCTGCTCGTCGGCCCGCCCGGCACGGGCNNGCGCCCTGCATCATCTTCATCGACGAGTTGGACGCGCTGGGCAAGGCCCGCGGCATGGGGCCGATGGCGCATGAGGAGCGCGAACAGACGCTCAACCAACTGCTCGTCGAAATGGACGGGTTCGATTCGCGGGTCGGCGTCATCCTCATGGCTGCCACCAATCGCCCGGAGATTCTCGATCCGGCGCTGCTCCGCGCCGGGCGCTTCGACCGTCAGGTACTGGTCGATCGGCCGGACAAGATCGGACGCCTGGCGATCCTCAAGGTCCATGCCAGGAACATCACCCTGGCCAACCAAGCGGACCTCGAAACGATCGCCGCGATGACGCCCGGCTTCGTCGGCGCCGACCTGGCCAACCTCCTGAATGAAGCGGCCCTGCTGGCCGTGCGCCGCGGGAAAGACACGGTGAGCCTGAGCGAGCTGCAGGAGGCGGTGGAACGTGTGATCGCGGGGCTGGAAAAGAAGAATCGCGTCCTCAATAAAATGGAGAAAGAACGGGTCGCCCACCATGAGGTGGGCCACGCGCTGGTGGCGCTCTCGATGCCGGGTGCCGACACGGTGCAGAAGATCTCGATCATCCCGCGCGGCATCGCCGCCCTGGGCTATACACTGCAACTGCCGACCGAAGACCGCTTCCTCATGACGTCGTCCGAGCTCAAGAACAAGATCGCGGTGTTGCTGGGGGGACGCGCGGCCGAGGAGATCGTGTACGGGGAAGTGTCGACCGGCGCCCAGGACGATCTGCGCAAAGCCACGGACATCGCCAAGAGCATGGTCAAGGTCTACGGCATGAGCGAGAAACTCGGCCAGGTGAGCCTGGAACGCGACCGCCAGCCGTTGTTTCTGCAAACCATACCGGGCCAAACACCCGCCGACTACAGCGAGCAAACCTCCCGCGAGATCGACTGCGAGGTCCGGCTGCTGATCGACGAGCAGTACGACCGCGTGCGGGCCATCATCAAGGCACAGGAGCCGGTGCTCCGCAGCGCGGCGCAGCTCCTGCTCGAAAAAGAGACGATCTCCGGAGAGGAGTTGAAAGCGCTCGCGTCGAAGTCCTGAACGCGCGCCCGAACCCCTCGAACCCTTGCCCTCTCCCTCGCCCCATGAGAAACTGGGGCCATGATTCCCCACACCTACCACGAACTGCGGTCGCGCCTACGGCTGGCGCTGGGCCTCAATGCGCTCATCATCATCGCGGAATTCATCGCCGGGTTTCTCACGAACAGCATTGGGCTGATCGGCGATGCGGGACACAATCTCGTCGACCAGGGCTCGCTCTTCCTGGCCCTCTATGCGCATATCCTGACGGAACGGCCGGCCACCGACAGCCGCACCTTCGGCTATCACCGCGCCGGGGTCGTGGCGGCGTTCCTCAATTCGTTCATCCTCCTGTTGACGGCCGTCGGGATCACGCTCGTGGGCGTCAAGCGCTTGATGAACCCTGTGCCGGTGCCAGGCGGCTGGGTCATGGTCATCGCCCTCATCAGCTTTGCGGCCAATCTGGCGATCGCCCTGCTGCTGCAGCACGGCGCGAAGGACGATCTGAACATCCGTAGCGCCTTTTGGCACATGCTGGCCGATGCCTGGGTTTCGTTGGGCGTCGTGGTGAGCGGCGGGGCCATCATGCTCACCGGATGGTCGGTGCTGGACCCGCTCGTCAGCCTCCTCGTGGTCGGCGCCATTCTGCGTGGTGCCTGGCCCTTGTTTAAAGAATCACTTGAGGTTCTCTTGGAGTCCACGCCCCCCGGGGTCAGTCCAGCTCAGGTGGCCGCCACGATCGAATCGATTCCCGGCGTGAAGAACGTGCATGACCTCCACATCTGGGCGGTGGAACCACGGCTCATGATGATGACGACGCACGTCCAGGTCGACGGCGAAACCTGTATGACCGACAGCCTGCTCCGCACCATCCGCGCCCGCGTCTCGAAGGAGTACGGCGTCAAGCATCTGACCATCCAGATCGAAACCCAGTGCTGCCATCCGGAAGCAGTCCATTGCGACTTGAGTCGCCTGGCCAGCCAGCACTCGTTGCCGGAAATTCAGCATAGTCACCACTAGAACGGCCCCTCGACAACTCGCCCCCTCACCGTCTCCTTTCCCCACCGGGGAGAGGGCAGAGTGAGGATCGTGAAGCGTATTTCGTGCGCAACCCTCCGGCTTCTTTCACCCGTTGCTCCGGCCGGTTAGAATAGGCCCATGAGCCAGTCGCTTCCCGTTCCCTTCTACATGCTCTGCGGATCGCTCGGCGCGGGCAAGACGACTCTGCTCATGCGCCTGCTGGAGTATTGGAACAGCCAGGGTCACAGGGTCGGCGTATTGATGAACGAAGCGGGCCAGGTGAGTATCGACGGACCGCGGGCCGGCACGATCGCCGAGCAGGTCTTGAATCTCGCAGGCGGCTGCATCTGCTGCGACACGAAGGACGACTTGGCCTGGAGCATCGCGCAACTCGTTCAGGACCACGGCTCGACCCTCATCGTGCTGGAGTGTTCGGGCATGGCCGATCCGGCCGAGGTGGTCGACGCCGTCACCGACGCCTATGTGTCACGGATGGCCAGACTCGAACGCATCCTGGCGCTGCTCCATCCCGTCCCCTTGCCTGACAGTGGCCAGGCCGAGATCGTCACCAGAAACGCCATTCGCTATGCGGATGAGCTGATCCTGAACAAGCGTGACCTGTACATCCCAGGCCATTGGGAGCAGTTCCGCGAAACCGTCAGCCGGCATAACCCCTACGGACGACTCTGGGAAACCAGCCACGCCCGCGTGGACGTCCCGGCCCTGGTGACGGGACCGGGGGCGAGACCCAAACCCACCAACGTCATATTCGGTGGAAGCGCCGATCACCAGGCCGGCCATCACGCTCGCGCGGAGTACCATCCGCTGGTCACCACGGTCTCCCTACCCGGTCCGCTGGATCGGGATCGCTTCACGAAATGGATGGAGAATTTGCCGGAAGGACTGGAGCGGGCGAAGGGATTTTTTCGCTTCGCGAATGAACCGGAACTGCAGGAGTTTCAATTCTCGCGGCCCCGCATTAGCACGGTCGCACCCGTCATGCTGCTCGACGAGCCGCAGCACGCCATCGTGTTGATCGGGCGGGACTTCGACCAGGAGGCCTGCCGGCAATCGCTGCTCGACTGCCTGAGCTCATCGTAAAGGTTACAACTCGCCTCTCACCGTCTCCTCTCCTCATACAGAGAGAGGAAGGATTGCGCCCCGCACACTCAGACCTCCTCGCCCCTGGAAGGGAAGAAAGCAGGATCACGATTCGTCTCCTTACCGTCTCTCCGCAGGGGAGAGGGCAAGGGTGAGGGGGAGCGGTGAGAAGGACTCTGTCCTGATCAGGTGGGACGATGACGCAGATCTGTTGGGTATGAAGGTGCTGGACTACCGCAAAGCCGAACGCCGTCCTCCATCACGGAAGCCGGCCTGCCGATCAAGATTCTTCCCGACAAATCCGAGCGCAGACGGTCAAGGCTTTCGAATCAGGTCCGTGGCGTGCCGTTGTGAGAAACCGGCAGGTTTCGGCCGTGAGCAGCCCGCCGACGGAGACGGGCTTCGACCAACTCATAGAGCCGCTCATAGGCGGCATAGCCGAGCCGAATCTGGTCCGCCGCGGCCCGAATCAAGGGCAGCCTGACCTCTTCGGCCGATGCCCAGACGCGGTTGATAGCCTGAACGAGACTCGCCGGCCATTCGTGCCCGTCGGCTCGGACGACGGTGCATCCAGTCCCGAATTGATCGGCCAGTCCGACGAACTTGCTCATGTAATAGTCGGAACGCGCCAAACCGATCGCAGGAATACCCTGGGACAGCGCGAAGACAGCGCCGTGATAGCTGCCGGTGACCACCAAGCGGCACTGGGCCACCCGCCGAATGACGTCCTTCGGCGTATCGACGACCTGTTCCTGCCACGGCCGATCCGGCTCGTCGGGGAGTAACCGGATGATCGTTTCCATATCGGAGGGACACTCGGACAGGGAGATGGGAACCGGCACAAGAGGCGCATGATAGCGTTGTGCCGCGTCCTGCAGCACCGACCGGATGGTCGGAATATCGTCTTCGGCAAATCCCGAATACGTTGCGACCCGGAGATTGACGCCGATGCCCTTGGCGTAGGGAGATGCCGAAGTCGAATAGGCCAATTCGACGGCGTCGTCGCCCGTGACGGCAAACCGCGAAGCATCGAGCCCCAAGGTGCCGAGGACGCTCGGTCCGAGTAAGCGTTCCCGGAGGCAAATCCAATCGACGACTGGCAGGACCGCTCGCAGCTTCTCGCCGAGCGCCGACGTATGGGATCCAAACGGACCGATGCCTTGCCCCAGAATCGCGGTGGCCGCTCCCCGCTGGATCGCCATCTCCAACAACGCGACTTCCGTGAGGGCACTGGACTCAAACTCATCGTTGAAATCCCCACCCCCGCTGAGGACCACGAGATCGGCCTGTTTCAACGCCTCCAGAAAACCCAGCATCTCGGGACTCGATTCACCGTTGCAGCGCATCTTCAATCGAGTCACCTGTTCGACGAAATCCGGCCAGCGCCGAACGACCTCATCCGCGAACCGCCCCAACGGTCTCGAAGCCACCGCGGGCAGGTAATGGTGCACCCTCCCCAGCAGATGCTGACTGCGTCGTATCCAGAGGTCGCGTCCTCTTGCGGAGATCGGCGTCACCTCCGGACAGTACTTGCTCAACAGATCGGGGCGGGCCGTCAGCACCTGAATGGACGCGTGCGGCCACAGATACTGCAGGCGTTTGATCGCAACCTGCAACATGGCCAAGTCGCCCAAATTGTGGAGGTTGGGAACCCCATTCTCGATGAGGATCCGCATCGGTTCGGAACATATGCCGGAAAGGAAGGCGGGTGGCTTCACGCTTGAGAAGGCTCCCCAAGGATCACGAGTGATTCGTTTCTCGCTAAACTTCTAGACGCGATGCGTTCCGTAAGGTTGACATCCTCCGGAGAAAACCGGAGTCAATCCGTTTGAAGCCTGGGCTGGTCCGTGTCGAACCGGTGAAAGATCAAGGCATGTTACCGATAAGTAGAGATCCACACTATCCGCGGCAGGCCGATGGGTCGTCGGACTAGTCTTACATGGAAACCGTCCGGCTCAGCGGGGCGAGAAATCAGGAGTCGATCAAACGGTGGGCGACGGCATACCGGGTGAGGTCGGTGTCGGTCTTCAAATGCAATTTGTCCAGAATCCGCATGCGATACGTACTGATCGTCTTGACGCTCAGCCCCAGATCCTGGGCGATCGACGTCACCGAACGGCCGGAGGTCAGCAACCGCAACACCTGAAACTCGCGATCGGACAAACGCCGGTGCAGCGGTTCATCCGCATCGCCCCGCTGGATGTGCGCGGCCAGCAGATCGGCGACAGTGGGACGGATGTACTTGCCGCCTTGGCGGACCGTATTCACGGCACGCACGAGCTCTTCGGCCAAGCTCTCCTTGTTCAAATATCCCGAGGCGCCCGCCCGGATCGCCCGCACGGCAAACTGATCCTCGGGATGCATGCTCAGGATGAGAACCGGAAGCGTCGGCGCCAGTTGTTTGAGCTCTCGTACGGCATCGATTCCGGCGCGGCCCGGCATGGTGAGGTCCATCACGACGACGTCCCACTGGGATTGAGACAAAAGTTCGAATAACTCGGACGCATTGGAGGCTTCGCCGATGACGACGCCGGGAAATTCTTCCGAGAGGATGTCCTTCACGCCCCGCCGGACGACCACGTGGTCATCGGCGATCAGAATCCTCATCACGATCCGACCCGCGCGTGCGGAATGGTCACGATCACGGCCGTTCCCCCTTCAGGGAGGCCGCGAAACGTCGCCCCTCCCCCCCATTGGCTCGCACGCTCACGCACGCCGACCAACCCGAGGGCGTGCACGTTGTCGATTTGGTCGTCAGGGATGCCTTTGCCGTTATCTTCGACTTCCAGCGTCAGTTGGCCCTCGGCATCTACGAGCGCGATATCCACCTTGGTCGCCTGCGCATGCCGGGCCACGTTCGTCATAAGCTCCTGGACGATGCGGAAGAGCGCGGTCGATCGCTCGGAATCGACCGCGAGATCGTGGGGACGAATCGTGACTCGGCAGGCAATGCCCGTCCGTTGCTCGAAATCCTGCGCGTACCAGTCGACGGCGGCCGCCAATCCGAGTTCATCGAGCACGCCGGGGCGTAACGCCGTGGCGATTTGGCGCACGGAACGGATGGTCGTGTCGAGCATCGACATCGTTCCCTGTAGGCGACTCAACAGCGCTTCTTGCTGGGGGAGGTCGCGCAGGCCAGCCACGTGCTTGTAAACCCAGGAGACATCGACTTTCAACGCCGTCATCGCCTGCCCCAATTCATCGTGCACTTCGCGGGCGATTCTGGTGCGCTCCTCCTCCCGCACGGCTTCCGCTCGCCTGGCAAGCGCCCGCAATTGTTTGGAGGAGTCGCGGAGTTGCTGCTCCGCCCGCTTACGGTCGGAAATGTCGACGAACACCGCCATGGCCCCGTAGATCGCGCCTTGCGCGTCGTAGATGGGCGCCACCGACATGCTGACCTGGACAAGCGCTCCGTCCCTGCGCAGCCGGAATACTTCCAGATCGGTGAGCGTCTCGCCTCGGAACACCCGCTCCCGAAACATCCGGTGCTGCTCGGCAAGGTCTCCCGACACCGTCGGCAGCGCCCGCCCCATGACTTCTTCCGGCTTCCACCCGAACAGGCGCTCGGCCGAACGATTCCAGATCAGCACCCGCCCGTCGGAACCGACGGCGACGATCGCGGGCGGAGAGGCATCGAAGACCGACTGCAGCAGCCGGGCTGTTTGCCGCAGATCGCCTTCGATCCGCCGGCGCTCCGTCACGTCGTACCACATGCCGACGACCTCGAGCGGCGTGCCGTCCGGCCGCCGGACCAACCGCGCTTCATCCACAAACCAGTGATAGCTGCCGTCGGCGATCTGCCAACGATACTCCGTCTCGATCAGCTCCTCTTTTTCCAAACGGCCGAAGTGATCGAGGACCCGGTCACGGTCTTCGGGGTGCAGCCGTTCGCTCCAGAGCTGCGGTTCGTGGACAAACCGCTCGGAAGGATACCCGGTCACCTGGATGGCGTTCTCGCTGATCCACATGGCCCCGAAGTTTCCTGAAGGAGCGGCCGAGTACATGACGATCGGCAGCGTATTCAGCACCAACTCCTGACGGTTCTGGCTGATTTGCAACGCACGTTCGGCCCGCTCCAACCGCTTCAGGTCGTACAGGACCAACCCGCCGGCCAGCGCGACGATCATCAATGTCAGAACGCTTCCGCCGACGATGCAGAGGATCGCCGTGCGGCGGAGGGCGACCAATTGGTCCTGCTGATCGGCCAATTGCGTCCCCGCCCGTTCATGCATCTGCTTGAGCAGGTGCCGTGCGGCATCGATCGGTTGCGGAACGATCCGGCTGCGCATGGCCTCGATGGCCGCCTCGGACCCCCGTGCCGTCCTCAACTTCACGAGGTCGTCCATGCCTGCGAAAAACTCGCGCATCACCGAGCGGAAGGCGTCGATCCGAGGCTGTTCGGACGGCTCGTAGCGCGTCCACTCGGACAGCCGCTCCACCGCCGGTTCCATGGCCGTACGGGCCGTCTCGATCGGGCGCAGGGACTCGGATTGCCCGGTGAGGACGAACCGGCGAAGGCCGACATCGGCGTCGTTCATGAACGATCTGAGCTGTTCCATGACGTTCAGCGCCTCGGCCGTGCGCACCACCGACGTCGCCGCCCCGGAGAAGGAATGGACCAACCAATACGAGACCATGCCGATGGCGAGCAGGACGATGAGCAGGATGCCCAGTACAATCCCGACTTTCCTCGAGAGCGCCGCTTGGAGGACCGGCGCTCGTTCATTGGGCGACACAAGCGAACTCATTGAGGTATCCCACGTGCGACGGGTCGGCCGTCGCAGGCTCTCCGGGATGTGGACACAGCCCGTTACGGCTTGGTGATCTCCTGGCGCCACTCATGGGCGACCATGCACGTGCAGTACAAGACCTCCGGCGCGCAACTGCTCTTGAAAAATTCCGAGTTGTCGACCTCAAATGCCAAGGCATTGGGAATGAAGTCGGAGATGTGCCCGAACGAACCCAGCGCGACGGAGATCCGGTACCGGCCGGGAGGAAACGGCACGTTCGGAAGGCGGCAGGTGAACGTCCCCTCGGCACCGACCTGCTCCACCACGAAATCGGTCAATTCCATGTTGAGGTTGGTCACCGCCGCGCCGATCTCATTGTAGATCGTCAGCGCCACATGGGCCTGCTTGGCGCCGTGCCGGTTCTCATAATGGAACCGAAAGGCCGCCGGCCGGCCCGCCACCAAGTAGCGCGACGGCTGGCCCGAACCGTTGAGTACCTGGGCCGTGGTAAACCGCAGGCCGCCGCTGCCGCTCCGCTCCGGATTGTCGGTGAACGCCTGGGCGGCGCTCGCATTGAGGAACGAGACGTACTCGCTGATGACGGCTTCCGGCGTCGAATCGAGCACCAAGTGTCCCTTGCGGAGCAGGATCGCCCGTGTACAGAGGTTCCTCACCGCGGTCAGGTTATGACTCACGAACAGCACCGTCTTGTCCCGACCGGCCACATCCTTCATTTTCCCGATGCATTTCTTCTGAAAGGCACTGTCCCCGACGGCCAACACTTCGTCCACGATCAGGATATCCGGCTCCAGGTGCGCCGCGACGGCGAAGGCGAGCCGCACGTACATCCCGCTGGAATACCGCTTGACCGGCGTATCGAGAAACTCCTCGACCTCGGCAAACGCCACGATTTCATCGAACTTGCGGGCGATCTCACTCTTCTTCATGCCCAGGATGGCGCCGTTGAGATACACGTTCTCCCGACCGGTGAGTTCGGGGTGAAACCCGGTACCGACCTCGAGCAGGCTCGAGACACGGCCGCGGATCTCCGCTCGACCGAGCGTGGGAAAGGTGATCCGTGAAAGGAGCTTGAGGAGCGTGCTTTTTCCGGCGCCGTTGCGCCCGACGATCCCGACCACCTCGCCATGCTTGACGTCGAAAGACACGTCCCGCAGCGCCCAAAATTCGCCGGGGTGATCGGCTGGACTCTGCCGTGAACCCCGCCGGCCCGTCCCCGCCATCCACGAGTGGAGCAGCTCGCCGAGCGACTGATGGTGCCGGCCGAGCCGGTACTGTTTCGAGAGACGTTCAACTTTAAGAGCCAAGTCACTCATACCGGTATCTACGATAGCCGAAGCTAAAGGGGGCCACAATCGCCTTCACGGAGTGGGCCTCCGCGAGGAAGCCGGCTGGAGGGCGTCCAAGGCACGATCCAATAGGCGGTGCAGCAGGTCCCGCCTGCCCCGAGACGGCCGCCTATCGAGCGAAGTCTGGATCGCGTGCGCCAGCGCCGGGTCGTGGCCCTGCCGCTGCAGCTCGCGCAGGCTGTCCTCCCAGATCGCCCGGACGTGTTCGTTGGGAATGTCCAGCGAGGCGATCATCGAGAGGTCCAGCGGACGGGAAAACGTCCCGCACCGGTCCAACGCACGGGCGATCCGCAGGCTGACCATCGTCCGCAGACATTTTTCGCACCGGCCGCAATTGTAGGCCCCGTCCCGGTTTTCCCAACAGACGCGAAGAAAACGGAGCGCGACGTCCGACTTGGACAACGCCGACACTTTTTCCATCCGCGACGCCTCACACCCATCGTGCACGATGTCCACCCATTCCGTGCTCCAGAGCGGGTCGAGGAGCGGATGCGCGCCGACCGGATAGAGCTGGGCATAGGTGTTGGACGAGGGAATGTAAACTCGCCTCAGTTGCGGCGCGAGAAGCAGGGCGACGCTCGCCAAGGCCGAACCGAAATAGGACATCCAGGATACGAAAGGATCGGACATCGCACGGAAGTTGGTCTCCACTTCGATGACCTGCTTTCCCAGTTCAGCCGCCACCGACCGGACGGTCGTCGAGACCCGACGGCGGAGGTCGAGGTTCTCCAGCGGGACATCGAACCCATGCACGTAGATCACATGGGTGACGTCGTCCCGATGTTTGAGCAGGGTATAGAAGGAGTCCACCCCGCCGGTGAACATCGCCCCCACGCCCCGTCCGTCATGGACCGACACCGACGAGTGGGGAGCGGCCTGAATCGTGATTTTGCTGAGCTCGGGCCACCAGCAGTGGAAGATATCCTGAATCGTGGACAACGATCGGAGGAGCCTGGGCGAGACCGGCCCCGGCAGCGTCAGCGACCCGCCGAGCTTCATGGCGGCCAGCAGCGCAGCGGGGAGCAACGGCTCGATGCCGTCCGCCAGCGGACCCTGTTCGCTCCGGAACCAAAGCTCCCAGCTCCGCTCCCCATTGGTCATCACGGCGCGACGGACCCCCGGCGGCCCAGGTTCGTCCGCCCACCGGAGCACAGTCCCTGCCCTGTCCAAGCCCTGCTCACTCACGCCGGCCTCGCCAGACTGAGATGGTCCCTGGCCCACAACACGAAGCCGATCAACGAGCGGACGCCCGAATGGCCGGCGATCATGTCTTCAGCCATGAGAGTCGTATCGGCCAACGGAAGCAGCTCCGACAGCCGGTCCTTGTCCAAGAAGTCCGCCAAGAGATGGCGATGCCGGTCGGCTTCTCGTCGGACGGCCTTCCACCCTCGGTTATTGATGTTCCACAAACTATAATACAGGCGTTGGTCTCCATCCGACGTTGCCTGTCGATGCTGCCGGCGCTCCCACCATGGCAAACGACTCGCCAGGTAGCGACCAAGGAGCCAGCGCAGTCTCGGTTGGAGCGGCGTCGTATCGAACGAATTACGATCGAGCGGCAGCGCCGCCAGATCGGGGAATTTACTGCACAGAAGCGCGTCCTGTGCCCGGCGTTCCGCGAGCGTCGACACCGGCATGCCGCCGACGACTTGCAGCACGTCCTGGTCGACGAAGGGTTGCACCGGCCAGGCCCCGAACGAGGCTAGCCACACAACGCTGCCCACGTACAACCTGGTCCGATGGCGGAGCACGAAGGCATAGATCCGCTGGGCCTCGTTGGCTCCGGATCGTTCATAGACCCGCCGAACACGATCGACCGCTTCTTCTACTGAATCCCGGAAGAGTGCCGGCGACAAGAGTTTGCTCAGAACCCCGGGGTCAAATCCGCATCTATTCTGCTCTTTGAAAAATGCCTCGAACGAGACCGGTCCCCTCGCCGCATAATAGGTAGATTTGAAACTCGACCCGCCGACGATGGGATCTCCGCCGTAGCCGGTTACGACGGGCGCGGGTAAGCCGCGGAGGTGCGCGTCAAAGCCCCAATACATGATCGGATCGAATCCACCGCTCCCATGCAGCCAGCGGGCGTGGAGGTCCGCATAGCGAGGATACTCGTCCAACGAAATCGCACGCGTCTCATGCGGAAAGCCGAGCGTCTTCGCCACGGCGCGCCCGAAATTGAGCTCGAACTCGTCCGAAGCGTTGCCGAGGGTCAGGGCGACGACGTCGTGCCGTTGCCGATGGAGGTAGCCGGCAAGCAGGCGCGAATCTCTGCCGCCCGAGAGCAGCAGCGCACAGCGTCCTCCTCGCGGAACATGCCGCGCGACGGCCTGCTCCATCGCCTCATCGAGCAGACGAATCTGACGCGAAAAGGGCAGCGCGACATACTCGTCGGACAGGGGAAGGCGATACTGCAACAATTCCGTCGGAGCCCGCCCCACTCCCCCGATCAGCAGATGCCCTGCATCCAGCCGACGCACGTTGCGGAACAACGTCTCCCCTGCGAGGGGGTACATCAGCAGCAACATGGTCGCGAAGGCGTCGGGATTGAACGATGTCCGGAACAGGGGATGATGGCGGAACAGTTCCGGGCTGGATCCGACCAACAACACCCCGTCGGCGGCGTAGTAGTAGATGGGAAACAGGCCGAGGAGGTCGGCACCGACGATCAGGTCCCCGCTGGATCGGTAGACGAGCCCGACGTGGTAGCCGTCCAACGGTTCGGGGACCCGGTCCGGACAGGGACTCCACCAGCTGGTGAGGAGGACGGCATCGAACCGTTGGGACTCCGAACGCCGGAAGGCGTGGCCGATGAGGAGAGAGGCGCCGTGGGCAGTGGCTTCGGAGCTGACCGGGGCCTGCGGAGTGACCGCCCAGAGCGCCGCGAAGTCCCCGCTGCGGCAGGCACCGGTCCGCAGTCCCGCCAGCGGCGGAAGCAGCGGTTCCACAGTCTTCAGAAATTGTTCACGCCGCTCGCGGTCCCGATCGACAACGGCCAGGAAGTTCGCCATCCGAGATCACACCCTACTCCAGATCTGTACGGCAAAACTATAAAAGGATACCCGATTCCTTAAGGAATTGCCTGGACTTTTGGACAAGCGGCGGAATCGCATCCCTCAGCGGTCATGACCGGCCCCATCGCCCTCTCTTCTCCCCCTACCGTCTCCTCGCCCCCGCAGGGAAAGAGGGCAGGGTGAGGGGGTTCAGCATCGCACATCAAGAGCACGAGCCACGCTTCACACAATTATTCAAGATGCCGCATCGGGAGAAGTCTGCTGAGGCTGGCCTGCGGACGGGGCCAGAGAAGCCGGCCGAAACCACGCCCAGCGGCTCAACATCCAGGCCACACCGGCCCCGAGCGCCCCGCCGAGCAACCAGCCTCCCATCACGTCGGACAGGTAATGGGCCCCGATGTAGACCCGGGAAATGCCGATCGCCGCAACGAGCGGCCAACTCACCCAGCCGGAACGAGGATAGAGCACCTGGAAGAACGCCGCTGCCGCCGCCGTGTTGACCGCGTGGTTGGAAGGAAAGGAATAGGCGCTCCCGCAGCCGAGCAGTTCGTGCACATCCTGGAGGCGCAGGCAGGGGCGCGGGCGCTGGACCAGGCCTTTCACCTGCGTGCCGAATGAATCCGTGAGACCAATGAGGCCGCCGAGCGTCGCCGCCCCGATGAGACATTCGCGCCAGTTCTTCCAGATCCAATAGGCCGCCACCAACGCGCCTGGGTAATAGAGGTTGCCGGGCCTGGCCAGCTCGACCATGAGCCAATCGAGCGTCTCCGACCGACCCGCGAGACTATTGATGGCGTGAAAGAGGCTGTCGTCCAGGAACATAGGGGGACGATATAGGGTCAGGAAGGATCAGTCAAATGGTTCGAGGAGATTACTAAGGGTGACGGAGTTGCGGGGCCTGTCGGCAAACAGCCCGGAGGTGCTCACATCTCGACCGTCTTCCACCCCGCCGAACGGCAATCAGCTTATCAAGAGAACACTTCACCCACCGAACGTTGGCTTTCACGGTCGAGATCCTGCGCGCCACCGGGCGCCCGTTTGCCGCCACCCGCACCTCTTTCAGACTTGGGACACCCCATTCGCCTGATCAGATGGAGAGAATGGCTGAGGAAGGAGCATTGGGAAGGCGTGCTCGTTCCAGTCCAGCAGCANNGCATCGAGCTTACCAGCCTTGACGTCCGCCTCGAATTGGCGATCCCAGACCTCCGCGTCGAACGCGGCATACCATCGGCGGAAGGCGGCGAGTTCGTCAGCAGAAAGCTTCGCGATCTGCTGTTCAATGGCTTCCACTTTGCTCATACATCACCAGATCTTGTGCAGGGATTGCGAGGCGTCGGTCGTCTCACCTCGTTCGGCCTCCGCAATCGCAGCGAGTAACTTCGCCTCTTCTTCCGGTTGCAGCTCGAAGGTTTCGTCGCCCTCCGGGGCTAACACCGTCACGATCGCGCCTTCCGGCAGACTTGTCTCGTCAAGCTGGATTGTCCCGCCGTGGATCTTTCCTGTAGTAATCAGCATGCGCACATCCTAGCATTTCATGCGGGGATCGTCCAACAGAGGACATCAAAGATGGTCTTCTGGAGGACGGACCGCCTAGCTGCCGGCGCTGGGCCTGGGCCTTGTTTGGCCGCCGCTCGCCTCACCGGCCCTTGGCTGCGCAACTCGTTCCATTCCAAGCAAGCTTGAACGGAACCTCGAACAGTGCTCGCCACCTGCCGGAGCAGGTCGTGCCCACTGCGGCGGTGCGGCGGAAACACAAGGCCCGATGGCCACGCCAGCAACCAGGCTCTTTCCCTCCGATCAGCCTTAAAGGAGAGAGCTGACTAAGGAGGGACCATTGGTATTGCCTGCTCGTTCCAGTCCGGTTGGGACTGTCGCTGCGCGGGCCGGGTTTGGAGCCGAATGATCAAACGGACACGGCATCCACCTGGATATGATAGGGCCGTTTGGCTCCCCTGCCATCTTCCAGTATGGTAGCTCTTCACCTCAGGCCCGCTTGACTCAGATGCCTTAGGGATGCTTATTGGTGCATATGAGAACCACGCTGAACATCGATGATCAGCTGATGAAGCGGGCTGCGCAGTTGACCGGAGTGTCAGAGAAGACACGGCTCGTCCGTCTCGGGCTGGAGGCGCTGATCTCTCGGGAGGCTGCGAAACGCCTCGCGAAGCTCGGGGGAAGCGACCCGCATCTCAAGGCGATCCGCCGGCGTCGGTCGGCCTAGCCATGCCCACACTGGTGGACACATCAGTGTGGATTCATCACTTTCGAACGGACTCGCCTGTTCTCCAGCGGTCACTCGAAGAAGATCACGCCTTGTGTCATCAACTCGTCATTGGCGAGTTGGCCTGCGGGCAACTGAAACATCGTGCAGAGTGCTGCAGTCACTGGCGGTCCTACCTCAAACACCTGCCGTCGAGTTTGGCGAGGTATTGACCTTTCTCAACGCTCACAAACTGTTTGGCCAAGGGTTGGGATGGATAGATGTGCACCTTCTGGCCTCTGCGATTCTCGCCGATGTTACCGTATGGACGCTCGACGGGCCGCTCCAACGTGCTGCGAAGCGTTTGCATTGCAACTACTCCGTCGCCGATCAGGCCTGAAACCGTTCAAGGCAACATTCCTGCCAAACCAAATTTCCCGGCGCGTGGCGGCCCGAAGTGCGTGAAACGCCCTGCAGGAAAGTGGTTTGCCGGTCACGTGTGACGCGTTACGCGTAACTTGTCATCTGCTCGTGCCATTCGCTATCAGCCATTAGCTCTCGGCTTCAGGCTATCAGCCATCAGCTCTTGCCCTCCAGCCATAGGCCATAAGCTATTAGCTCTTCTCTTCAGAGCTATACGCTATAGGCCATACGCTCTTCAGGCTACTGCTGGGTTCTGAAATGAATCCGGACGGTCAGCTCTCCGTCGACGGGGTCGTCGCCGTTGAGTTGCGGCAGGAAGGTCCACTTGTTGAGGGCGATGATGCCGGCTACGGTCAGCTCGCGATGCTTCGCCGGCTCCAGCACGACGACGGTCACCTGGGCGTCCTTCGACACGAGCAGCCGCGCCTTCATCCAGTCGTCGATCGGTTTCCCATCCAACGAGGACGGAATGGCCGGCCAGGGAGTCGATTTGGGTACCGGGCCCAGTTTCTGATCCTTGTTGAGCGGCAAGCCATGGACGTGGACTTCCGGCAGCTCGATGATGTCGGCATCGAGCGCATGGTCGGCTTCGTGCGTCGCCTCGTCCCCGGCAGCCGCGAATGCCGCCACGACCGGAATGGAGAGCGTGCCCACCAAGACCATGACCAGACGAAGCATAGTTGGCATGTTCATTTCTTTAGCCGACTCCTATCAGATTCTGCAATTCTCTGTCCATACTTGACCCCGAACGCTCAAACGCACCCCCGCCCCGGTTCTCATCACTCACTTCTTCAACGTTCCCTTTCCCCCTGTGATGCCCCCTCACCCTGCCCACTCCCCCAGCGGGGGCGAGGAAGTCTAAGTGGGTGGGCCGGGATCCCTTNNAGCGTCCATGAGTCGCGCGGGCTAAAAGAACCATTGGCCGCGAAAGAAAAAGGATCTCGGCATTCCCGCATGCGCCACGCCTAAGCCGATGCTCCCCTCGCCCTGGTTGATGAAGTACTTCTGGTCCAACAGGTTGATGATGTCGAAGCCCAGCACAAACTTCTGCCCTTCCCACGGCAGCGGGAACACGTGCGAGATGGACAGGTTGTAGATCGTGTACGAGGGGCTGTGCGTGCTGTTGGTCTTGGCCTCCTCGTCGGCGGCCGTGCGC
>JRYJ01006877.1_pt1 | contig 16531 bp, 18 predicted proteins | sample 235371 | NCBI WGS metagenome assembly JRYJ01 (sample SAMN03074219, study PRJNA261477) | activated sludge metagenome | biome: Wastewater Treatment Plant; feature: Wastewater; material: Activated sludge; isolation source: activated biomass of a wastewater treatment plant treating hydrocarbon... ... | reverse complement strand
TCCAGGGCCGAGCGCGCCGTGTCCTGCTCGCGCCACTGCAGGATGGCGGTGACCACGAGCATGGCCACGGCGAAGACGCCGATGGCGAAATAGGGTGCGGACCACAGCCAGGTCTGCCGCGGCTGGCGTGGCGGTGGGGGAATCAGCATGGACGGATTGTTCGCCCTCGGCCTGCCGGCGGCCATAGGGACTTACCCTAAAAGGGGCATCAGGGCGGGGACCAGCAGGGCGGTCAGGAGGCCGTTGAGCCCCATGGCCAGGGCGGCGAAGGCCCCCGCCTGCTCGCTGGTCTGGAAAGCCCGGGCGGTGCCGATGCCGTGGGAGGCGACCCCGATGGCGAACCCGCGGATCGCCGGGTCCTTCACCCCCAGGGCGTTGAACAGGCTGCGGCCGGCGACCGCTCCGAGGATGCCGGTGGCGATGACCAGCACGGCGGTCAGGGAGGGAATGCCGCCGATGCGTTCCGCCACCCCCATGGCGATGGGCGTGGTCACCGACTTGGGCGCCAGGGAGAGCACGGAGGGCGTGCTGGCGCCGAGCAGGCGGCCCACCGCCACCGCCGACAGGATGGCCGTGAGGCTCCCCGCCGCCAGGCCGACGGCGATCGGCAGGGCCATCGCCCTCACCCGCCGGAACTGGGTGTAGAGCGGCACCGCCAGGGCCACCGTGGCCGGGCCGAGCAGGAAGTGCACGAACTGGGCGCCGTCGAAATAGGTGCGGTAGGGCGTGCCGGTGGCCAGCAGCAGCGCCACCAGGAGGGAAACGGCGAGCAGCACCGGGTTGGCCAGGGGATGCATGCCCGAGCGGCGGAAGATCCAGTAGGCCCCCTGGTAGGCTACCAGGGTCACGGTGAGGCCGAGCAGGGGCGAGGCGGCGAGATAGACCCAGAGTTCGTTGAGCCGGGGCGTCATGCCGCGTCCTCCGGCAGGCCGCCACGGCGCTGCACGGCGCGCATGGCCAGGGCGGTTACGGCGAGGGTCGCCGCCGTGCTCGCGACCAGGGCGGCGAGAAGCGGCAGCCACTCCGCCGCCACCCGGTCGAGATGGACCACGATACCGGTGCCCGCCGGGACGAAGAGCAACGACAGGTGTTGCAGCAAGCCCTGGCTGGTGGTTTGCAGCGCCTCGCCGGGGCCGCCGCGCCAGGCCAGCGCCAGGAAGAGGAAGAGCATGCCCAGCACCGGCCCGGGCAGGGGCAGGTCCAGGGTGCGGACGATCGCCTCGCCGGCGAGCTGGAAGAGCAGCAGTTGGGTCAGGGCGGCAAGCATGGGCGTTCTCCCCAAGACAGGATCTGCCCAGTGTATTGGCGCCTATTGGTAAAATAAACGCCCGCCATGTACCGTTATTTTTTAATAAATGTATCTTCTCCCGGGGGGCCATCGGGGAGCCTGCATGCATCCCCGATGGCCGGCGGCGCCTACCGGCGCCGCTCCCGGTCGTCGTCGGCCTTGGTGGGCAAGGTTACGGCCGGCGCCCCCAGGGTGGCGAAGATGAAGACGATCTGCATCAGGCCGAGGGTGACGGCGAAGGCCTCGAAGCTGTCGAGGCCGAAGCCGAGCACCGCCGGCAGGACGAAGATGCCGCAGGCGAGGAACTCTGTCCATCGGGTCCACTTATCCATGCTGTTCTCCTGTAATGTTTGCGACAAAACGAATCGCCGTATTTTGTGCGGTGCACAAAACGTGCCTGGTGCGGTGCCTGAACTTTCATTCCGCTACACAGTCGCAAAGAAATCTCCGGCCGGCCCGGCGCCGGCGCCAACCCAGCCCACGGAAATGCCATGACGCTCCCTTCCCCTGCCGCCGTACTCATCGACCTGGCGGGCGTCCTCCACGTCGGACCCCAAGCGGTGCCGGGCGCCGTGCGCGCCCTGGCCCGGTTGCGTGAAAGCGGCCTGCCCCTGCGCTTCCTCACCAACACCACCCGCTCGCCGCGCGGCGCCATCGTCGAGCTGCTGCGGGGTCTGGGCTTCGAGGTGGCGGCGGCCGAAATCCACACCGCCGTCCTCGCCACCCGCCATCTGGTGCGGGCCCGGGGCCTGTCGCCCCATTACCTGGTGCATCCCGACATCGCCGACGAGGTCGGGCCCAGCAGCGCCAGCCCGGACGCCGTGGTCATCGGCGACGCCGGCCCCCACTTCACCTTCGAGCGCATGAACCGGGCCTTCCGCCTGCTGATGGATGGCCTGCCGTTGATCGCCATGGCCCGCAACCGCTACTTCAAGGATCCCGACGGCCTGACCCTGGACATGGGCGCCTACGTCACCGCCCTGGAATACGGCGCCGGGGTTCAGGCGGAAGTGGTGGGCAAGCCTGCCGCCACCTTCTTCCTGGGCGCCCTGGCGGAACTGGGGATGGCCCCCGCCGACGCCGTGCTGATTGGCGACGACCTTAGGGACGACATCGGCGGCGCCCAGGCGGCGGGGATTCCCGGCATCCTGGTGCGCACCGGCAAGTACCGGCCGGAAGACGAGGGCGACGGGCAAATCCAGCCGGCGGCGGTGGTGGACGACTTCGCGGCGGCGGTGGAGCGGCTGCTGGCGAGCTAAGCCCCCTCGCCCCGCAGCATGGCCACGAAGGCCTTGAGGCCGGCGGGCATCAGCTTGCGGCTGGGGTAATAGAGATAGAAGCCCGGGATTTCCGGGCACCAGTCGTCCAGCACCGTCACCAGGCGGCCGGTCGCCATGGCCGGGGCGGCGTACTGGGCATAGACGTAGGCCAGCCCCAGGCCCGCTTCGGCGGCGTCGACCATGACCGCCATTTCGCCAGTGGCCAGGGGGCCGTCCACCTCGATGTCGATGCGCTCGCTTCCCTTGCTGAATTCCCAGCGATAGGGCTTGCCGCCCGGCAGGCGGATGCGGATGCAGGCGTGCTGCCCCAGATCCCGCGGGCAGGGCGGTGCACCGTGGGCCGCCAGGTAGGCTGGGGAGGCGACAACGATGAAGCGCTGGGGCGGGCCTACGGGGACGGCCACCATGTCCTGCTGCAGGCTTTCGCCGAAGCGGACGCCGGCATCGTAGCCCTCGGCGACGATGTCCACGAAGGCGTTGTCGCCCACCAGTTCGACTCGCATGCCGGGATGAGCCTGCAGGAAGCGGGCGACAAGGGGCGCCAGCACCAGTTCGCAGGCGGCCCGGGGGGCGTTGATGCGCAGGGTGCCCAGGGGCGACTGGCGGAACGCGTTGATTTCTTCCAGGGCGCCATGGATGTCCTGGAGGGCTGGCGCCAGCCGCGCCAGCAGGCGTTGGCCGGCCTCGGTAGGGGCGACGCTGCGTGTGGTGCGGTTGAGCAGCCGCACCCCCAGGTGATTTTCCGCATTGCGCAGGGCGTGGCTGAGGGCGGACGGCGAGACGCCAAGTTCCGCCGCCGCCCGCCGGAAATTGCGGGTGCGGGCGACGGTGGCGAAGGCCTGGAGGTCGGCAAGGCTGGGGGTGCGCATATTGCTGAAAATTGTTCAATAGCCTGTTAATCAATATGCGGATTGTCGCACAGTGTGCCGCAGCCTACCCTTTCCATCGTCATTGCGAACACGAAGAAAGGAAAACGCTATGGAAAACCGCTACCCCGATCTGGCCGGCAAGGCCATCCTCGTCACCGGCGCCTCCTCGGGCATCGGTGCCGCCACCGCCCTCGCCCTCGGCCGGGCCGGCGCCCGCGTGGCGCTGGCGGCCCGCCGCGGTGGCGCCCTGGAGGAACTCGCAGCCCGCATCCACGCCGAGGGCGGCGCCGCCCTGCCGCTCGTCACGGACGTCAGCGTGGAGGCGGAGGTGGCGAGGGCGGTGGCGGCAACGGTGGAGGCCTTCGGCCGCCTCGACGGCGCCTTCAACAACGCCGGCCTCCTCGGCCGCGTCGCTCCGCTGGCCGAACTCGCCGGGGAGGAGGCGGCGGCGGTGCTGGACGCCAATGTCCTCGGCGTCTTCCACTGTCTCAAGCACGAGATGGTGGCGATGGCGAAGAGTGGTGGCGGCGCCATCGTCAATACGGCCTCCATCGTCGCCCAGGTGGCCTTCGCCAACTTCGGGCCCTACACTGCCAGCAAGCACGCGGTCATCGGCCTTACCCGCACCGCAGCCCTGGAGGGCTGGCCCCTGGGCATCCGTGTCAATGCGGTGAGCCCCGGCCCCATCGAGACGCCCATGGCCGCCATTGGCTTCGGCGGTATCGACAACCTGCACGCCGCCCTCAAGTCGTCGCCGGCGGGGCGTCCGGGTAGCCCGGATGAGGTGGCCCAGCCGGTGCTGTTCCTGCTTTCAGCGGCGGCCAGCTACATCAACGGCCAGGCGCTGACGGTGGACGGCGGCTTCACGTTGCCTTGACTGGCCGTTACGTCAAAGGTGAAAGGTTATGCAAACCCGACAATTGGGGGCCTCGGGCCCCGTGGTTTCCGCTATCGGCCTCGGCTGCATGGGCATGAGCGAGTTCTACGGCGCCAGCGACGACGAAGCGTCGCTGCGCACCCTGGCGCGCGCCCTCGAACTGGGCATTACCCTGTTCGACACTGCCGATACCTACGGCCATGGCCACAACGAGCGCCTGCTCGGGCGCTTCATCGCCGGGGACCCCGCCCGGCGCCGGCAGATGGTGGTCGCCAGCAAGTTCGGCATCGTCCGCGAGCCCGGCCGTTACGAGCGGCGTATCGACAACTCCCCGGCCTACATCCGCCGGGCCTGCGATGCTTCCTTGCAGCGCCTGGGTGTGGAGCGCATCGACCTTTACTACTGCCATCGGCGCGACCCGGCGGTACCCGTCGAGGAGGTGGTGGGCACCATGGCAGAGCTGGTCGCCGCCGGCAAGGTAGGCGCCATCGGCCTGTCGGAAGTCTCCGCGGCGACCCTGCGGCTGGCGTCGGCGGTGCACCCGGTGGCCGCGGTGCAGAGCGAGTATTCCCTGTGGAGCCGCGAGCCGGAGGGGGAAATGCTGGCGACCTGCGCCGCGCTGGGCACGGCCTTGGTGGCCTACAGCCCGCTGGGCAGGGCTTTCCTGACTGCGACGGTCGATGCGGAAAAGCTGCCGGAAGCCGATTTCCGCAAGCACAACCCGCGTTTCTCCGGCGACGCCGGAGGCGCCAACCGCCGCCTCGTGGGCCAGCTCTCCGCCTTTGCCGCGGCGCGGGGGCTGACCAACGCCCAGGTGGCGCTGGCCTGGCTGCTCGTCCAGCATTCTCACGTCGTGCCGATTCCCGGGACGCGGCGCACCGCCTACCTGGAGCAGAACGCCGCCGCCGTCGCCGTTGCCTTGAGTCCCGTCGAAATTGCCGAACTGGGCCAGATCTTCCACCCCACCCAGGTCCGCGGGGAGCGTTACCCGGAAAGCGGATTCGTCGGGGTGGAGCGCTGAAAATCCTCGGGTAGCCTGCTTTGCGGGCGGAACGCAAAACGCCCCGGTTTCCCGGGGCGTTCCGCTTGCTGCTTCTCTGTCGGAGTTGGGCGTCGATAGCGCCTTTTTTCCGGGTGCTGCTTAAGCCATCGCCTCGTACAGCGGGAGGGTCAGGAATTCCGGGTATTCCGGGGTCAGGGACATCTTGTCGAAGATGACCGCGGCCTGGTCGTAGGTGGCGGTGTCCTCGCCCTGGGCGGTGACGGTGGCCTTCACCTTGGCCAGTTCCTCGGCGATCATCGGGCGGACCATTTCGGCGGTGACCTTGCGGCCGTCGTCGAGGATGCCCTTCGGGCTGACCACCCACTGCCACACCTGCGAGCGGGAGATCTCGGCGGTGGCGGCGTCTTCCATCAGGTTGTGGATGGGCACGCAGCCGTTGCCGGCCAGCCAGGAGCCGAGGTAGTGGATGCCGACGTTGATGTTGTTGCGCAGGCCGGCTTCGGTGATCGGGGTTTCCGGGCGGAAATCGAGCCACTGGGCCGGGCCGAAGGAGCCTTCCACCTGCTTCTCGAACTGGTTGGGCTTGTCGCCCAGCACCTTGACGAATTCTTCCATGGCGATGGGCACCAGGCCGGGGTGGGCCACCCAGCCGCCGTCGAAGCCGTCGTTGGCGTCGCGGGTCTTGTCGTGGCGGATGCCGGCCAGGGCCTTTTCGTTGGCCACCGGGTCGTTCTTGATCGGGATGAGGGCGCTCATGCCGCCCATGGCCGGGGCGCCGCGCTTGTGGCAGGCCTGGACGAGGGCCAGGGCGTAGCTGCGCATGAAGGGCACTTCCATGGTGATGGCGCCCCGCTGGGCCAGGCAGAAGTCCTTGTTCTTCTTGAACTTCTTGATGCAGGAGAAGATGTAGTCCCAGCGGCCGGCATTCAGCCCGGCGGAGTGGTTGCGCAGCTCGAAGAGGATTTCTTCCATCTCGAAGGTGGCGAGAATGGTCTCGATCAGCACGGTGGCCTTGATGGTGCCTTGCGGGAGGCCGACGTGGTCCTGGGCCATGACGAAGATGTCGTTCCACAGCCGGGCTTCCAGGTGGCTTTCCATCTTGGGCAGGTAGTAGAAGGGGCCGGCGCCGCGGGCGATCTGCTCCTTGGCGTTGTGGAAGAAGACCAGGCCGAAGTCGAAGATGCCGCCGGAAACGCGCTGGCCGTCGACCAGGACGTGCTTCTCGTCCAGGTGCCAGCCGCGGGGGCGGATCTGCAGGGTGGCGATCTTGTCGTTGAGCTTGTATTCCTTGCCGGCTTCGTTGGTGAAGCTGAGTTCGCGGCGGATGGCCTTGTACAGGTTGACCTGGCCCTGGATCTGGTTTTCCCAGTTGGGGGAGTTGGAATCCTCGAAGTCGGTCATGTAGGAGTCAGCGCCGGAGTTGAAGGCGTTGATGATCATCTTGGCTTCGACCGGGCCGGTGATTTCCACGCGGCGGCACTCCAGGGCCTCGGGCAGCGGGGCGACCTTCCAGTCGCCTTCGCGGACGGCCTTGGTCTCGGGCAGGAAGTCGGGCATCTCGCCGGCGTCGATGCGGGCCTGGCGGGCGACGCGGGCCTTCAGGAGCTCCTGGCGGCGGCCTTCGAAGGCGCGGTGCAGCTTGGCGACGAATTCCAGCGCGGCGGGGGTGAGGATGGATTCCCATTCGGGCTTGACGGGGGCGGTGATCTGCACACCGGCGGGGAGGTTGAGGGCCATGCTTGCTCCTTGGTGAGAAAGGTTGGAAACGAAGTCAGAAATAGGTTTTGACGAAATAGATGACGGTGAGGCTCGTCCCCACGGCCACCACCAGGCGCCTCAGCCACAGGGCCGGCAGACGGCGGGCGAAGGCGGCGCCGGCGTAGCCGCCGGCCATGGCGGTCACCAGCATCACCAGGGTATGGGGCCAGCTGATGGCGCCGGCGATGATGAAGGTGGCCGATGAAACAAAATAATTGATGCCAGAAGTCAGGTTCTTCAGGGCGTTGATTTCCTGGATATCCTCGAAGCCCTGGATGGACAGCGCGGCAAGGGTCAGGATTCCCATGCCGGCACCGAAGAAGCCGCCATAGACCGCCACCGCGAACTGGAACAGCGCCCCGCCGGGGCCGCCCGGGTTATGCCGGTGGACATCGCCGCCGAGCCGGCCCTTGACCCACTTCACCAGCTTAGACACCTGGCCGGAAAAGGCAAAAAGCGCGGTGGCCACCAGCAGCAGCCAGGGGATCAACCGGGAAAAGGCGGCGTTGGAAGTGGCCAGCAGCAAAAGGCCGCCGGCGACGCCCCCGACCAGCGAAACGATCATCAGCAGCACCGCCCAACGCCCATGGCGCAAGGCTTCCCGCCGGTAGGCCCAGGCGCTCACCAGGCTCGCCGGGCACAGGCCCACCGTGTTGCTGGCATTGGCCATCACCGGCGGGACGCCAGCCGCCAGCAAAGCGGGAAAGGAGAAAAAGGTGCCGCCCCCGGCGATGGCATTCATGCCGCCGGCCAGAAAGGCACCGGCGCCGACGAGGGCGAAATCGAGGGCTTCCATCGCTCAGCTCCGCCCCTTCCCGACCCGCGTCGAAGCCGTGGCGGTGTTGGGGCGCGACGGCAGGGGTAAATAGATGGGCATGGCGGCGGGAGCAATGGCAATCGTGATGGCAGCATTGTATTGCTTTGCGCTGAGTATAATAATTAGCGTAATGGGCAAATTATTGGTTACGATTAGTATCGAATTGCCTGGCTTGGTGGAAAGTATGAGAGGGGGCATGGGTGGGGCTGGTGACAATCAGGGCAGCCATGGGGCGTCCATTGGACATGGCCGGGATCGGGCGGTAATCTGGTTTGCATGTCATGGCGGGGCAAGGAATGATTGAAATTGAGCCCGGCCCCTTTCCTCCTCCTGGCGCTTGTGGCCATCATCCGGAACCGGTCGGCCTGCCCCTCGGGCTATACGCCGTTCGGGGCGCCGGTGGTGGCACGGGGATGAATATTGCAGGGCCGACTATCTATAGCCTTTTCCCTTGGGGAAGATACCTTTGAACCGCTACGATCCCAACCAAGCCCCACCGCCACAAGAATGGCTGGCGCTGAATGAGCAGCTACGAATCCAGTGTGCGGAGGACTATCACCGTGCTGCCGGCGTCGAGGTGCCCAATCTGAAAGCCCATGCCGTTTTTCATGCGATCGTCGAGAATCAGATCGCGGAAGGCGTCGCGGCAGTCGGCCGTGCCATGGATCGCCTCATCGGGGAGGGCTTGTCGAGGCATGAGGCCATTCACGCCATCGCTTCCGTACTCGCGGAACCCCTGCATGAACTGTTCAATGCCAAGGCGGGCGAGAACAGGACTGCGGCCAACTACACCGCGGCCGTGGATCGACTCACGGCCAGGCGTTGGCTGGGCCAGTGACGAAGATGGCTGCCGGATCAGCGACGGGCTTCGGGGTGTGTGTTGCTCTACCGCGTCGCTGCTGACGCCGCGCTTCTCCTGCACCTGGCTTTCATCCTCTTCGCCACGGCGGGCGGGGTGCTGGCGCGGTGGTGGCGGTGGGTGCCGGCCGTTCAGTTGCCGGCGGCGGCCTGGGGGGGCTATGTGGAACTCGCCGGCGCGGCCTGCCCCCTCACCGACGCCGAGAACCGGCTGCGGGCGCTGGCGGGGCAGGCGGGGTACGCGGGGAGCTTCGTCGAGCACTACCTGCTGGGGATCATCTACCCGGCGGGCCTGACCGGGGAGATCCAGTTCCTGCTGGCGGGTGGGGTGCTGGGGCTGAACCTGGCCATCTACGGCTGGCTCATCCAGCGGGGAACCTGGGGACGCCGGCGGTGATCCTTCTTCCAACCCTCAACCGCCGGCCGTTCCCGGTGTGAAACTGGCAAACTTCCGACCATGGACCATTTCAAGCAGATCAGCGCGTTCGTCAATGTTGCCACCCGGGGCAGCCTTTCCGCCGCCGCCAAGATGGAGGACGTCACCCCGGCCATCATCGGCCGCCGGCTGGATGCCCTGGAGGCACGGCTCGGGGTCAAGCTGATGATCCGCACCACCCGCAAGCTGACGCTCACCTTCGAGGGCCAGGCCTTCCTGGAGGATTGCCAGCGGGTGCTGAACGACCTGGCCAACGCCGAGGCGGCGGTGTCCCTGGGCGGGGTGAAGGCCAGCGGCCAGTTGCGGGTTTCCGCCCCGGCCGGCTTCGGGCGCCGGCACGTGGCGCCCCTGGTGGGGGATTTCATGGCTGCCAACCCGGAGGTGACGGTTAATCTCGACCTCTCCGATCGCCTGGTCGATCTCATCAACGAGAACATCGACTGCGCCGTGCGCATCGGCGAGCTGACCGATTCCAGCCTCATCAGCGTGCGGCTGGGGGAGATGCGGCGCATGGTGGTGGCCAGCCCGGCCTACCTGGTGGCCCACGGCGTGCCGCGCACGCCGGCGGATCTGGCCGGTCACAACTGCCTCTCGCTGGGGCAGCAGCGGGGCTGGCTCTTCCGCAATCCGCAGACCGGCGAGCAGGAAACCTGGAAGGTGAGCGGCACCTTCGAGTGCAACGACGGCGCCGTGCTCCACGAGTGGGCCCTGGCCGGCAAGGGCCTGGCCTGGCGTTCCCTGTGGGAGGTGGGGCAGGACTTGAAGGAGGGGCGGCTGACTTCGGTACTGGATGCCTGGCAGGCCCCGCCCATGGGCATCTACGCCGTCTTCCCCCAGCGCCGCCACCTGCCCCTGCGGGTACGGCTGTTCATCGACCTGTTGAAGGATACCTACGGCCGGGCGAGCTACTGGGAGCTTGCCTGAGGGTGTTTATGCCGGATGGAACCCTCGGGCGGCGGCCGGGTCTGAGAGACACGGGGCACCCGCGGTGCCCGCCACCCAGAGGAGACGACCATGACCCCCACTTCCCGCAGGATGTCCGCGTTATCCGCCTTGCTGCTGCTTGCCGCCTGCCTCCTGGCCGTGCCGGGCCAGGCCCTCGCCGCCGGGGTGGCGGTGACGCTTTCCGGCAGCCAGGAGGTGCCGCCCAACAACAGTGCCGGCAAGGGTAGCGGCCAGGTCACGGTGATGCCCGACGGCGCCGTCAGCGGTGCCATCACGGTCACCGGCATGACGCCGACGGTGGCCCACATCCACGACGGTGCCGCCGGCAAGAACGGCCCGGTCATCGTCAAGCTGGACAAGACCGACACGGGCTTCGCGGTGCCCCCGGGGACCAGGTTCAACGAAGCGCAGATGGCCAGCTTCAAGGCCGGCAATACCTACATCAACGTCCATAGCGAAGCCTTCCCCCCGGGCGAGATCCGCGGCCAGTTGAACGCCGCCGAGCCGGGCCGGCCGCCTTCCGCCTACTAGGGAGGCTTCCCGGACATTTTCAAGGAGCGACGGTGTTCGACCTCTACATCGGCAACAAGAATTATTCGTCCTGGTCCTTGCGGCCCTGGCTGCTCATGAAGCACTTCGGCATCCCCTTCGCCGAGCACATGGTGTCGGTGGCGGGCCGCGACTACAACCCGGCCCTCAAGCCCATCGCCGGCAACGCCCGGGTGCCCTGCCTGCATGTGGACGGTTTCCAGATCTGGGAGTCCATCGCCATCGCCGAGTACCTGGCGGAAGGCCGGCCGGCCCTGTGGCCCGCCGCTCCCCTGGCCCGGGCGCGGGCTCGCAGCATTTCCGCCGAGATGCACGCCGGCTTCGCCAAGCTGCGCACGGCGATGCCCATGAACCTGAAGTTGAAACTCAAAGGCAAATCCCCGGCGCCGGAAGTGCAGCGGGACATCGACCGGGTGATCGAGATCTGGACCGAAGCCCGCACGCGCTTCGCCACCGCCGACGGCCCCTACCTCTTCGGCGCCTTCTCGGTGGCCGATGCCATGTACGCGCCGGTGGTCTGGCGCCTGCACATCTACAACGTGCCCCTGCCGCCGGTGGCGGCGGCCTACAGCGCCGCCATGCTTGCCCACCCGGCCATGGTCGAATGGTACGAGGACGCCCTCAGGGAAAGCGAGGCTCACGCCCATTACGACGGGCTGGCCGCGGAATACGGCGGCTCACGCTAGCGCGCGGCCGTTGAGGAAGATGGGCAGTTCGGCCAGGGGCATGGGCCGGGCGTACCAGTAGCCCTGCACCGCATGGGCCGGCAGCCCGGCGAGGGCCGCCACCTGGTCGGGGCTGTCGACGCCTTCGAGCAGGATGAGGGGGTGGCTGATGCCCACCAGTTCGATGGCCCGCTCCAGGAAGCGCAGGGAATCGGCCGAGCGGCCGATGTCGGCGATCAGGGAACGGTCGAACTTGATAATGTGGGCGTGGAGTTCCTTGAGGCGGTGGAGCGACGAGTGGCCGGCGCCGAAGTCGTCCAGGGCCACGCGCACGCCGGCGGCGGCCACGGCCTGCAGCGTCACCGCCAGGGGGTCGTTGCCGGCGATGGCGGCGGTTTCGGTGATTTCGAGGATGAGCAGGCTGCCGGGCAGGTCGTTGGCCCGCAGGCCCGCCAGCACCCGCTCGGCGAAGCCCGGCTGGGCCACCTGCAGGCCGGAACAGTTCATGGCCACCGGCAGCGCCGGCAGGCCGGCGTTGCGCAGGCGCACCAGATCGGCCAGGACGGATTCGAGGATGACGTCCCCCAGGCGGTGGATGAGGCCGGAGACTTCCGCCAGTTCGATGGCTTCCTGGGCGGGGATGGGCTCGCCGTCGGGGCCGCGCAGGCGCAGCAGGGCCTCGCAGGCGAGCACCTCGCCGCCGGGATGGGCGAGGATGGGCTGGTAGTGCAGGGTCACCTGGCCGTGGTCGATGGCCGTGCGCAGGGTGCTTTCGATCAGGTAGTCGATGCGCACCCGGGCGCCGAAGCTTTCTTCGTATTCGATGACGGCGGCGTTGCCCCGGGAGGAGGCCACGTCCAGGGCCACCAGCGCGTCGGCCAGGATGGCCGGGGCGGCGGCCGGGGGGCCGGGGTCGTGGCGGATGGCGCAACTGCCGTCCAGGCGGATGACGATGCCGTCGATCTCCTGTTCGTCGCGGATGACCCCGAGGAGGCGGTGGGCCAGGGCCTCGGCCTCGCCCGGCGTATCGAAGCGATGGAGAGCGACGATGGTGTCCCCGGCCTGGCGGGCGATGAAGGTGTCCGGCCCCAGAAGTTCCGCCAGGCGCTGTCCCAGGCTGCTCAGGGCGGCGTCCCCAAGGGGGTGGCCGAAGTTATGGTTGAGGTGGTCGAGGCGGTCGATGTGCAGGGCGAGGACGGCGCTCTCGCGGCCATCCTTGCGGGCGGCGGCGATGAAGTCGGCGGACTGGGCGTCGAGGGCGCGGCGGTTGGGCAGCCCGGTGAGGGAATCCACCAGCGCCTGCCAATGGGCGCGCTGCAGGTGTTCGAGGAGGTGCAGGGAGAGCAGGCGGACGACCACGGCGGTGCCGGCCAGGATCAGCAGTACGTCCAGCAGGTAGCGCCGGCTGGGCGGATCGTCGAAGACGGTCTGCCGCAACTGGTGGAGTTCCAGGAGGCCGAGGCCGATGGCGGAGAGGCCGATGAGCACGACGATGGCCACGAACTGCATGGAACTCACCGTCAGGCTGGCCAGGATGATGATGCCCGGGTAGGCGAGCATGGCCGAATCACGGATGCCTTCGCCCGAAAGCAGGATGAGCAGGCTGACGAGAGCGACCAGGCAGGCGGATAGGGCCACCGCCAGGCGTTGGTGGCCGAATCCCGCCATTTCGCTGCCGAGAACGAGGAAGATGACCGCCCAGGCGGCGAAGATGCCCGGGTGGTGGGGGTCGGGGGCGAGCAGCCGGCTGAGGAGGAAGACGACGAGCAGTCCGGCGATGAAGCGGGAGATCAGGCGCAGCAGCCGTCCCAGCGCCGACACGTCGGGGGGCGGCAGGTAGGGTTTGACCCGTTCGACATCAGGGAAGGCCAGGCGGTCGATGGGAGATTGAGGCACGATCCGTAGCGTCAGGGGACTGGACGCCGCTATGCTAACCCAATGCACCAGAAAAAAAGCCGGCCCCTTGCGGGAGCCGGCCCAGCGCCACCGGGAAGGTGGCGGGGATACCTAAATCGTTGAATCCGATCAGTGGAACTGCTCTTCCTCGGTGGAGCCGGTGAGGGCCTTGACGGAGGAGGAACCGCCCTGGATGACGGTGGTGACGTCGTCGAAGTAACCGGTGCCGACTTCCTGCTGGTGCGAAACGAAGGTGTAACCCTTTTCGCGAGCAGCGAATTCCGGCTCCTGAACCATCTCGACGTAGTGCTTCATGCCTTCGCCGCGGGCGTAAGCGTGAGCGAACTGGAAGGTGTTGTACCAGTTGATGTGGATGCCGGCCAGGGTGATGAACTGGTACTTGTAGCCCAGCGCGGAGAGGTCGTCCTGGAACTTGGCGATGGTGGCGTCGTCCAGGTTCTTCTTCCAGTTGAAGGACGGCGAGCAGTTGTAAGCCAGCAGCTTGCCCGGGCAGGCGGCCTGGACGGCCTGGGCGAATTCACGGGCGAAGCCGAGGTCGGGCACGCCGGTTTCGCACCAGACGAGGTCGGCGTAGGGCGCGTAGGCAACGCCACGGGAGATGGACTGCTCGAGACCGTTCTTGACGCGGTAGAAGCCTTCCTGGGTGCGCTCACCGGTAAGGAAGGGCTTGTCGTTCTCGTCGTAGTCGGAGGTGATCAGGTTGGCGGCTTCAGCATCGGTACGGGCCAGGATCAGGGTGGGAACGCCCATGACGTCGGCGGCGAAACGAGCGGAGATCAGCTTCTCGACGGCTTCGCGGGTCGGCACGAGCACCTTGCCGCCCATGTGGCCGCACTTCTTGACGGCAGCCAGCTGGTCTTCGAAGTGCACGCCGGCAGCGCCGGCGGCGATCATGTTCTTCATCAGTTCGAAGGCGTTCAGCACGCCGCCGAAACCGGCTTCCGCGTCGGCCACGATGGGCAGGAAGTAGTCGATGAAGCCTGCGTCGCCGGGGCCAACGCCGCGGGACCACTGGATTTCGTCAGCACGCTTGAAGGTGTTGTTGATGCGGCGAACCATGGTGGGGACGGAGTCGTAGGCGTACAGGGACTGGTCCGGGTACATGGTTTCGGAGGTGTTGCCGTCGGCGGCGACCTGCCAGCCGGAGAGATAGACGGCTTCCAGGCCAGCCTTGGCCTGTTGCATGGCCTGACCGGCGGTGATGGCGCCGAAGGCGTTCACATAGCCCTTCTTGGCCGCGCCGTTGACCTTTTCCCAGAGGATCTTGGCACCGCGTTGGGCCAGGGTGTATTCCGGCTGCAGGGAGCCGCGCAGACGAACGACGTCAGCAGCGGAGTAGCCGCGCTTGATGTTCTTCCAGCGGGGGTTTTCGGCCCAATCCTTTTCCAGGGCGGCGATTTGCTGTTCGCGAGTGCTCATGTGTATTCCTCACAAATGACAGGTTGAGAGTTGGCCGACGGCACCTCGGAAAGATGCGTCGATGGAGGGGAGTATAAATAGTTTCCGGTGGGGTCGCAATAGTCTTATATAAGACATAAGACATTTTGTTTTTTTGTTAAAACAATACGTTGCGGCTGTGTTTTTGCAATGTGAAATGCGATCCGCTGTGATGAAACGGGCTCGCCTCCGGTGGCGTGTCGGTTGGCGGGAGGCCGCTGGCCAATCCTTGATTTCCCGGCTTGACGGGACCGGGCATTCGCCGTTGAATCCACGCCATCAATCAACGCGCGAGGCGTCCATGGATCTCTTCTGGAAACTGTACGACTGGAACGAACGCACGTTCTGGAATTCGCTCACCAAGAAGCTGATGAGTTTCCTGGTGCTTTTCTTCATCGACGTCGCCTACCTTGCCATCTATATCCACCAGAAGGGAGCGGTGGCGGCGGAACTGACCCGGGCCGGGGTGGCGGCGGAAGTGATCGGCCGTATCGGGACCGCCCTCGACGCCGGGCTGACCCTGATGATCTGCCTGACCGTCGCCGCCCTGGCCTGGAACGTCCTGCAGATCCTCTACATCCGCTACCTGATCGTGCGCCCGGTACGCACCATCAGCACCATCTTCGACGAGATCGCCCGGGGCGAAGGGGATTTCTCCCGCAACCTGCCCACCATCACCCACGACGAACTGCGCACCCTGGCGGAGAGCTACAACCGCTTCGCCGACAAGATGCGCCAGATCATCAGCGAAGTCCGCAAGATGACCGTGAACATCGCCCGGGAAGCCGTCCTGGTGAAGAAGAACGTGGGCGACACGGCCGGCCAGTCCGCCCGCCAGGGACAGATCACCGAGGCCGTCTTCGTCGCCAGCAACGAGGCCACCCGCGCCATCGAGGACGTCTCCGCCTCCACCGACGTGATTTCCCACTCCACCGAAGCCAACCTGGATACGGCGCGCCGCTCCATGCGGGAGATGGGGGACATTGTCGACAAGGTCCATCTGGTGAGCGAAAAGCTGCTGCGCTTCAACGACACCGTGGACAGCCTCGCCAAGCGTTCGGACAGCATTCGCCAGATCGCCAGCCTGATCAAGGACATCGCCGACCAGACCAACCTGCTGGCNNCAATCTGGCGACCGAGGACATTACCCGCAACATCGGCGGCATGATCGACCTGGTGCGGGAAACCCAGTCCGAGAACGAAATGATCAACAGCGACATTCACCGCACCCGCGAGGTGGTCGAGCGCTCCTCGGACCAGTTCAAGCTCATGGTAGGGGATTTCGAACGCACCAGCGACCAGCTTGTCCAGATCGCTTCGGCCATGGAGGAACTCTCGGCCACCAACGGCCAGGTGCACGACAGCGTCACCCAGATTCACAGCCTGTCGGCGGACGTTTCCAAGAAGATGGTGGAGTCGGAGAAGTCGGCCCTGGAACTGGCGGCAGCCACCGAGAGCGTTCAGGAACTGGTTTCCCGCTTCAAGATCGGCCGCGGCATCTTCGATTTCAATGTCGACGTCACCCGGGGCTTCCGGGACGCGCTCCAAGCCAGGCTGGAGGACATGAAAGCCCGCGGCATCAATGTCTTCGACCGCAACTACCGGCCGATTCCGGGTACCAGTCCCCAGAAGTATTCCGTCAGCTACGAAGAGGCCTACATGGCGGAATGCCAGCGGCTGCTCGACGAAACCCTGGAAAAGGTGAAGGGGGGCGTCTACGCCGTGGCGGTCGATATCAACGGTTACCTGACGGCCCACAACAGCCGCTTCTCCAAGCCTCTCACCGGAAACTACGAGACGGACCTGGTGGGCAACCGCACCCGCCGCAAGTT
>JRYJ01001708.1_pt1 | contig 16612 bp, 16 predicted proteins | sample 235371 | NCBI WGS metagenome assembly JRYJ01 (sample SAMN03074219, study PRJNA261477) | activated sludge metagenome | biome: Wastewater Treatment Plant; feature: Wastewater; material: Activated sludge; isolation source: activated biomass of a wastewater treatment plant treating hydrocarbon... ... | reverse complement strand
CTGCGGGCCGCCGTCGCCGTTCGTCTACCTGCCGCCCACGGTCACCGATGCACGCGTGGGCGTGACGAACGCATCCTCACGACTACTCGGGATTGGAGGCGTGCTCGCCGCCGGTGCCGAGCCTGAGCAGATAAACTGCCACCACGAGGCCCACTGCCAGGTAGGCTCCGATGTAAAGCATGCCGAGAGGGCGGTTGACGAAGTCGAACAATCGCAGATTCAGTAGCGCTGCGGCTGTGATGAACACGATCAAGCCAAACGACGCGTAACCGGTATGCTGAAGGGGCGCAAGTCCCTTGGCGACGATCAACGGAGCAGCGCTCAGGGCGAGCGCCAGATATAGCGCACCGAAGCTGCGAAGTGTGAACAGCGATATGACTTCGGGGAATACCCGGCCGCCGCGCCCCCCGGCGGTGCTCAGAGTGCCGTACAGGCCGAGAAACAGCACGAACACGACATAGGCCACGGTAAACACGCGCGCGGTCATCGTCATCGGTGCGCCAACCAGCCGCAGCGCCGGACGGTGCAGCACCCACTCAGAGATACCGATTCCCGCCGCAGTGCAGTTGACGGCCAGCGCCCCCAAGTACAACCACGCAAGGCCGTTGCTGAGGAGAAGCTTATCCCGGAAGGCGATCACCACGATTGCCTGGAACAAACCGAAAAGCCACAGGTACAGCAGCGGCGCGTAGGTCAGCGACCAGTCCCAGCGCCGGGTGCATACCCACGCCAACCAGGCGTTGCCCAGACACCACCCGCCGATGGTCATGGCGACGAAGGGCGATACCTTCCAGGCGAACATGGTCGCCGCTGCCTCGGGCATGAAGAATAGGATGGTGCCGAGCAGCGCATACAACGCCGCGAGCGTGTAGGTCAGATACCAGGAAACGGAGGAAAGCACGGCCGCTCGATCCCTCGTCACGCGGCTTCGGCTGCCGGCTCGATGCAGTCGGGCTCGTCGACTCGCGCGTTGTTCACCTTCTTCGAAACCGGGTAGGCCAGCATGTGCGCGGCGCAGCACGGCCGCAACATTGCGGCCGCGTCTGCGGCATCCGCAGTCAGCCATTTGCCATACTCTCCGGGCGCCAGGATGGCCGGCATGCGCGTATGCAAGGTGCGTAGCAGTTCATTGGCCTCGGTCGTAATGATGCTGAAGCTCTCGACCGGTTCGCCGCCAGGAGATCGCCAGACCTCCCACAGCCCGGCAAAACCGAACAACGGTGTGTCGGCGGGTTTGATGCGGTAGGGCTGCTTGCCGTGCACAAGCGTCTTCCACTCGAAGAAACCGCTCGCCGGCACGATGCAGCGGCGCCTCTTGAAACCCGCGCGAAACGCCGGTGCCGTGGCCACCGTCTCGGCGCGGGCGTTGATCGTCCGGTAGCCGATCTTCTCGTCCTTCGCCCAGAAGGGAATGAGCCCCCAGCGCAGCATGGCCAAGGCGCGCCCGCCATCCTCGGCCAGCCGGACGACGGGAGCCGACTGGCCCGGCGCGATGTTGTAACGCGGACGCAGCGCGGGCAGGATGCCCAGCTCGAAGCAGAGCTGAATTACGGCAGGATTTTCATTGAGATCGTAGCGCCCGCACATCGGACAATGCTACGAAGGCGGCGTCGCTCTGGCAAGTGCCGTGGCGGAAACCTCTGCCGACGCGGCACTGAAATCGAATCTCAGGCCAGGGCGTTGGCGCCGACCATGTAGTCCCCGAGAACACCGACGACCCGCTGCAGTTCATTGCGCAGGTTTTGCGCGCCCGGCCGCGCCTGGGCCTGATGGCCCTCGCGCGCCGCGCGTTCCAAGCGCGCTGCAGCCTCCAGTGCGGGCACGGCATTGAACACTCCGACCGAGCCCTTGATGCGGTGCGCAATGCGCCCGAGTTGTTCGAGATCGCCCGAGGCGACGGCCGCATCCATTTCCGCCAAGGTTCGGTCGTAGTCGCCGAGAAAGGTCTCAACCAGCACCCGCAACGTGGCATCGTCACCGTCGAGAACCTCCAGCGTGCGGCGCAGATCGCAGAATTCCGCCGCCGGCGCAAGGCAGGAATCCCCCGAGGCCGGGTTGATCGCTTCGCAGGCAGCGCACACCCGATCGAGCGCCGCATAGAGTTCCACCGGCTTGATCGGTTTGGTCAGGTAGTCGTCCATGCCGGCGTCCAGACACTGCTCGCGGTCCCCCGCCATGGCGTGAGCCGTCATCGCGATGATAGGCGTGGTGCGCCAGTTGCCGCCGTTGACCCAGGTCCGGCGCTGCTCCCGGGCGCGGATCGCTGCCGTTGCCTGCAGCCCACCCATCACCGGCATCTGCACGTCCATGAAGATGACGTCATAGCGTCCCTGCTCAAAATACTCCACGGCCTCCTTGCCGTTGTGGGCGACCGTCACGCGATGACCGACCTTCTCCAGGAGCCGCGTCGCGAGCATTTGATTCACCGGATTATCCTCGACCAGCAGCACCTGGAGAGACGCTGGTTGCACGCCCGACACACCTGCGTCCTCGCCGATGCGGAATTCATCGAGGAAGAAATCGTCGTTCGCCGTCACCTTCAGCGCCAATAGCATGGCATCGAGCAGGTCGGACTGGGAGAACGGTTTGACGAGGTGGGAGTGGATACCCATCTTCTTGCAACGGGCGGCATCGATGCGCTGCATGTTCGACGGCAGCAGCATGATGATTCGCTCCAAATCAGGCGATCCGGCGGGCAGCGTCTTGGCGACGTCGAAGCCGTCCGGCTTGGGCATGTTCGAATCCAGTAGGATCAGCCCGAACGGCCGGCCCGACGCCCGCGCCCCCTCGATCTCTGCAATTGCCTGCTTGCCGCCCAGCGCCAGCCGCGGTCGCATGCCCCACGAAACGAGCATCCTGCCGAGCAGTTTGGCGTGGCTCAGGCTGTCCTCTGCTACGAGCACCCGCGTGCCCGCCAGCCTCGCCACGTCCTTGGGCGTCTCAGCAGCCACGAGGCCCGCCCGCTCGGCATAGCCGACCCGCGCCGTGAAGTGAAACGTGCTCCCTTCGCCTTCCCTGCTTTCCACCCAGATCCGCCCGCCCATCAGGCGCACCAGACGGCTGCAGATCGCCAGCCCCAGGCCCGTGCCGCCGAAGCGACGCGTGATCGACGCGTCCGCCTGGGAGAATGCGTCGAATATCTCCCGCTGCTTGTCAGCGGAGATGCCCATGCCGGTGTCACGGACCGAGAAGTGAAGTCTGAGCCCCGCATCGTCCTGCTCTTCGGCCGCTACGCAAACCTCCACCTCTCCCTTGGTGGTGAACTTGATGGCATTGCCGACCAGGTTCATCACCACTTGGCGGATGCGACCCGGGTCGCCGCGCAGGCACTCCGGGATCTCGTTGGTCATCGAGTAGAAGAGCTCGATGCCCTTCTGATGCGCGTGCAGGGCGAGCGCCTTGATCGTTTCGCCCACCGCGGACTGGAGCGAGAAGTCGATGGTGTCGATCTCCAGCTTGCCGGCCTCGATTTTGGAGAAGTCGAGGATATCGTTGATGATCGTCAGCAGCGCGTCGGCCGAGGACTTGACCATGGTCAGATAGTCCCGTTGCTCGGCGGACAGATCCGTATCCAAAGCCAAGTCCGTCATGCCGATGATGCCGTTCATCGGCGTGCGGATCTCGTGGCTCATGTTGGCCAGGAACTCGCTCTTGGCGCGGCTCGCAGCCTCTGCCGCTTCCTTGGCCTGCAGCAGCTCCTGCTTCCAGCCCCGGCGCTCGTCCAGCAGCCGGGCGATAAGAACCGACAACTCGCCGACATCGCCCTCCTCCGCGATCCGGTTTTGTCCATCGCCGGATTCGGCCAGCAGCTGCCGGGCAGTAGCGCGCAGGGCGTCAACCGCGCGCGCCTCCTGTGCCTGCTCTCGAGCAGGCAAAGTGTCGTTCATCTGATGGCTGTCTGTCATTGCAATGTCGGGCCGCTGCGATACTCCGTTACGTCGATCCGCCGCGTCGGCGTACCACCGCCCGCGCAGCGCTCTCCCCCAGGTTCCAGCCGCTCACGGAGAATCACGGACAAACCGGGCGGCATCGATCCACCGCAGGAATAACGGATGAAAGACGAGGCAACTTTAAGCGATGGCAACCGGAACAACAGGCCCGCGCCGCGGCGCCATGCCGGGTTGCACCGCCTCGGCGGCACTACCGTCGGCGATAGACAGCTGCCGGGTCCCTCTCGGGAGGGGTGTCCGGAGGCTGGGCGCGGCGCGCCTCCGCGGCCAGTCGGTCCGCGTTGTCGCCGGTAAGCGCCCGGAGAAACGCCACCAATTGCCGCTTCTCTGCGCCGCTCAAACCCAAGGGCTTGACCAACGGGTCGAGGTGGGGATTGGCGATGCCGCCGCGGTCGTAGAACTCCACCACGTCCTCCAGCGTGGCAAGCGAACCGTCGTGCATGTAAGGCGAGGTCAGCGCCACGTTGCGCAGGCCGGGGGTGCGGTACTTCCACGAATCCGCTGGATCGAGGGTGACTTCATAGCGACCTACGTCGGGAATGGGTGGCTCGAAGGCTTCCAGATCCTTGTCTGTCACCTCCGTGTGTACGCCTGGGGCCAGCTGCACCTTGTGCCGGCGCACGAGCTGCATGCTGTTGGCGTACCCTATGCCGGTGTTGTGAAAGTCCTGGTCCGAAAACAGCGCGTGCCGCGGGCCGATGGTGTGGCAGGCGGCGCAACCGCCCTTGCCGGCGAACAGCCGGAAGCCCGCCTGCTCCTCTGCGTTCAGCGCGTCCTTGCGCTTGCCGTAGTACCAGCGGTCGAAGCGCGAATTGGCCGAGAGCACGGTGCGCTGGTATGCGGCGAGCGCCTGCCCGACATTCGCGGCGTTCGGGCCGCGGCCGAACGTCCGCTCAAACCGGCCCTTGTACTCGGGCAGCAGCCGGATCTTCTCGACGACATAGCCCATTGACGGATTGGCCATCTCGTTGCCTGCAAGCAGGGGCCCCCACACCTGATTCTCCAGGGAGAACTCGCGCCCGTCATGAAACAGTTGCTCGACGTAGGCAACGTTGAAGATCGTCGGCGAATTGCGCCGTACGCTCTGCCCTTCCAGACCAACCGCGGTACCCAGCTCGTTGGAGGTGAAGCCCTGCTCCGGCACATGACACATGCCGCACGACAGCGTGTTGTTGTGGGACAGGCGCCGGTCCATGAACAGCATGCGGCCAAGTTCCACCTTGGCGCTGGTGATGGGATTCTCCGGCGGCACCGGCACCGGCGGCAGGCCAAGGGACGCTTTCGGCGGCGGCGCGATGGGGCCGGCGGCCGCAAGCGACGCAAGGCCCATGAGCAGAATCGCTCCGGCGTATGCGCCGACCACCTTCAATGCAGTCGCACTCCCTGCTCCATCAGCAGCGTCTTGACATCGTTGATCACTACCTCAGGCAACAGATAGTCGGCGGCATAGATCTCCCGCACAATCCCTTTGGCATCGACGAGAAACACCTTGAGCACGTGAGCGAAGCGGCCGGATGGTCTGCCCGTAGCCGCATCGATGCTTTGTGCGACGTCCTGCCCGAAGCCATCGACGAGCGGCAACAGTTGCCGGACCGAGGCCGTGGTGAGGAAGTCCCAGCGCACGCCACGATAGTCTTGCCCGTGATCGCCGCTGTACAGCGCCATCATCTGCGGCGTATCCCGTTCCGGATCGAAGGAAAGACTGACGATGCGCACCCGCCCGTGGGCCGCGGGCAACGATTCCAACGCGCCCTTCACCTGATGCAGGACGAGGAAGGCATAGGGGCAGCCGCCCGCGTCGCTGCAGTTCGTGTACATGAACGACAGAAGTGTCACCGTGCCGCGCGTGAACTGTGCCAGACGCCGTCGCTTTCCGGTTGCGTCCAATACGTCACCATCCGTCGCCGGCTGGATGCGTTGCAGGGTGTAGGTGCCGGGCGCCGGGGGAACGAAATCCATCACTGGCCTGCCATCTTTCGCCGCCGTGGCCGCGGCGAAAAGAAGGAAGACCCCACATGCGACCCGAATCGGGCCGGGCAGTTGCCTCGGGAGGAGCAGATCAAACATCCATCATCGCGCGTGGGCCAGCGTGGCGGACACGTCGCCGCGGGCGGCATCCAGTGGCTTAAGGGTGGAAAGATCCCGCGCCTGGAACTTCATGTGGTGAGCGCGCCCCAACTTCTCCTTGTAGAAATCGATGTACACCTTCTCCTTCAGCTCCTTCCCGTCCCAGTCGTAGATCTTCAGGAACTGCTCGTCGTCCTTGCCTTTCTTGTCCCAGTTGCCCAGCAGCGACGAGGTTACATACACGCGCTTGCCGTCGAAGCTCTGGGACACCATGTTTACCTGAGACCCCACCTTCTTCTGGTAGACCTCCTTGACATTGGTGTGGTCGGACAGGTCGAAGTAGCGCACCGTGCCATCCATGAAGGTGGACACCCATAGCGCCTTGCCATCGGCGGTGATTGAGATGTCCACCGGCAGCGGGATCTTCGCCGGGTCGCCGATGGTGGCGATTTCCTTCACCTGCCACTCGCCCTTGGCGTCTTGTTTGTACATCCACATCTTCGAAGTCAGCGCTGACGTGGTGAGCGCCCAGTTCTCGCCCGCCTTCCATGACCAGCGCACCTCTAGCGGCGCGCCAGGCGTCTGGAATACCTTGATCGGCTTGAACGTTTTCAGGTCCCACATGACGGAGGTGTTGCCGAAGCGCTTCATAGCCTCGCCGTCCTTGACCAGCTTGCCCAGGTCCATCATGTAGTTGTTCCAGCCGGTGAAGGAGGTCGTGAGAAACACGTTCTTCTGCGGATTGACGCCAGCATCGTAGCCATAGCCGTCGCCGCCGTCCTTGGGGTTGGTATTACTGGCAACGTGATCACCCTTGTTGTTGTACACGACGATGCCTGTCTCGCCGCCGTGGTCGCGGTTGTTGGACAAGGGCGTAATCAGCATGCGCCCAGGCAACGCGATGAAGGAGTGCGGACCCACGTAGCCGCCGCTCTTCTGGACGAAGTCGGTGATCGTCCTGATCAGTTTCGGCTTTCCAGGGTTCGTGCCGATGTCGAAGATGTAGATCTTGTTCGAGTCCAGCGCCCCACCCCAGAGGTAGCGCCGATCGTCGGATAGTCCGACGTGGTGCACCTCGCCTCTGCCGCCCAGGGACAGCCTGTGGATGATCTTGCCGTAGGTCTTGGAGGCGGGATTGACGTCGATGGTGACCAGCTTGTCCGAGCCGTCACCCACACCCTTCACGCCTAGCGTCCAGACATAGACCAGATCCTCCTGCCCCTTGATCAGGGGCGTGAACGGCGAGCAGCTGGTCTCATCGGCAAACGATGACGGCGACGCCAGGGCGATACCGGCCGCGCCCGTCGCCAGCGCGGTCCTGAGACTCCGGCCTGCGATCGATCCTGCATTCCTAGTCTGCATCATGGTCTCCTCCTTTGGCTCACAAGGGTGCCGTACCAGTGCGCGCGGATTCCTTACCGCGCCGGTCGCGGCGAATGTCATCGGGTAGCACGTCTAAACTATAGTGGCCTGCCGGCATGACGTCACGAAAAAAATACTTCTCGCATCACCGCCGCTTGGCGCAATCAGGATGCCGCGCGCCGACGGTCGGTGAATCAAACGGGACCGACATACCGATGCCAGTGTTGTCAGCGCGCCGTCGTCCCTCCATACTTCAGCCGGTCGGGATTGGGAGGCGTCCGTCCGCACGTCCGGAAGGAGGCGCCCCACGATCGTGCCAGCGCTGTCCGAGAGCCATGCCATGTTCGGCCGTTTTCTTGCCTGCGTCGCGCTGCGCCAGGCGCTGCTGTTACTGTCGATCGCCATGCCGCTGTACGGAAGTGCCGGCAAGGCTGAGAGTGTCGCCTTGGGCGGTGACTTCATCCTCGCCGATGCGGCCGGCGGCAGTTTCCGCCTCGCAGCATATCGGGGCCGGGTGGTGCTCGTATACTTCGGCTACACCGGCTGCCCCGACCTGTGCCCTACGCAACTGAGTACCATGCGTGCCGTGCTCAGACAACTGGGAGGGCTGCGGAACCAAGTAACACCTGTGTTCATCTCCGTCGATCCGGCGCGGGATACGCCGCCGGTCCTGCGCGAATACGTGCGCACCTTCGACCCGGCCATTGTTCCGCTCACTGGCAGCAAAGGTGAGCTGCAGCGCGTCGCGCGCGCCTACGGTGCGGATTTCCGCTACGCTACGGGAAACGGCCGCAGCTACACGGTGGATCACTCCACCCATTTGTTCGTCGTGGACAGACAGGGGCGTCTGGTGCGCGTTCTGCCTCACGGCACCCCGGTCGAGGAAATCGTGAAAGTGGTCAATGAGCTGATCGGACGATGAAGCACTGCCCCTGTCCTTGCGGCGACGCCGCCCTGCCTGTCTGAGAAGAGCGATGCCCGCGACAAGACCGATCCGCACTGCCACGGCCATTCTCTCCGCCTCCGTTCTGATCGGCTGGGCAGTCCGCCCGGCACAAGCGGACGAAACCCGTCACTCGCCCTACGTTGCAAGCATGATCAAGGGCCAGGAAGACTACGTGCACGTCTGGACGGCTGGCGTCCAGGGGGTGGGCGACGAAGCGGACAAGCTGGTAACGGTCGATGTCAACCCGACGTCGAAGACTTACGGTAAGGTCGTGCATTCGCTGACGGTCGGCGGGCGCGGCGAAGCAAATCATCTGGGCTTCGGCGACGACCGCAAGCACTTGTGGGCCGGCCGACTCGATGACAGCAAGATGTTCGTGTTCGACGTCGGCAGCAATCCGGCGCGGCCGCGGATCGTCAAGACCATCATCGACCTGCCGAAGAAGACCGGCTACGTCGGCCCCCGCGCGTTCTGCGCCGTGCCCGGGCGCATGCTGGTTCAGTCCCTCTCCAATTCCAAGGATCACGGCGGCATGACCGGCATCGCAGTCTACAGCAACAAAGGCGATTTCCTCGCCAAGTACGATATGCCGTTAGAAGTGCTCGGCACGAAGGGCGACGGTTTCGGCTATGACCTTGCCATCAGCCCGGCGAAGACCGTTCTGCTCAGCTCGAGCTTCGGCGGCCGCAACCTCTACATGGCGAACCCGGATCGTCTGCTCAAGGAGAGCGATGCCACGAGGAAGTTCGGCAACACCTTGATCGTCTGGGAGCTCAAGTCCATGAGGCCGGTGAGAATCCTCAACGTGCCGGGCAGCCCGATGGAAATCCGCTGGTCACCACGGGTAAGCGACGGTTGGGCAATCGCTGCCTCGGCGCTGACTGCGGCGCTTTCCCTCGTTCGGCAGGACGCCCAGGGCCTCTGGCAGGCGCGGGAGGTGGCGCGGATCGGCGGGCCCGGAACGTCGCCGCTGNNCGTTCATGGACGGCATGGTGCGCTACTTTGACCTGTCCGATCCCGAGCACCCGAAGCAGGTCTATGCGAAGAGAGTAGGCTCCCAGGTAGGCACTGTTGCCCAGAGCGTCGATGGCAAGCGCATTTACGTCAGCTCGTCGCTGTTCTCTAACTGGGACAAGCGGGGCGCCGACGACCAGCAGTTCCTCGCCCTATACCACTGGGACGGCAGCGAGTTGAAGGAACAGTGGCGCATCGACTTTTACCGCGAAAAACTCGGCCGCGCCGGCCACATGCAATTCAGCGCCAGGCCGGCGAGGGTCGCCACGCCCGGCTTCGGCGNNCCGAGCACGTCCTGCATGTCGAACAGGCCGCTGCGCTTCACGGCCATGAATCGCGCCGCACGCAGCGCGCCCAGTGCGTAGGGGATGCGACTGGCGGCCTTATGGGTGATCTCGACGCGCTCGCCCGTGCCGGCGAAAAGGACGGTGTGATCGCCGACGATGTCGCCGCCGCGCACCGTGGCAAAGCCGATGGTGGATGGATCGCGCTCGCCCGTGACCCCTTCGCGACCGTAGACGGCGACCTTCGACAGGTCGCGCCCAAGCGCCTCGGCCACCACCTCGCCCATGCGCAGCGCCGTGCCGGACGGCGCATCCACCTTGTGCCGATGATGGGCCTCGATGACCTCGATGTCATAGCCGTGGCTGAGAACACGGGCGGCGACGTCAAGCAATTTGAATACGAGATTGACACCCACGCTCATGTTCGGCGCGAAAGTGATGGCGATATCCCGCGCCGCCTCCTGGATCTCAAGCTTCTGCGCTGCGCTGAAACCCGTCGTGCCAATCACCATAGACACGCCAAGCCGCCGGCACAGGGACAGATGCGCCAGCGTGCCCTCGGGCCGGGTGAAATCGATCAGGCAATCCGCCTGCTTCAACCCGGCATGCACGTCGTCGCTGATCGCAACGCCGCAGGGCACGCCGCAGAACTCGCCCGCGTCCTTGCCCAGCGCCGGCACCCCCGCCTGCTCGAGGGCCGCCGCAAGCTGCATGTCCTGTGCCTTGAGCACGGTCTCGATCAGCATCCGGCCCATGCGGCCAGAACTGCCGGCAATAGCGATACGCAGTCTGGTCATCGGTCTGGCATCCGCAACACAATTGTAACGACGAACGGCTACTTCGCCTCGGACGGGCCGCTCCCCGCCTGCGCAGCAGGCGACTGCGTGCCGGCCGGGCCGCCGATATCGATTTCACGGGCACGGCCGGCCATAGCCGGCTCACCGGCTGCCGAAGTCGCCCCGCCCGGTTCTGCCGCAGTCACATCGCCGGCGACCCGGGCCAGCTTGCCATCATCGAAAAAGACCGAAAGCCGGCGCTGTTGTGCCTCGCCACGCCCCGGTTTGAACCGATAGACATAGTCCCAGCGCTCGGCGTGAAACATGTCCGTCAGCAGCGGCGTCCCAAGGACGAATCGCACCTGGTCCTTGGTCATGCCGGGCTTCAACTGGGCGACCATCTCCTGAGTCACATAGTTGCCCTGGCGCACGTCGATCTTGTAAGGCGTGATGGCCGAAGTGACATTCGGCAGGCCGGAACAGGCAGGCAGGGCCAAGGCCGCAAGCACGGGGAAGAGGCAGCGGAATTGCATCGTAACAGGGGCGGGAATTCTCACCGGGCGCAGAAAGCTATATTATAAACGCGTTCCCGGCCCCGCCGCCTTTCGCTCACGTCGTCTTTCTGCAACCGAATCGCCATGACCAACTCGCAAAATCTGAAAAGCATGGGACTGAAGGCGACGTTCCCGCGCCTGAAGATCCTCGACCTGTTTCAGAAGACCGATCTGCGTCATATGACGGCGGAAGACGTCTATCGCCAGCTAATCAACGAAGGTATGGATATCGGTCTCGCGACCGTCTATCGCGTGCTTACGCAGTTCGAGCAGGCGGGGCTTCTGACGCGCCACTATTTCGAATCCGGCAAGGCGGTCTTCGAACTGAACGAAGGACGGCATCACGATCATCTGGTCTGCCTGCAGTGCGGCAAGGTGGAAGAGTTCTACGATGCGGAAATCGAGGCGCGCCAGATGAGTGTCGCCAAGGAACGGGGCTTCGCCGTACATGAGCATGCCCTCTACCTGTACGCCGACTGCGTCAAGCCTGATTGCCCGAACAAGAAGCACGGCCAGCAAGAATAGGTCCCTGCCCGCCGCGTCGAGGCCCGGCGGCATGTTGCGTCGCTGCCGCCCAGCGAGCGATGTCATGCAGCGCGCAAGCGCACGACATCATCCCGCCCCCGCCAATTGTATGCTCACGCCCCCCGCCCGTGGTAAGTCTCGGCAGCACAAAGCGCCCGCGCGCCGCTGACCACGCGCAATCGCCCGGTCCATTACAACAACCAATGGAAGCATTGCTGACCTCGACCGCGCTCGTCGCCATCGCGGAAATCGGCGACAAGACCCAGCTCCTCTCCTTCGTCCTCGCCGCCCGATTGCGCAAGCCGCTCGCCATCATCCTCGGCATATTCACCGCAACAGTCGCAAATCATGCCCTGGCGGGATCCCTCGGCGTCTGGCTGGCGCAGTTGCTGCCCCAAAACTGGCTCGTGTGGCTGACCGGCCTCACCTTCATCGCATTCGGCCTGTGGGCGCTGGTGCCCGACAGTCTCGACGGTGAGCCGCGCGCATACCCGGCCGGCGCCTTCGTCACGACCACCATTGCCTTCTTCCTCGCCGAGATGGGGGACAAAACCCAGCTGGCAACGGTGGCCCTGGGCGCGCGCTTCGACGCGCTCGCGGCCGTGGTGCTCGGGACGACGCTGGGCATGCTGCTGGCAAACATCCCGGCAGTGCTGGTGGGCGAGGCCCTTGCGCACAAGCTGCCGATGAGGGCAATCCGCTACCTCGCCGCGCTGTCCTTCATGGTCACCGGCCTCGTGTCCTTCCTCGGCGCCAGCTCGTCGGCCTGATCCCGTTCCGCCCGCATCCCCGCGCCGACGCGGGCAGCCCGACGCGCGGCCGCCGTGCCTTCCTCGGCAGGCCGCCGACGGGGGGCGCGCCGAGCAGCACTCGCCTCGTTGCCGGCAGGCCGTCGCCATGTTCCGCCACGAGTTCGACAGGCTTTGCTCCAGCGGCGCCACAGTCTGGCGTTCAAATAGGGACAACTGTCGAATCCGGAGAAGAACAATGGCATCCCCCACTTCCATCACGACCTGGCTGCGCCATGCTCACCTCGCACGCATGCTCCTGCTGGGCGGGCTGGTGCTGCTGCTGGGCATTCCGGCGGGCATGGTGCAGCGCCTGGTCTACGAGCGCTCCGCGTCCCGCGACCAGGCAGCGGCAGACGTCACGAGCGCTTGGGGCGGCGTGCAGAACGTCATCGGACCGCGTTTGGTTGTGCCATTCGTCGAACGCGAAACGGTCAAGGACGCAGACGGCCGGACGGTTAGTCGCGAGCGCCGGCGCAACGCTGTTTTTCTGCCGGAGTTCCTGAACGTCGAGGGCAATGTCGAGTCGGCGACGCGCTACCGCGGCATCTTCGAAGTACCCGTGTTCCGTGCGCGGCTGAAGCTTGCCGGTCGTTTCGCAGCGCCGGACTTCACTGCACTCGGCGCCATCGCGGCCGCGGATATTCGCTGGGATGAGGCTCAGCTCGCGCTCCTGTTAGCCGACCCGCGGGCGATCCAGCGACACACGGTGGTGGCATGGAACGGCGCGAGCGTGGCCTTCATTCCCGGCGCAGGAGTGCTCGGTCAGAGCACGGGCGGTAGCACCGGAATACACGCGCCGCTCGCGGCAGTGATCGGCCACGGCCGCGCCGCAGAGTTTTCCATCGAGATCGAACTGAACGGCAGCCAGTCGCTGTCGCTGGCACCGCTATCCAAGGAAACGGCTGTTCGGCTCAGCTCCGACTGGCCGCATCCGAGCTTCCAGGGGCCGTGGTTGCCCGTCGAGCGGGAAATCGGCCCGCGCGGTTTCACGGCAGCCTGGACCATTGCCTACCTCGGACGGAACTATCCCCAGCAGTGGGTCGCCGACGTGCAGGCGGAAGACCGAGTTAGGCAATCGCTGTTCGGCGTGTCCTTCAAGGCCCCCGTCGACGCCTACGCCATGAGCGAACGCAGCGTCAAGTACGCAGCCTTGTTCCTGACCCTTACCTTCGTCACGCTTTGGCTATTCGAAACGGTCGTCGGACTGCGCATACACTCGGTCCAGTACCTGCTGGTCGGCGCCGCGATGGTGATGTTTTATCTGCTCGAGCTGTCACTCGCCGAGCATCTTGGATTCCTGGCCGCCTATGCCATTGCCACGGCCTTGGTCACCGCGCTGGTCAGCGCTTATGCCTTTACGCTGCTCAAGCAAGTAAGACGCTGCGCCATCGTCACCGGCGTGCTCATCGCCATGTACGGCTATCTTTACCTGCTTCTGCAGGCACAAGACCATGCCCTGGTGGCAGGAACGATCGGGTTATTTGTAGCTCTGGCGGCAGTCATGTACCTGACACGCCGACTCGATTGGTTCGCGCTGGGTGCGACGGAAACGGCAACGTCGTTGCCGCTGAATGATGCCGGTCAATAGCCCAGCATTTCGCGGGCGTGCTTCCGTGTAGTGTCCGTGATGTTGACGCCGCCGAGCATGCGGGCGATCTCCTCGATGCGGCCATTTCGGTCGAGGACGGTGACGCGGCTCACCACGCCGCCCTCGGCGCCGTCCTTTGCGACGGACCATTGCCAGTCGGCCTGGGCCGCCACCTGCGGCAGGTGGGTGACGCACAGTACCTGCCGATGGCACCCGAGCTCCTTGAGCAGCCGGCCGACGATTTCGGCCACGCGACCGCCGATGCCCACGTCCACCTCGTCGAATACCAGCGTCGGTGTCGCGCCGCTCTTGCTCGTGATGACCTGGATCCCCAGGCCGATGCGCGACAGCTCGCCGCCGGAGGCCACCCGCGCCAGCGGTCGTAGCGGCTGGCCGGAATTGGCGGTGACCAGACACTCGACACGCTCCAGTCCGTAGGCAGCGCCCTCCTCGACACGTTCCAGCGCCACCTCAAATCGACCATCGGGCATGGAAAGCTGCTGCATCGCCTCGCTCACCGCCCGCGACAACTGGCCCGCGGCCTGGGTGCGCTGCGCGCTCAGTTGAGTCGCCACCTCCAGATAGATCTCGTGCGCCTGCCGTTCGCGCTCGGCGAGCACGGCAGGATCACCCCACGACTGCACCTGCCCCAGCCGCGTCTGCAAGCGATCCAGCAGATCTGGCAGCGCCTCGGCGGTGACATGGTGCTTCCGGGCGATTGCGTCCACGGCCGCGATACGCCGTTCCAGCTCCGCCAGTCGCTGCGGGTCCAGATCCAGATGCTCGCGATAGCGGCGCAAGGCATGCACCGTCTCGCCGATCTGGATCTGCGCGCCTTCAAGCAGCTCGCGCACATCCGTGAGCCGTGCATCATATTCTGCCAGCGCGGCAAAGCGCACGGCCAGGCTCTCCACCTGCGCAGCGAGCGCCATGTCGCCTTCATCGAGCACAGCGAGCGCCTCCTCGGCGCCGTTGAGCAGGCTCGCCGCGTGGCCGAGCCGCCGGTGCTCGAGCACGGTCTCCTGCCACTGCTGGAGATCGAACCCCAGGGCTTCCAACTCCCGCACCTGCCATTCCAGCAACTCGCGCTCGCGGGCGTTGCTGGCCGCGTTCTCTTCTGCAGCAAGGCGCGCCTGCCGCGCCTGCTGCCAGGCTCGGAATCGCTCGCCTGTACGTCGCGCCAGATCCTCCAGTCCAGCGTGAGCATCAAGCAGCATGCGCTGAGTGTCAGTGCGCAGCAGCGCGTGATGCGCGTGTTGACCGTGGATGTCCACCAGGTGTTCGCCCAGCTCGCGCAGCTGGGTTGCCGTCGCGGGCGCACCATTGACGTAGGCGCGCGAGCGGCCACCGGCTTCGATCACCCGCCGCACAAGGCAGGCGTCGGTATCGAAATCGTGATCGCGCAACCATCCAACCGCGGGCGCGGTTTCGGCAAGATCAAACTCGGCGCTGATTTCCGCGCGCTCTGCCCCCTGGCGCACCACCGATGCGTCGGCACGCTCGCCCAGCACCAGCGACAGGGCGTCCACCAGGATGGACTTGCCGGCGCCGGTTTCGCCGGTGAGCGCACCAAAGCCGGATTCGAATTCCAGCGCGAGGCGCTCGATGATGACGAAGTCGCGGATATGCAATCGGCGAAGCATGCAACGCGGCGCCAACGGCGCGTCAGGGCGTGTGGTTCCTCGGCGCCTCGCTCCAGCGCAGCTTTTCCCGAAGCATGGCGAAATAGCTGTAGCCGGGCGGATGCAGAAGGGTCACCGAATGCGCAGAGCGGGCAATGCGCACGCAATCACCCGCTCTGGCATCGAAGCTGGTCTGGCCGTCGAAATGCACGCGTGCGTCATGGGGCGCGACAAGTGTGATCTCAATGGTGCTACCATCGCTGACCGTGATCGGCCGGTTGGACAACGCATGGGGACACAGCGGCACCAGCGCGATGCCCGGCACCGCCGGATGCAGGATCGGCCCGTTAGCCGACAGGGCGTAGGCGGTGGAGCCGGTAGGCGTGCACACGATCATGCCGTCCGAGCGCTGGTTGTAGATGAACTCCGAGTCGATCTCGACCTCGAACTCGATCATTCGGCCCAGTTCGCCCTTGTTCACCACGACATCGTTGAGCGCCAGCGCACGCAGCGCACATTCGCCACCGCGCAGGATGGTCGCCTCGAGCAGNNTCGAGCAGGAAGCGGCGGTCGGTGGTGTAGTGGCCCTGGAGTAGTTCGGCGAAGCGCTCCAGCATGTCATGCCGCGAGATATCGGTCATGAATCCGAGCCGCCCCTGATTGATGCCGACCAGAGGTACGCCGTATTCGACCATGCGCCGTGCCGTATTGAGCATGGTACCGTCCCCGCCCAGGATGACGGCTAAGTCCGCGCGTGCGCCGATTTCCTCGTAGTTGGCGATGGGAAACCCGCTCGTTCCCGTGGAACTCGCCGTTCCCTGCTCGATGAGTACCGTGCCGCCATAGCCGCGCAGGAAGTTCGCCAGGGTGCGCAGGGTCTCCCCGATCTCCGGGCTCTGGTACTTGCCGATCAAGGCGATGGTTCGAAAGGTCATGGCGGAATTAAACCATACTTCGCGCATTAAGAACGCGGGCGGCAGCCGCGCCGCGGAATGTCGTAAGCGTCGCATTTTTTTGTAGAATGGACGCACTTCAAGCCGCTTCGCACCGCCGACACCGATGCTGGACCAGCGCGCCCAGATCCTGCTCAAGACCTTGATCGAACGCTACATTGCCGAAGGGCAACCGGTCGG
>JRYJ01002478.1_pt1 | contig 16656 bp, 18 predicted proteins | sample 235371 | NCBI WGS metagenome assembly JRYJ01 (sample SAMN03074219, study PRJNA261477) | activated sludge metagenome | biome: Wastewater Treatment Plant; feature: Wastewater; material: Activated sludge; isolation source: activated biomass of a wastewater treatment plant treating hydrocarbon... ... | reverse complement strand
CGCTGCAGGCGGCCATTTCCCCCAGGGAATAACCCGCGGCGCAGACGGGGCGCGGCAGATGGGGCCGCAGGCGGGCCCAGCGGGTCATTTCCAGGCCGAAGATGAAGGGTTGGGCGATGGTGTTGGCGCTCNNCGGCCAGGGCCGCCGCCAGGTCGGCCGGTGCCTCCTCGCGCAGGGCCGCCAGATGCTCGGGACGCTGCCCGCCCTGGCCGCTGAAGAGGAGTGCCAGGCGCATGGGGGTCAGAGCCTTTCCAGGCCGTCCAGGAAAAGGGTGACGCCGAGCAGGTCGGCGCTGCCGCCAGGGCTCAGGCGGGCGGCAACGAAGTCCCGGTGGATGGCTTCGGCCCGCGGTCGCCAGTCGGCCGCCGCGACGCCGCCGGCCGCCAGGAAGCCGCGGGCGGCTTCCCGGGCGGCAGTCAGTCCGGCCGGGCCGCCCCGCCAGAGGAGGTTGGTGTCCTCGACCTCGGCCATCAGGGCGAACAGGGCCTGGATGGCCGCCCGGTCGGTATCGCCGGTGAGGTCAAGGGCGGTCCGGTAGGCGGGAAGCCCGATCCGGCGGGCGGCGGGAAAGCCTTCCGCCGCCTCCCGGCGGGCGCCACCGCTGCCGTAGCGGCGGGCGACGGCGAGGCCGTGGCTATCGCCGTCCCGCTCCAGGCCGGAGAGGATGGGGTCGCCCCAGAAGATGGCTACGGCCCGGCAGGCATCCCCGGCGTCGAGCGGTTTCCCGGCAGCGGCAAGCAGGCCGGCGGCGGCGCACAGGAGGCCGAGATTGAAGATGGCGCCACGATGGGTGTTGATGCCGCCGGTGGCGGTGAGCATGTCCGCCTCGGCGGCAATACCCAGCCGCTGCAGGGCGGCAAAACCGGCGCGCTCGGCGCCGGCTGCGGCGATCAGGGGGAAATAAGGCCGAAGCGCCTGCAGGCTGCGCAGGAAGGTGCGGAAATCCATGTCGGCATGGCTGCCGGGGTCGTTGGGGCTGACCAACCCCGGCTTGGGGGCCAGGGCCACCTCCCGGTAGAGGCTGCGGACGGCCAGGCGGCCGATGACGGCCAGCGTGCCGGCGCGGGCCGCCGGGGCGGCGAGGGGGCGGTGGTGCAGATCAGGCATGGGCGGACCGCGCGGCGAGGGAGGCCAGCAAGTGCCGCAAGGGCACCAGGGCGACATCGGCCGCTCCCTTGGCAAGGACCGGGGTGGCCGGATCGGCCAGGGCCGCGGCGACCTCCCGCCAGGCGACGGCCTGGCCGCCGGGGAAACGGATTTCGCCATCGAGGCGGCAGGGCAGGTGGCGGTCGGCTTCGTCGAGAGCGGCCAGGCAGGCAGTCAACTGGTCGCCGGTGCGGAGGTCGCAGATGACGTCGATGTCGGAATCGGCATGGCGATAGGTTTCCCCGGTCAGCGCCTCCCACGCCAGAGAGCCAAAGAGCCCGAGGTGGGCGCCGGTGGCGCTGACCCCGACGTCCAGGCGGTCGAGGACGGCGGCTATCGGGGCGGGGAGCCGGCGGCCGCCGGCCGATACCGGCAAGGGCGGCTGGATTCGCCTCAGGCTCGCTCTCTCCACCAGGCAGCCGACGCGCCGACGCCCGTCGTGGGCGGGAAAGGTGATGCCCAGGGCGACGACGGCGCTGCCCGCGGACTGGCGGGCAACCACCAGGGGGCGCCCGCCGTCGATCCAGGCCCGGACGCGTCCCGCCAGGCCGGGATCGGCGTTGCCGCAGGCGAAACGGAAAGCGGTGCCGGGGGACAGATAGGCGAGGTCGTGGCGGCGCACGGATCAGGCTCCGGCGACCGCGGCGGCGGTAGGGGCGGCGAGGCGGCGCCCGCCCCGCTCCAGCCCGGCCGCCTGGCGCCCGTCATCGGCCTGTACGCCCAGGGCCAGGGCGGCGTCGAGGAGCGCCGCCGACGGCGTTTCCCAGATGGCCTCGAGGCCCCCCATGCGCCAGTAGTTCTCGGCGCCGGGGGCGAAGATGGGGGAGGTCTTGGCCAGCGCCACCAGGCGCTCGTGGTCGAGCTTGGTCACCCGGGCCATGGCCTTCAGGTCCATCACCCGCACCGAGACGTCGGCCAGGGCGTAGGCCCGGTCGGCCATCAGGCCGAAGGAAAGGAAGCCGCCGCTGACGGCGTTGGCGGTGACCAGGGCGAGGGTCGGGTGGCCTCGGCGGCGGGCCAGGTCCACGCACTGGGCGAGGTGGGCGAAGCTGCCGTTGAGGCAGAGCAGTTCGGCACCGCGCGACAGGGCCTGGCCGCTGGTATCGACCAGGAAGACGAGGGGCCGGCCGGGATGGTTGGCGACGGTGTCGAGGACCTGCCGGGCGAGGGCCAGGGCGATGCGGTGGTCGATGGCGGCCGCCTCGGTGGTGCCGAGGACGGTGACGGGGCCGGCGGCCGCCTGGGCCTCGCCGGCGATCACCTGGTCGGCGGCGGTGACCTGGTGGCCACCGGGAAAGAGGCCGTCAAGGATGGTGTGAAGGTTCATGCGGGCAATCCTTCTTTGAGCGCGGCCATGGCGGCGGCGTCGAGCATGGGCACGGCGGCCGGTTCGGGAACGCCGAGGTCGGCCCACACCTGCAGGCCGTCGCGGTAGGCGCCGAAGGCGGCGAGGCGGGCTTCCAGGCGGGCCTGTTCGGCCTGCAGGGCGGCCAGGCTCGGCCCCGGTTCGGGGGCCAGGGTGGCCAGCGCCCCGGCGCGGAAGGCGGCGAGGTCGTCCTCCACCAGGGTGGCGCAGTCGCCCATCAGGTAGCGGTGCTTGCCGCCGGTGACGCGCCAGACCAGGGCGCGGTCCTTGGCGTCGAATTCCTCGACCCCGGCCACGGTCTCGATGACCTCGGGGCCGGAGAGGGCGAGGCGCCCTTCCTCGGACATGACGATGGCCGAGCAGAGCCGGGTGACGATGCCCATGCCGCCAAAGGCGCCGCAGGTGCCGCCGACCAGGGCCAGCACCGGCACGCGGCTGGCGCGGGCCTCCAGCACGGCGCGCATGATCTCGGAGATGGCGATGAGGCCGGCATTGGCCTCGTGCAGGCGGACGCCGCCGGAATCGACCAGGAAGAGCACGGCGGCAGGCTGCTCGCGCACCGCCCGGCGCAGCAGGCCGACGATCTTGGCGCCGTGGATCTCGCCGACGGCGCCGCCCATGAACTGCCCTTCCTGGGCGGCGACCAGGACGGGGCGGCCGGCCAGGGCGGCGCTGCCGACGATCACGCCGTCGTCGAAGGCCCCGGGCAGGTCGAGGGCGGCCAGGTGGGGGCTGGGGGTGGATTCGGCGGGGGGGAGGAATTCCCGGAAGCTGCCGGCATCCACCAGGCCGGCGACGCGGGCCCGGGCGGTGGCCTCGAACCAGCTGCGGCGATGGGTAAAGGGAGCGTTCATCGGGCGCCTCCCTGGTAGTCGGACAGGGCCTGGCCCAGGCGCAGGATGACCACGGCCGGGGTGGCGCCCATGTCGTTGATGGCGATGCGGGTGCCGCCGGCCGGGTGGGCGGCGGTGAAGGCATCGAGGACGGCCCGCCAGGTGTCGGCGAAGCCGCGGGCGGAGGTTTTCACGGCGATGGCGCAGGCGTCGGGGTCGTCGCCGGGCTGGACGAGGATTTCCAGGTTGCCGGAGCCGACCACGCCGCACAGGGTGGCGCCCTGGGCGGGGCGGGCGGGGGCGGAGGGGAAGCGGAAGTCGAGGCTTTCCATGGGGTCACCAGTTGCGGAAGCGCGCCGGGGGCGCGTAGAGGCCGCCGGACCAGCGCACCAGGTCCTTGACGGAGCGGGCGGCGAGGAGGTCGCGGCTGGCCTGGCGGGGGTCGATGCCGAGGTCCTCGGGGCGGCGGACGACGCCGCGGTCCCGCAGGTTCTCGACCATGGTTTTGTCGCGGGCCAGGCCGACGGGGGTGAAACCGGCGACGCCGCGGATGGCCTGCTCGCGCTCCTCGGGCGTACGACAGAGCAGCAGGTTGGCGATGCCCTCCTCGGTGACGATGTGGCTGACGTCGTCGCCGTAGATCATGATGGGTGGCAGGTCGGCGCCCATGGTCTGCTGGAGCTTCCAGGCATCGAGTTCCTCGACGAAGACCGGGGCCATGTGCTCGCGGAAGGTCTCCACCGTCTGCACGACGAGCTTCCTGCCGCGGATGGCGCCGTCGCCGCCGGCCTCGCGGCCGGCCTTGAGCCAGGCCGGACTGGCGTGGCGGCGGCCGTGGGGGTCGGAGCCCATGTTCGGCGCGCCGCCGAAGCCGGTGATGCGGCCCAGGGTGGCCGTCGAGCTGTTGCCGGCGAGGTCCATCTGCAGGGTGGAGCCGATGAAGAGATCGCAGGCGTAGAGGCCGGCGGTCTGGCAGAAGGCGCGGTTGGAGCGCATCGAGCCGTCGGCGCCGGTGAAGAAGACGTCGGAGCGGGCGGCGACGTAGGCCTCCATGCCGACTTCCGAGCCGAAGCTGTGCACCGACTCGACGCAGCCCGACTCGATGGCCGGGATCAGGGTCGGGTGCGGGTTCAGCGCCCAGTGGGTGCAGATCTTGCCCTTCAGGCCCAGTTCGGTGGCGTAGGTCGGCAGCAGGAGCTCGATGGCCGCCGTGTCGAAGCCGATGCCGTGGTTCAGCCGGGTGATGCCGTATTCGGCGTAGATGCCCTTGATGGCCATCATCGCCATCAGCACCTGGACCTCGGTGATCTGCGCCGGGTCCCGGGTGAACAGGGGCTCGATGTAGTTGGGGCGCGGCGCCTGGACGGTGAAATCGACCCAGTCGGCGGGGACGTCCACCCGCGGCAGCCGCTCCACCACCTCGTTCACCTGGGCGATGACCAGGCCGCCCTTGAAGGCGGTGGCTTCCACAATGGCCGGCGTGTCCTCGGTGTTGGGGCCGAGGTAGAGGTTGCCGGCGGCGTCCGCCGCCTGGGCGGCGATCAGGCAGACGTTGGGGGTGAGGTCGACGAAATAGCGGCCGAACAGTTCCAGGTAAGTGTGGATGGCGCCGATCTCGATGGCCTTGCCCTGCACCAGCTTGGCCAGGCGGGCGCCCTGGGGGCCGGCGAAGGAGAAGTCGAGCTTCCGGGCGATGCCGCGCTCGAAGAGGTCGATGTGGCTGGGGAGCGCCAGCACCGACTGCACCAGGTGCAGGTCGTGCAGGCGCTGCGGGCTGCAGGCGGCGAGGGATTCGGCCAGGAAGTCGGCCTGCTTCTGGTTGTTGCCTTCCAGGCAGACCCGGTCGCCGGGTTCGACGACTGCCTCCAGGAGGTCGATGATGCGCTCGCTCGGCACCTGGCGGGGCAGCCCGCGGGCCGCCGCCCGTTCCAGGCGGCGGCTCCGGCTCTGGCGCCGGGTGTCCCAGGCGCGGGGATGGGGGGCGTTCATGGGCTTGGCGTCCTCAGTTGGTGGGCGCGCCCATGATCATGTCGGGCAGCCAGGTGGCGATGCCGGGGAAGAGGCAGAGCAGGATCACCGCCAGGAACATCAGGCCGACGAAGGGCAGGACGCCCCAGACGATGTCCTTGAGCGGAATGTCCGGCGCCACGTTCTTGATGACGAAGATGTTGAGCCCCACCGGCGGATGGATGAGTCCCATCTCCATGACCACGGTCATGACGATGCCGAACCAGATGAGATCGAAGCCGGCGGCCTTGAGCGGCGGCAGGATGATCGGCGCGGTCATCAGGATGATCGACACCGGCGGCAGGAAGAAGCCCAGCACCACCACGAAGACCAGGATGGCGGCCAGCAGCACCCACTTCGAGAGGTGCATAGCGACGATCCACTCGGCGGCCGACTGGCTGATGTGGAGGTAGCTCATCACATAGGAGTAGAGGAGCGACATGCCGATGATGAACATCAGCATGGTCGATTCCTTCAAGGTGCTGTCGAGGATGGGCTTCAACTGGGCCGGGCGCCAGACGCCGTAGATGCCGGCGATCAGCACCAGGGCCAGGATGCCTCCCAGGCCGGCGGTTTCCGAGGGCGTGGCATAGCCGCCGTAGAGGGCCACCATGACGCCGATGAGCAGCACGACGAAGGGCAACACCCGGGGCAGCATGCGGGTCTTGTCGGCCCGGGTCATGCGCATCTCGTCCAGGTAGGCCGACTTGGGGCCGCCGGCGTTCCAGACGTCCAGGGCCTCGTTGTACTCCTGCTTGAAGCGCACCACGGCGTAGCCGGCGAAGAGGAAGACCAGCAGCAGGCCGGGGCCGATGCCGGCGAGGAAGAGCCGGCCCAGGGACTGCTCGGCGGCCACCGCGAAGAGGATCATGGTGATCGACGGCGGCAGCAGGATGCCCAGGGTGCCGCCGGCGGCGATGATGCCCGCCGCGAAGCCCGGGGAATAGCCGCGGGAGCGCATCTCCGGGATGCCGGCGCCGCCGATGGCGGAGCAGGTGGCCGGGCTGGAGCCGGCCATGGCGGCGAAGAGGGCGCAGGCGAAGACATTGGCGATGCCCAGGCCGCCGGGAATCTTGTGCATCCAGGCGTGGATCGCCAGGTAGAGGTCGGCGCCGGCCCGGGAGCGGCCGATGGCGGCGCCCTTGAGGATGAACAGGGGGATGGAGAGGAGGGTGATGTTGGCCATCTCCTCGAAGACGTTCTGGGTGATGGTGTCGGTGGCGGCACCGGGCATGAACATCAACATGAAGAGGACGGCGACGATGCCCAGGGCGAAGGCGATGGGGATGCCGGAGAACATCACCACCAGGGTGCCGATGCCGTAGAGGGTGCCGATGGTGGCTTCACTCATTTAGTGCTGCTCCTTGGGGGCGAGGCGGCCGGCGATCTGCAGCAGGATCTGCAGAGACAGGAGGGTCATGCCGACGGCCATCAGGCTGTAGGGAATCCACAGGGGCGGAGCCCAGGACGACGAGGTGGTCTGGCCCTCGACCCAGGCTTCGTGCAGGAGATGCCACGATTTCCAGGAGAAGAAGGCGCAGAAGGCGAAGGACGCCACGTCACAGATGAACAGCCGGACGCCGTTCAGCCACGGCGGCAGGTAGCCGGCCAGGGCCTCGATGCCGATGTGGCCCCGCTGGGACTGGACATAGGCGGCGCACATGAAGGTGGCGCCCACCAGCAGGAAGACGGACATCTCGTCCTGCCAGTCGGTGGGGATCTTCAGGAAATAGCGCAGGAAGACGCTGCTGCAGAGGATCAGCGAAGCCCCCAGGATGGCCAGCGAGGAAAGGAACATGATGGCCCTGTTGAGGCCGGCCATCACCTTGTTGATGGCCCCCAGGGCGCCGCTGCTGGGCAGTTCGGGCGCCTTGACGGCGCCCTCCAGTTCGAAGCCGTGGCTCACAGCGTCGCCTCCGCCAGCTTGAGGATGCGGGCGCAGCTTTCGTTCTTGGCGGCGAAATCCTTCCACGCCGTGTCGCGGGCGATGGCCTGCCAGCGCTTCACGGTGGCGTCGCTCATGTCGTAGGCCTTGCCGCCGGCCTTCTGGTACACCGCCGCCACCGCCTGGTCGTCGGCCTTGGCGCCTTCCAGGGCGAAGGCCTCCATTTCGGCGCCGACGGCCATGACCACATCCTGGTGGGCCTTGGGCAGGCGCTCGAAGACGGCGCGGGAGATCATCAGGGGCTCGAACATGAACCAGTAGGTCTTGCCGCGGCCGGTGGTCAGGGCCTTGCCCACTTCCTCCAGGCGGAAGGAGATGAGGCTGGTGGAAGAGGTCATGGCGGCGTCGAGGGCGCCGGTCTGCATGGCGGCGTAGATTTCGTTGGAGGGCAGGGTCAGCACGGCGGCGCCGGCGGCCTTCAGCACCATGTCCATCTCCCGGCTGCCGCCGCGCACCTTGAGGCCCTTGGCATCGTCCGGCTCGATGATGGGCTTGACGCGGCTGGCGACGCCGCCGGCCTGCCAGATCCAGCTGACGATGAAGACGCCCTTGTCGGCCAGGATGTTGGCCAGGGCCTTGCCTACTTCGGCCTTCTTCCAGCCCACCGCCTGCTCGTAGGAAGTGACGACGCCCGGCATCAGGCCGATGTTGGTTTCCGGCACCTCGCCGCCGGCGTAGGAGAGGGGCACCAGGCTCATGTCCAGGGCCCCCTTGCGCATGGCACTGAACTGGGCGTTGGTCTTCATCAGGGAGGAACCCGGATACACCGTGCCCTTCAAGGCGCCGTTGGTGCGCTTGGCGATCTCGGCGGAGAAGCGGCGGCAGAGGCGGTCGCGGAAGTCGCCCTCGGTGGCGGTGCCCCCCGGGAACTGGTGGGAAATCTTCAGCTCGGTGGCGGCCTGGGCCCACAGCAGCTTGGGGCTGAGGGCCAGGGCGGGGGTGGCGGCAAGGCCGCGCAGGATGTTGCGGCGGGTTTCGTTCATGGTGTCTCCTCCAGAAAGTCAAAGAAAAACAAGCCTTTGCGAACACCTCCCGGGCCTGCTTCTTCCTCGGGCGAGAAATACAGGTTTTGTTTATATGTGTTCGTAACTGCTAATCGTGTATACAAGATTAAACGATATGGACACAAAGTCAACTATTTTGTATAGTTGTTTTGACCAAGGAGCAATGCCATGCAAACGCTGACCCCACCCCCCACCCGCCGCTCGGAACAACTGGGCGAATCCATCGAGGAACGCATCGTCACCGGCGTCTATCCGCCGGGGACCCGTCTCGACGAGCAGGAACTGGCGGCGGCTTACGGCGTTTCCCGCACCCCCATCCGGGAGGCGCTGATCCAGCTCGAATCGGCTGGCCTCATCGAGATCCGTCCCCGCCGGGGCGCCGTGGTGCCGGAAGTGGGCCCCGACCGGCTGTGCGAAATGTTCGAGGTGATGGCGGAAATGGAGGCCATGTGCGGCCGCCTGGCCGCCCGCCGCATCGCGCCGGAAGAGATGAAGGAGTTGCAGGCCGCCCACCGCGCCTGCGAGGCGGCCCGGGCGGCGGGTGACCCCGACCGCTACTACCAGTTGAACGAAGTCTTCCACCGCTGCATCTACGAGGCCAGCCACAACCGCTTCCTCGCGGAGCAGGCCACCGCCCTGCACCGCCGCCTGCGGCCCTACCGGCGCCTGCAGTTGCGGGTGCGCAACCGGATGAACTCGTCCTTCTCCGAGCATACCGCCATCGTCGAGGCCATCCTGGCCGGCGAGGGGGACGTTGCGGCGGAACGGCTGCGCAGCCACGTCACCGTCCAGGGCGAGCGCTTCGCCGACCTGGTGGCGACCCTGCGCCAGTTCAACAATCCCGGCGAGGCCTCCGCCTGAGGATGGGCCTCAGCCGAGGAGGCTGACCAGCATCTTCGTCGCCAGCAGGGCGAGAAAAGCGCCGAAAGCCCGCTTGAGCTTCTTCACCGGCAGGCGGTGGGCCAGTTTGGCGCCCAGGGGTGCCACCAGCATGCTCATCACCACCACGCCGACGAAGGCAGGCAGGTAGATGTAACCGGCGGAATAGGCCGGCAGGCTGGCGTCGTGGGTGCCGGCCAGCAGGTAGCCGATGCTGCCGGCGAGGGCGATGGGAAAGCCGAGGGCGGCGGAGGTGCCGACGGCGCCGTGGATGGCGACATTGCAGAAGACCATGAAGGGAATGGAGAGGAAGCCGCCGCCGGCCGCCACCAGGCTGGAAACGGTGCCGATGACGACGCCGACCCCGAAGGTGCCGAGGGGCCCCGGCATCTGGCGGTGGGGCTTGGGCTTGGCGTCGAGCATCATCTGCGTCGCGGCGCCATAGACGATGACCACGAAGACGGCGATCATCGGCCGCGTCGGGATGAGCCCCGTGAACAGCGAGCCGCCGAAGGTACCCAGCGCCAGGCCCGGCGCCATCGCCTTGACGATGCCCCAGTTCACCGCCCCGTGGGCGTGGTGGGCGCGCATGCTGGAGATGGACGTGAATACGATGGTGGCCATGGAGCTGCCCAGCGCCAGGTGCATGACGTGCTCCGGCGGGAAGCCCTGGGCGGTGAAGAGCATGAAGAGGAAGGGCACGATGGTCAGCCCGCCGCCGACCCCGAACAGCCCGGCGACGAAACCGCCGAAAATCCCCAGCAGGGGGTAGCTCAACCACCAGATCGTCATCTCAGCCCCAGCAGGTGCCCGGTGATGAAGGCCCATTCCTCCGCCGTCACCGGCGTGATCGACAGCCGGTTGCCCGGTGCCAGGAGGCGCATGGCGGCCAGCTCCGGGTGGCGGCGCAACTCGGCCAACGGCAGGTAGCGGGTCTTCGCCACCAGTTTCACGTCCACCAGTTGCCAGCGCGGGTTCTCGCGGCTGGCCTTGGGGTCGAAGTAGGGGCTCGCGGGGTCGAACTGGGTGTCGTCCGGATAGGGCGGCGAGCACACCTCGCAGAGGCCGGCGATGCCGGGTTCGGCGCAGCCGGAATGGTAGAAGAAGGCCAGGTCGCCGATCCGCATGGCGTCGCGCATGAAATTGCGCGCCTGGTAGTTGCGCACCCCGAACCAGGGCACGGTCTGCCCGGGACGGGCGGCAAGGTCGTCGATGGAGACTTCGTCCGGTTCGCTTTTCATCAGCCAGTATTGCATGGAGCGTCCTCCCAAAAGGAAACGGGTGGCAGGATCACCTGCCACCCGTTGCCCTTGCTGCAAACATGGCCCCCGCGAGTGCCGTCAGGCCGGCATCCTGAACCTGGGTTCAGAGTGGCTGCTTCCCTCCCGCTTCAGGAGCTTCCGACGAAGGACGCTCACAACAGCGGTTTCAACGGTCGGCAACCGATGCCAATCAGCATTGGTCCAAGGAATATATGGCCTTAACAAACACCGCAGGGGACACTCGGCGGTCGGGGCCGCAACCTACAGATCCAGCTGGCTTTGCGGTCCCAGCACGGAGTCGAGCCGTGCTCCCATGGCTTCGATTCTACCCTTCGCGCCGGAAGTAGCAATAGCCGGAAGGTCACCCGTTACAACTTCGGCGGCCGGGGCGGAAAGGTGCTCGTGGGCGATGTTGAGGGCGGCCATGACGGCTACCCGCTCGGCGATGGTGTTCTTGGTGCGCTGGGCGATTTCGCGCATCTTGCCGTCCACCAGGTCCACCGCGGCGAGGAGGGCGGGCTGTTCGTCCGGGGAACAGGCCACGCGGTACTCGCGGCCCATGATCTTGACGTCGAGAAAATTGGAGTCGGCGGCCACGTCAGGCGTCCTCGGGAAGTTTGTCCATCAGGCCTTCCAGGCGTTCCCGGGCGGCATTCATCTTCTGGCGCAGGTGAAGGCGTTCGGCCTCGGCGGCAGCGATCTGGTTGCGCAGCACTTCGTTCTCCGCCCGCAACTGGTGCACCAGGGCGACGACCTGTTCGACCTTGCCTTCGAGGACTTCGAGTTCGCTATTCATGGGACGCACTATAGAGGGAAAAACAAAGTGTGGTCAAGGAGTAAGCCCATGTTCTGAAAGTGGTTTGTCGGACCTGTCAGCACCCGCGATGGTGCGGCGCAGCAGCCCTTGCTGCTATAATTATGGCCGTGTCAGGTGCTGCGGAAGGTTTCTCCGACCGCGGTTAAACGGGAAAGCGGTGCGTCCCCTCGGGGACAATGCCGCTGCTGCCCCCGCAACGGTAAGCGAGTGCGGGCGTGCCACGACGCCACTGGGATCTTCCTGGGAAGGCGGCACGCCAAGACTCGCGAGCCCGGATACCGGCCTTGCACGACTAGCGGAAGTGCCGCGGGGGTGCGGCGCCGGTCTGTGACCTGCCTTTCTCCCTCCGGCGCTTCTTCCATCATGCCTCCGGCGTGCGGGGACGCCTGCCGGGAAAGGGAGAAAAATGCATCCACGTCGTACCCTCCTGGCAGCGCTGCTGCCGACTCTGTTTGTTTCCGCTGCCGGCGCCCAGCAACTGGCGCTGCTCGACCCCGTCGTCGTTTCCGCGACCCGTTTCGCCGAAGCCGATCCGCGGGTGCCGGCCAGCATTTCCGTCATCACCCAGGCCGAAATCGAGCAGAGCCCGGCCCGCAGCGTGCCCGAACTGCTGAAGACCCTGGCGGCCGTTGACGTCCGCCCCCTGTACGGCGTGATGGGCATCGACGCCACCGTCGATATCCGCGGCATGGGCGAGGCGGCAGGCAGCAACACCCTCATCCTTCTCGACGGGCAGCGCCTCAACCCTGTCGACATGGGCTCCATCAAGTGGGAGACCATCCCCCTGACGGCGATCCGCCAGATCGAGGTGATCCGCGGCAGCGGCTCGGTCCTTTATGGCGACCGGGCCAGCGCCGGCATTGTGAACATCATCACCGACAAGTCGGACACGCCCCGCGCCAGCCTGCGCGCCGAGGCGGGCAGCTACGGCTACGGCTCGGTGGACCTGAGCGCCGCCGGTGGCAAGGATGGCTGGTACGGCAGCGTCTTCGCCAATGTCGCCCATAGCGACGGCTACCGCCAGAACAGCGATGCCGACCGCCGCTCCATGAGCGGCCGCGGCGCCCGCCGCTTCGCCATGGGCGAGCTCTATGTCGATTTCGCCGGCTACCAGCAGGATTACGGCCTGCCCAGTTCCCTGACCCGGGCCCAGTACGAGGCTGACCCCAAGCAGGCCTCCACCCCCCGCTACCGCCTGACCCGCGACGGCTATCGCCTGCGCCCGGGCGGTAACTGGCAGTTCGGCCCCGACCTGGAACTGGAAGTGGACGGCAGCTTCGCCCAGGACTTCATGCACGCGCGCAACCAGGACTGGTTCTACCGCAGCCAGCGGCAGGGCGAGACCCATACCTTCACCCCCCGCCTGCGCTGGAACCACGGGCTGCCCTGGGCCGCCACCAGCGAAACCGTCTTCGGTTATGACTTCTATGATGGCAAGGTGGTCTCCGACGACGTGGACTACTACACCCGCACCCGCTTCAACCGGCAGACCGCCAGTGTCGTCAGCCACGGCTTCTATGCCCAGAACACCTCCACCTGGGCAAACGGCTTCGACGCCACCCTGGGCGTGCGCGAGCAGACCTTCAAGGAAGAGGTCGCCGACCAGGGAGCCGGACTCAAGGACAGCCTGCAGGACAACCTCACCGCCTGGGAACTGGGCGGCGGCTACCGCTTTACCGAAGGCCTTCGTGCCTACGCCAAGGTGGCGCGCAACTTCCGCCTGGCCAATACGGATGAACTGTTCGCCTACGATTGTTCCGGCTTTCCCTGCACCACCGTCTTCAACGGCGCCTTGAAGCCCCAGACCGGCCACCTGCGGGAGGCCGGGCTGGTCTGGCAAGCGGGTGCCTGGAAGGAGCAATTCACCGTCTTCCAGCAGGACAACGAGAACGAGATCGGCTACATCGCCGCCAACGGCCGTAACGCCAATCTCGATCCCCTGCGCCGCCAGGGGGTGGAATCGGAGACGACCTGGCGGCCGGCCCGGGCGTGGACGGTACGCCTGGCCCTCAACTTCACCGAAGCCAAGTTCACCGCCGGCGCCTACGACGGCCGCAACGTGCCCCTGGTCCCCCGCCACAAGGAAACCCTGGGCGTCACCTGGGACGGCGCCGCTTACGGCGTCCACACCCTGCTGGTGCAGAACGTCGGGGAGCGCTATTTCGGCAACGACTTCACCAATACCCGTCCGAAGCTGGGGGGCTACGCCACCCTCGACTACCAGGCGGCGTGGAACCTGAAGCCGTGGACCCTGGCCATCCGCGGGACGAACCTGACCAACGCCAAGTATTCCGCCACCGGTTACAGTGGCCGCTACTACCCGGCCGACCCGGCCGGCGTCTTCGTTTCCGCCCGCCTGGACTTCTAAACCGCCGTGCCCACCCGCCGCCGCGCCCTCCTGATCCTCTCGGGCCTCTGCCTCCTGGCCCTGGGGAGCCTGTGGGCGGCGCTGGCGGTGGGTACCCTGTCCGTCTCCGCCGGCGAGGTCGCCGCCGCCCTCCTCGGGCGCGACGCCGCCGGCACCGATATCATCCTGGAACTGCGCCTGCCCCGGGCCCTGGCCGGCTTCGCCTGCGGCGGCCTGCTGGCGCTCGCCGGGGCGCTGATGCAGGTGCTCCTGCGCAACCCCCTGGCCGATCCTTACGTCCTGGGCATCTCCGGCGGCGCCGGGGTGGGGGCGTTGTTCGCCATCCTCATCGGCCTGCCGGCCCTGGGCATCGACGGGCTCGCCTTCGTCGGCGCCCTGGCGGCCATGCTCCTGGTCTTCGGCCTGGCCCACGGCGACGGCAGCTGGACCCAGTCCCGCCTGTTGCTCACCGGCGTCATCGTCGCCGCCGGCTGCGGCGCCCTGGTCACCCTGATGCTCGCCCTGGCGCCGGAATCCAAGCTGCGCACCATGGTCTTCTGGCTCATGGGCGACCTCGGCCAGGCCAGCGACTGGCGGCCCACCTGCCTCGCCCTGGCCGTGGCCCTGGCCCTGGCCATGCCCTTCGCCCGGGAACTCAACCTCCTTTCCCGCGGCCTCCTGCAGGCCCAGGCCCTGGGGGTGGCGGTGGGGCGCCTGCGCTTCGCCGTCTATCTGCTGGCCTCCCTCGCCACCGCCGCTTCCGTCACCGCCGCCGGCTCCATCGGCTTCGTCGGCCTGGTGGTGCCCCATCTGGTGCGGCTGGCCACCGGCAACGACCAGCGCCTGCTGCTGCCGGCCTCGGTGCTGGCCGGTGGCGCCCTGCTGGTGGTGGCCGATACCCTGGCGCGCACCGTCATCGCCCCCCAGCAGTTGCCGGTGGGCGTGCTCACCGCCCTGATCGGCGTGCCGGTCTTCCTCTTCCTCCTGTCGAGGCAGCCGAAATGACCGCCCCCCTGCTCGAAGCCCGGGGGCTCGCCGTGGAGGTGGGAGGGCGCCGTGTGGTGGCGGGGCTCGACCTCGCCGTCGCCGCCGGCGAGCGTTTGGCCATCCTCGGCCGCAACGGCGCCGGCAAGTCCACCCTGCTCGCCACCCTGGCTGGTCTGCGGCCGCCCGCGGCGGGCGAGGTGCGGCTGGCTGGCGACGATTATGCCCGGCTCGGCGCCCGGGGGGCGGCCCTGCGCCGGGCCTGGCTGGGCCAGAGCCAGGCCGACCCCTTCGGCTCCACGGTGCTGGAAACGGCCCTGGCCGGCCGTCACCCCCATCTCGGCCGCTGGGATTGGGAAACCGCCCGCGACGCCGACATCGCCCGGGAGGCGCTGGCGGCTGTCGGCCTGGCCGGCCTCGAGCAGCGCCAGGTGCCCACCCTCTCCGGCGGCGAGCGCCAGCGGCTGGCCATCGCCACCCTCCTCACCCAGGCCGCCCCCCTCTACCTCCTGGACGAACCGCTGTCCCACCTGGACCTCAACCACCAGATGGCGGTGCTCGACCTGTTCGCCGGCGCCGCCCGGGAGTGCGGCGCGGCGGTGGTCATGGTCCTGCACGACCCGGCCCTGGCCCACCGCTACTGCGACCGCGCCCTCCTCATCCACGGCGACGGCCGCACCGAGCTGGGGGAAGTGGACGCCATCCTCACCGGTGAGGGCCTGTCCGCCCTCTACGGCCACCGCCTGCGCTGCCTGGATATCGACGGTCGGCGCTGCTTCCTTCCGGAGTGAGGCCATGGATCATCGGCAACGCATGCAGAAGAAAAAGGCCGTGGTGGACGCCGCCATCGCCGCCGCCCCCATCGAGCGGGGCGTCCTGGTGGTCAACACCGGCAACGGCAAGGGCAAGTCCAGCGCCGCCTTCGGCGTGGTGGCCCGAGCCCTCGGCCATGGGCTGAAGGTTGGCGTGGTGCAGTTCGTCAAGGGCCGCTCCGATACCGGCGAGGAGGCCTTCTTCCGCGCCCAGCCGGGGGTGGCCTGGCACGTGGGGGGCGAAGGCTTCACCTGGGAAACCCAGGACCCGGAGCGGGATGCCCGCGCCGCCCGGGACGCCTGGGCCGTGGCCTGCCGCCATCTGGCCGATGCCGCCGTCGGCCTGGTGGTGCTGGACGAATTCACCTACGCCCTGAAGTACGGCTGGCTGGAGATGGAAGCGGTGCTCGCCGCCCTGGCTGCCCGCCCGCCGCGGCAGCACGTCATCGTCACCGGCCGGGGGGCGCCGGAGGCCTTGCGCCAGGCGGCCGACACCGTCACCGACATGGCCATGGAGAAGCATGCCTTCCAGGCCGGCGTCAAAGCCATGCCCGGGCTGGAGTGGTGATGCGCTGCCCGGCGCTGCTGGTCGCCGCCCCGGCCTCGGGCCAGGGCAAGACCACCGTGGTGGCGGCCCTGGCCCGGCTCCATACGCGCCTGGGGCGGCGGGTGAAGGTGTTCAAGTGCGGCCCGGATTTCCTCGATCCCCAGATCCATGCGGTGGCCTCCGGCCAGCCCTGCGACAACATCGACCTGCGCCTTGCCGGCGAGGCCGACGCCCGCTGGCGCCTGGCCAGGGCCGCCGGGGAAAACGACCTGATCCTGGTGGAAGGCGTCATGGGCCTCCACGACGGCGAGCCGTCGGCCGCCGAACTGGCCCGGCAACTCGGCCTGCCGATCCTGCTGGTGGTCGACGCCGCGGCCATGGCCGGCAGCTTCGGCGCCGTCGCCTGGGGGCTCAAGCACTACCGGGCGGGGGCGCCGATCGCGGCGGCGCTGGCCAACCGGGTCGGCAGCGCCTGGCACGCCGAACTGTGCCGGCAAACGCTGCCCGACGACATCGCCTGGGCCGGCGCCCTGCCCGGGGACGCTGAAGCCGCCCTGCCCGAGCGCCACCTGGGCCTGCTGCCCGCCGCCGAGATCGCCGGTCTGGCCGCCCGCCTCGACGCCATGGCCGACGCCCTCACCGCGTCGTACCTGGCCCCGCTGCGGGCGGTCGGGACCATCCTCTACCGCGACGGCCGCGACAGCGT
>JRYJ01000424.1_pt1 | contig 16701 bp, 15 predicted proteins | sample 235371 | NCBI WGS metagenome assembly JRYJ01 (sample SAMN03074219, study PRJNA261477) | activated sludge metagenome | biome: Wastewater Treatment Plant; feature: Wastewater; material: Activated sludge; isolation source: activated biomass of a wastewater treatment plant treating hydrocarbon... ... | reverse complement strand
CCCGGCGACTCGCCGGGGGCTAATGGCTCAGCCCAGTTTCTTCAGCAACTCCTTCCAGCGCGCGTAGGCTTCGTCGCGGGCTTTCTTGTTCGGTCCGCCGGCGTCCGGCTGGTCGCCGACGCGCACGAACCCGTGGCCGGCACCGGCATACGTCACCGGCTCAAATGTCTTGCCGGCTGCCTTCATGAGCTCCGCGCTCTTGGCCACGGTGCTCGTGACTCGCGCGTCATTCTCGCCGTAGAACCCGTACACCGGGCAGGCGATTCTCTTGAGCGCGGCTTCGTCGGTCGGGCCGGTGCCGTAGAAGACCATCGCGGCTTTGATGTCCTTGTTGTTGGTGGCGAAGCGGAAGCTCTGGCTGCCGCCCCAGCAGAAGCCGGCGACGGTGACCTTGCCGTTCGCGGCCGGGAGCTTGCCGACGAAGTCCACCACGGCCGAGAGGTCCGCCGTGATCTGATCGGGCGGCAACGTGCCGATGACTCGCCGCGCGCCGTCGCGCCCGCCGAGCTCTTCGGTGCCGCCGCCCTTCGGTCCCATGCCGGAGAGCAGGTCCGGGGCGATGGCGATGAAGCCGGCCTCGGCCAACTGATCGGCCACGAGCCGCTCCCAATCCGTCAGCCCGAAGATCTCGTGGATCAGCACCACGGCAGTCGCCTTCTCCTTCACCTCGGGAAAGACGATGAAAGCGTTGACCGTGCGGTCGCCGTGCTTCACCTTGACCCACTCCTGATGTCGCGGCGACTTCTCGAGCTTGGCCTTGGCCCAATCCTGCGCGTGAACGGCCGGCGTCAGCGCGAGCGCCAGGCCCAGTGCAACGAACAGTCTCATGGTCGTCGTCTCCGATTGAGGACTCGATGCCAATGGTTGTATTCCAAGTTGGGCAGCAGCAGCGATTCGGCGAAACGAAAAAACACACATCCACAGGTTTCACAGTTGACACAGATTTGAAAAACGAAATCTGTGGATGGTCGCCTTTCACTCACGGCACATCGGCTGGCTGCGAGAATTCGAAGACGCGCGGCTTGGCGATCGCCAGATATTCCGGCACGGGCAGGATGATCGAGTCGGTCAGCGAGCCGGCGTTGAAGGCGATGCGCGGGTTGTCGCGGATGGCGGCGTCCACGAAGAGTTCAAAGGGCAGGATTGGCTGGCCGAAGGGCGGCACGCTGCCGGGCACGAGACCGGTCAATTCTTCCAGCTCTTCGGGTGTCGCAAAGCGCGTGCGCTTGACGCCGAGCTCGCGCTTGATGGCCGCGGAATCGAGCTTGCGGTCGGCCGGGACGACGAACAGTCGAAACACGTCGTCGGTCTTGATGAGCAGGGCCTTGCCGCCGTGGCGCAGCGGCTCGCCTCGGGCCTGGGCCGATTGCTCGGATGTGAACGTCGGGTCGTGGTGCTTTTCCACAAAATGCGCGGCTCCGCTGGTCAGAAGCTCGCGAATGGCATCGAGGATCGTCGGCATGAAGTGAGTCTCGCAATTGACAGTCGGAGCGCCCCGCGGCTAGAGTATGAGGCGATGCTGCAGGCGATTCTGATTCTGTCGCAACTGGCGGCGCTTGCGCCGTTAGGCACGTGCGGTTGTCCGCAACCCGCGCGGTCGGCGGTCGTCCGCGCCGAATCGTGCCAGTGCTGCCGGAAAGCCCGCTGCGATCAAAGGCCCCAGCGCGAGCACGCGCCGGCCGACAACTCGTCGGACCGGCCGTGCCGGAATCCGAACTGCGCCGCCAGCCCGTCGTTCGCCCGGGTCAGCCCGAGCGGCGACAAGGCGCCGGCGATCGCGCGGCCCAGCGCCAGCGGCGTCGGCGAGCCGGCCGCGGCCGCCAGCCGCCGTACCAATCCCCGCCAGCAGGACGCGATCCTGTTGCCGACCGCACACCTCTTTCTGATCTACGGCGTACTCGTCATTTGAGCGGCGCTGCGCGCCGTTCGTTGTTTGTCGGCTCGTCAATCCATTTCGCGATCGGGGTGCTTTCGTGCTGGGCGTGCGCCTGTTGCCGTGGGATTACGGCATTCGCAACTTGTTTCGCCGACCGTCGCGCTCCGCGCTGACGCTCTTGGGGCTCACGCTGGTCGTGCTGCTGGTGTTCGTCGTCGCCGGGTTTGTGCGCGGCTTGGAGTCGTCACTCGATCTCAGCGGCGATCCGCGGGTCGCCCTCGTGCATTCCCTCGGAGCATCGGAGAACATTGAAAACTCGTCGATCGCCGGTCGGACGCCGAGCGTCTTGGCCGCGAGTCTCTCCGGCGTTCAGCGGCGCTACGGGACGGCATGCGCCTCGCCGGAACTCTATCTCGGCACGCGGATCGCCACGGGCGACGACAGCGAGTCGGCGCTCGGCATCGTTCGCGGCGTGACGCCGGCGGCCGCACTGGTTCGCTGGCGCGTGCAGATCGTCGAAGGCCGCTGGCCAGGCCCCGGCGAAGTGATGGTCGGCCGATTGGCGGCGACAAAACTCGGGCGGTCCGCCGAGGCGCTCACTATTGGCCGGACCGTGCGCTTCGAGGGCCGCGACTGGACCATCAGCGGCTCGTTTGCCGCCGCCGGCTCAACGCTTGAGTCGGAACTGTGGTGTCCGCTGGACGACTTGCAGCGGGCCATGAAGCGGCAGGACCTGAGCCTCGTCGCCGTGACGCTCGGTCCCGGCGCCGAGTTCGCCGCCCTCGACGAGTTTTGTAAGGAGCGGCTCGATCTCGAACTCGCCGTCACGCGCGAGTCCGATTATTACGCATCGTTGCGGCGGCACTACGCCGAGGTGCGCGTGCTGGCGTGGACGGTCATGGTCCTCGTCGCCGGCGCGGGAGTTTTCGTGGGGTTGAACACGATGTTCGGCGCCGTGGCCGGGCGCGTCCGCGAACTGGGCACGCTGCAGGTCGTCGGATTTCTGCGGCGGGCGATCATGCTCAGCCTCGTTCAGGAATCGGTGCTGCTGGCGGCGGCGGCGACGCTCATCGCCGCGGCCATCGCCCTGCCATTGGTCAACGGCATGGCCGTGCGCTTCACGATGGGCGCGTTCGCGCTGCGCATCGACGCCCTGGCGCTGTTGGTGGGATGCGCGGTGGGATTGGGACTAGGTTTCTTGGGTGCGATTCCGCCAGCAGTTCGCGCCCTGCGCCTGGAGATTGTGGAGTCACTCAAAGCCTTCTAAGGAGGATCGCGATGCGACGAGCAACCTTGGGATTACTCATCGTGGCGTTCGTGGCCGGCTGCCAGGCGAAGCCGACGCCGGCGCCGAAAACGCAGGCGAAAAGCATCTCGCCGCCGCCGGCGCCAGAACCGACGGAAGCCGGCAAGGCCTTTCGGCTCGCCGAGGAGCCGGGCGGCGGCAAAAGCGTGCTCGACATCCGGCAGGATGCCAAAGACGGCGATGAGATCGTGGTCGTCGGCCGGATCGGCGGCAGCCGCAAACCCTTCACCGGTCGCGCGGCGTTCACGATCGTGGATGCGTCCATCAAACCGTGCAGCGAAAACGGCGACGACGCCTGCCCGACTCCATGGGATTATTGCTGCGGCGTCGGCAAGGAAGAACTCGCCAAGGCGACGATGCTGATCAAACTTGTCGGCGACGACGGCCAGACGCGGCCCGACGACGCGCGAACGCTGTTGGGCCTGACGGAACTGCAGACCGTCGTGGTTCGCGGCAAGGCGAAGCGCGACGAGGCGGGCAACGTGACCGTGCTCCTGAATGGAATTTACGTTCGGCCTGGAAAGGGATCGTCATGAGCAGCGGCGTCGATCTGCGGCAACTGGCGGTGCGGCGCGACGCGCCGCCAGCGCTTCGTCCGCGGCGGCATTGGCTGACGCGGGTCGTGCTGCCGGCCGGCATTCTCGCCGGGTTTCTCGGGCTCGCTGGGTACGCTGCGCGCGATCGTCTGTCGCCGCCGAAGCCCGTGACGATCGCACCCGTCGTCGTCGAGCGCGGCGCGGCGCAGGCGGCCGGCACGCCGCTCTTTCAAGCCGCCGGCTGGATCGAGCCGCGGCCGACGCCAATCGTCGTCACGGCTCTGACCGACGGCGTGATCGAGAAGCTGCTCGTCGTCGAAGGCCAGGCCGTGCAAGCCGGCGAGCCGATCGCGCACCTGGTCGATGCCGACGCCCGCATCGCGTTGCAATCGGCCGAGGCGGAATTGCACCTGCGCGAAGCGGAACTGGCCCAGGCCCAAGTCGCCGCCAAGGCCGCCAGGGTCCGGCATGATCAGCCGGTGCATCTGGAAGCGGCGCTCGCGGAAGCGGCGGCGAACCTCGCCAAGACGGAGACTGATCGCGCGAATTTGCCGTTCCAGATTCGAGCGGCGGAGGCGCGGCATCAACTGGCCAGGATCGACCTGGAGAACAAATCGTCGGCCGGCGCCGGCGCGGTGCCGGCGCGGGTGCTTGCGCAGGCCCAGAGCGAGTTGCTGATCGCCGCCGCGGTTGTCGACGAACTGAAGCAGCGGCAAACAAGCCTGGATCGTGAGATCATTGCCCTCACCGCCCGGCGCGACGCGATCCGCAAGCAGTCGCAACTGAAGGCCGACGAGATTCGCCAGCTCGAAGACACGGCCGTCGCCGTCACGATGGCCGAAGCCCGCGTCCGGCAGGCGAAAGCGACGCTCGCGGCCGCGCGGTTGCGGCTGGAGCGGCTCACCATCAAGGCGCCGCAGGCGGGGCGGGTGCTGAGCCTCGTCGGCCGGCCGGGCAAGCGCGTCAGCGGGCTCGATCCCAATTCCATGCTCGACGCCAGCACCGTGGCGGTGCTCTACGATCCGCACAAGTTGCAGGTGCGCGCCGACGTGCCGCTGGATCAAGTCGGCAAAGTCGTGCCCGGCCATCCGGCGCGCATCGAGACCGAGGCGCTGCCGGGCCAGGCGCTCGACGGCGTCGTCTTGCAGCCGACCGGCCACGCGGACATCCAGAAGAACACGCTGCAGGTCAAAGTGGCGATCACCGATCCGCCGCCGGTGTTGAAGCCGGAGATGTTGGCGCGGGTGACGTTCCTCGCGGCGGCGACGCCGACGGATGCGCCGGCCAAGGAGATCGCCCGCCTGTTTGTGCCGCGAGCGCTCGTGCAGTCGGAAGCCGGCGGCTCGTGCGTGTGGGTCGCTGATGCGAACGGTCTTGCGCGCCAGCGGCACGTGAAGCTCGGCATCACCGGCCGAGAAGACCTGGTGGAGATCATCGACGGCCTCAGCCCGGCCGACAAACTGATCGTCGCCGGTCGCGACGGTTTGCACGACGGCGCCAGAATCTCAGTCACCGGCGAAGACACAACGCTGGGAGTGTCGGCTGACACTCCGGGAGTCAGCAAGAAGCTGGATCGAAGGGAACCAGCGAGGAAATAGCGGCTCGCGACGCTTCGTAGAAGCGTGGCGAACTGCGAATCGGGAGTGAATCAATGCCTCTCGTCGATGTCCGCAACGTGACGAAGACCTACCGCAAGGGCGAATCGTCGATCACGCCGCTGCAGGATGCCTCGCTGTCCGTCGACCGCGGCGATTTCGTCTCGCTCATGGGCGCCAGCGGGTCGGGCAAGAGTACGCTCTTGAATCTGGTTGCCGGGATCGACCGGCCGACGAGCGGCTCCGTAATCGTCAACGGCACCGACATCACGCAGCTGTCGCGGACGAAATTGGCGCACTGGCGGGCGGCATCGGTCGGCTACATCTTTCAGATGCACAATCTGATCCCGGTGTTGACCGCTTACGAAAACGTCGAATTGCCGCTGTTGCTCCTGCCGCTGTCGCGGAGCGACCGGCAGCGGCGCGTCGCCGTGGCGCTGGAAGCCGTCGGCTTGACCGACCGCGCCGATCATTTTCCGCGGCAATTGTCCGGCGGGCAGGAACAGCGCGTCGGCATCGCTCGCGCGATCGTCGCCGATCCGGCCGTCGTCGTCGCCGACGAACCCACCGGCGACCTCGACGCCGAAACCAGCGAGCAGATTCTCGACTTGCTGAAGCGCTTGAACGCCGAACTCGGAACGACGCTGATCCTGGTGACGCACGATCCGCACGCTGCCGGCATCGCCCGGCGGCAATTGCGGCTCGACAAAGGGCAATTGGGCGACGTCGTGCTGCCCCCGGTGGCCGGAAAGGTCGGCGCATGATTCGCTTTCTGCCCTACGTGATCAAGAATCTGCTGCGGCACCGGCTGCGCACGCTGCTGACAATCAGCGGAGCGGCCGTGGCGCTCGGCGTGTTCGCGGTTGTCGGCGCGGTGCAGGACGGCTTGGCCGGGCTGACGAAGAACCAGCAGGCCGACCGATCATTGATCGTGTTTCAGGCGAATCGATTCTGCCCCAGCACCAGCAAGCTGCCGGAAAACTACGCGGCACAGGTCGCGAAGATTCCCGGCGTAGTCGACGTCATTCCAATTCAGGTGTTCATGAACAATTGCCGGGCGAGCCTCGATCTGGTCGTGTTCCACGGCGTGCCGCCGGACAAGCTGCGGGCGTTCCGCGATCTGACGCTGACGAGCGGCGATTGGTCGGCGTTTGCGAGCCGGCAGAATGCGGCGATCGTCGGCGCCTCGCTCGCCCGCCGGCGCGGTCTGGCGGTCGGACACACGTTTTCCATCGGCGAAGTCAGCGTGCAGATTGCCGGAGTCTATTCGTCGCCCGTGCCCGGCGAGGAGAACTACCTGTACGCGCACTTGCCTTTCTTGCAGCGGACGCGCGGGTTGAACTCGGTCGGCATGGTGACGCAACTGGAAGTCAAACTTTCAGAGGGTGCCGTGGCCGCGGACGTGGCCAAGGCGATCGACGAACGCTTTCGGGCCGGGCCGATCGCGACCGATTCGCGGCCCAAGGGCGTGTTTCAAGCGGCCGCCGTCGCCGATCTCGCCGACGTGATCGGCATGGCTACGTATCTCGGCTTCGCCTGCGTCGGGCTGGTGCTCGCGCTGGTCGCCACGACGACCGTGATGGCCGTGCAAGACCGCGTGCGCGAATACGCCGTTCTGCAAACCCTCGGCTTCACGGGTTATCGCATCTTCGGCCTCGTCATTGCCGAGAGTCTGATCGTCAGCGTCGTTGGCGGATTGATCGGGCTCAGCGTGGCGCTGGCGGGCTTGCATTTCAGCGGGCTGTCGATTGGCACGGAAGGCGTGTCGATTGCGTTTCTACCGTCGCCGCGGGTGGCGCTGATCGGGCTGGCGGTGACGTTGGCCATCGGCGCGTTGGCCGGCTTGGCGCCGGCGTGGCGGGCCGCCCGGGCGGAGATCGTCGAGTCGCTGCGTCTGCTGCGCGAGATCGCCGTCGGCCTGCCCGGCGGCGCGGTCTGCGCCGAGGTGCCGCCGGCGCCCGGCGGCAGCGGCACCGGCGCCGTGCCCTCGCCGGCCGCCTCGCGCAGCACGCCCCGCCCGCTGCCGGGCACGAGCTGCAGCGCGTCGGCGCCGCCGTCGGCCACCACCAGGTCNNTCGACTGAAGTCGCACTCTGGCTCCTTCGGCGTTCCGCGCGATCCGCCGAGATCAAAGCGGAGGTCGACGAATTCGAACGGGAATGGCAGCGCGCTCAGCACAAGGTGTTTGAGGACTATGAGCGAAGCAGGTCCGGCGCCGACACTGATTGAAGCAGTCGATCGCATGCGGGACGCCTTCGCGCGATTCGGCGTCTCCTATGCACTGATCGGCGGCATGGCGTTTGGCCTCCAAGTTCGACCACGCGCCACAAAAGACGCCCATTTTCTGATCGCCGTTCCACAGATTCGCCTGCCCGCCCTGCTCGACGATTTGGTCGAGAACGGGTTTTCGCTGAATCCGAGAACGGTAATCGAAGAGTTCGTCCAGCATCACATGACGCACTTTGTTTTCTCCGGCGCCCGGATCGACTGGCTGAAGCCGGTCGTTCCGGCGTACCAGCACGTGTTGGACCACGCGCGCGAAGAGCCGTTTCTCGGCAAACCGTTGCGACTCGCGTCACCGGAAGGATTGATCCTGTTAAAGCTCACGGCATCGCGGCCCCAAGACGTCGCGGACATCGCCGCCATCCTTGCCGCCAATCGACGTAAACTGGACATGCCGTGGATCGAGCGCGAGTGGCGCACGCTGTATGAACTCGATGATCCCCGCTGGCAGCGCTTCCAGGAGACGGTGCGCGAGTTTTATGAGTGCCGCCCGCCGGCGGCCTAATACTCAAACAGCGGCAGGATGAACTTGCGCAGGTGGCCGGCCGAGTAGGCGCCGAAGTGCCCGCCGTCGTTTCCCGTCGACAGCATCGTCCGGTTCCACTCGTACTGGTGCAGTTTCGAGAACAGCGGCACTTCTTCGGGGCGGACATTCTGCGGCTCGAAGCCGTAGCGCCCCGCGGTGCGCGTCTGCCGCTCGTCGTCCTGGGCGCCGCCGAGCACCGCCATCGCGCCGAGCCAGAACCGGTCGTTCGGGCTCCAGAACACGTCGACGCCGTTGCGAACGGCGCGCAGCGCGCCGCGCAAGTCGTAGTCGGTCGAAACTCCCGGCGCCAGAAGCACGACGCGGTCGAGGGTCTCCGGCGGCAGATTCTCCGCAGCGGCGAGCACGACGCCGCAACCGTCGCTGTGTCCGAGAAGCGACACGGGCAGGTCCGGCCGCTGCTGCCGCTGATTCATGACGCGCTCGGCGAGTTCGCGCCCGCGATCCCGGGCAAAGCTGTATTCCACGTGGTCTGCGAAACTTCGCGCGAAGCCGTGCGACCAGATAAACGTACGGACTTCGAGCGGCCAGCCGTCGGCCTCGGCCGTGGCCCGCACCGCCATGGAGCAGGCGCGGAAATCGCCCGCCCCATCCGCCACGAACAGCACGTGGTGGGGCGGCGGGATCGGACGCATCGGCGTCTGCGCGATGTCTTCTTGCCGCGGCGCCTGAAGACACGCCGGGATCAGCGGCATAGCAATCGTCCATAGCCAGCGATGCCGACCCATGGCGGCGGGTCATAACGGCGGCGGTGAACCCGTGCAACCGCGAATCGGGGTGAACCGCGGCAAACTGAGGAATCTGCGCACGTTGACAGAATTCGATCGCGCCGCCTACGACGCCACGGCCTCGGCGATCAGCGCACTGTCGGGGGCGGCATCCCCGCTCGGCGCGATCCGCAACTGGCCGACGAGCACCAGGCTCACGACCGACGCTGCGCACGACACCACGCCGACAATCGGATAGCCCACGAGCGGCGCGTGATGGCTGGCTTGGTGCAGCATCAGGCCGCCCAGCCAGGTCGCGGCGCCGGCCGCCAGATGCTGCACCGCGGCGTTCACGCTCATGAACCCGCCGCGCTCCGCGGGATTGGCCGCGGCCGTCACCAGNNGCCGACAGCACCAGCACCAGCGAAAGCCCGCCCGGGAGATTGGTCAGAAGGCTCACCGAAATGATGGTCAGCCCGGCCAGCCAGCGAAATACCCGGAGCTTGCCGAAGCGATCCGACAGTCGGCCGAAATACGTCAGCGTCAGAATCGTCGCCAAGCCGCCGCTGAGGTACATCCATTTCAGTTGCGATTGCTGCACGCCGACGTTGGACTCAAGAAAGTTCGGCAAGTATGGCGCGACGGTAAACGACACGAACACCACGGAAATCGTGAATAGATACGCGCGCACATGGCTCGGTTTGCCCATCAAAGCGCGCAGGCTCAGGGTCCGCCGCGGACCGTGACCAAGATGTCCGCGCATCGGCGGCAGCGCCACCAGGGCCCGCGCGCGCACGATGCATCCCAGCCCGGCCAACGCGATGAACGGCGAACGCCATCCGAACGACTCCGACAGCCACAGACCGAGCGGCAGTCCGGCGATCGACGCGACGGAAAACGCCGACATGATGACGCCCATGGCGAGTCCGCGTCGCGCGAGCGGAAAGGCGTCGCCGACAGCCGCGAGCACAACCGCGGCTGCGACGCCGCCGAACGCGCCCGCTACCGTTCTCGCCGCGAGCAACTGCCAATAACTCGACGCCATCGCGCAGAGCCCCGTCCCGCCTGCAAAGCCGAAGTACATGGTCAGAAGCGCGGCCTTGCGGCCGAAGCGATCCAGATAGCGCGACGCCAGAAGTGAAGCGACGCCGGCGCTCACCGTGTACGCCGCCACGACGTTCCCGAATTGTTGCGGAGAAAGGCCCATCTCGGCCGAATACACCGGCCCCAACGGCATCACGATCATGAAATCGACGATGTGCGTGAACTGACTCGCCGCAAGTATCAGCAACAGAACAGCTTCAGCGATCGTCAGAAACGGGCGACTGGGAGGTTCCGATTCCGGGGCGACAGATTCAAGCGACATAGTTCTCTCGTTGCAATGTTCCGTGGCATTCCGTCGGATGATCGGGAATGAGACCGGCGATCGCGCGGAGGTTCATCTCAATCTGTTACGACATCCGCGTCAGATCGCATTTTTCGCGTCTACAGTTCTGGACGAACCGGCCGAGCCGATATTCGCGGCGACGGGGATTTCTATGACTTCGGGCCGCGCCGGGTGTTATTCCTGATCGACCGGCGGCGCGCGTCAGAAGCGCGCTCGAATGGCGTCCGTTCCGATTCTGTCAAAAGAGTTTACCGCCCGGACCGTTTCTGAGGAATTGAGCGGCAAACGGCCCAACCGCCGCTCGATTGACCCCGACGGGACTCGAACCCGTGTTACAGCCTTGAAAGGGCTGTGTCCTAACCACTAGACGACGGGGCCTTGTTCCTTCAATCCTACAGACGGACGGCTCTGAATCCAGTTACGCACCCGCGGCATCCAACGGTTGATGCGACACGCGCTCAACCGGGCTGGTTCGCTCGGTGTGGCGCGTTAGAATAAATAAGTTGGGTCAGCCCGTCCTCGGTCGCGGCGGCCCGCGCGTCCCAACGGGAGGGTCTCATGGCCAGCAAGAATGTCGTCGAATTCACCTCCGAAAATTGGCACGAGGTGACTTCCAGCACTCAACCGGTGCTGGTCGATTTCTGGGCTCCCTGGTGCGGTCCGTGCCGCCAACTGGCGCCCATCATCGATCGCATCGCTGATCAGTACGCCGGCAAGGTCACCGTCGGCAAAGTCAACGTCGATGAGAACTCCGACCTCGCGATCAAGTACGACGTGACGACCATCCCGCGCGTCCTCCTGTTCAAGGGCGGCGAAAAGCCGGTCCAACAGATCGTCGGCATGACGCCCGAGGCCGAACTCGTCCGCATGTTGGACAAAGTCCTCGTTTAGGAAAAGCGAAATCAGATTGGAACTACAGATGAACACAGATGGACGCGGATGAAATGATCCGCGTCCCCTGTGTTTACCTGTGGTTTCCGACTTTTTCTGTCCGGTTTCGTTTCTCTCAGTGCCGAATTCGCTTCAACTCAACCGGGGACGCAATCCGATACGATTGTGGGGCATTGCGGGAATCGGGGGAAATTCCGCATGGAAGCGCGGCGGGAGGCCGAAGCGCCCAGCGCGGCGCCGCTGGAGGGTCCGAAAGGCCTGATCCGGGAGTCCGACTCCGGCGTCGAGAGTTGGCTGCCGATTCACGGTTCGGCCGTGCTTGTCGGCCGGCGAGCCGACTGCGATCTGTTGCTTTCCGAGCCCCGCGTCCGCGCCCTTCACTGCCTGCTGATCCCGCAGGCCGACGGCCTGCTCGTCCGATCTCTCCACGGTGATGGCGTCTGGGTCAACGGCTCTCGCGTCGCCACGGCCTGGCTGCGCGACGGCGATCGACTGGAGATCGGTTCGGCGGAGTTTCGCATCCGCTGGCCGGCCGAGACCCCGTCGGTCGATTCGGCCGGCGAAGCCATGCGCATCCAGGTAGCCGCAGTCGCGGCCCAGCAGGTCGCCCTGTTCGACCGTGAATTGCGGCTGCGCGACGAAGAAGCGGCGCTGAACGCGCAGCGCGAGCAGATCGCGTCCCATTTGGAAGACCGCCGCCGCCAACTGCTCGAGCTTCAGGATCAGATCACGGCGGCGCGCGAACAGCTCCGCCGCGAGCGCGCCGAGCACGAGGATCGCGCCGCCGAACAAGGCCGACAACTCGAACTCGCGCGCGATGAAACGGCGCGCCTTTCCGCCCGCTCCCGCGCGCAGCGGCGGCGGCTGGCCCAGCTTCATCACCGGCTGCACGAACGACACCGGCGGGAGCGGCAGATGCTGGGCGATGAGCGCCGACAAGTCGACGCCGACCGCGCGGCTTGGCAGACCGAGCGCGCCCGCATCGTCGGCGAACTCGAACTCGACAAGCGCCGCCTGCGCGCCGGCTTCGAGCGGCTGGACGCCGAGCGAACGAAATTCGTCGCGCGTCAGGCGGCCGACCGCGCCGACCTCCAGCAGCGCCAGCGCGACCTGGCGCGGCGAGACAAGGCCGTCCGCGCCGCGGAAAAGCACCTTTCCGCGGAACGCGACCGTCTCGCCAAGGAGTTCCAGGATCGCCGCCATGAGATCGAACGGCTGGAGACGCGCATCGGCCATGCGCGGCAGCGGTTGATGGAGGCGCAGGCGGAGCCCGCGGCCGCGCCCGCGGGACCGGTGTCGCCGCCGGTCGTCCCGGCAACGTCTACCGATTCCAGCCGCATCCGCGCGCTGGCAGAGATTGCACTCGATCTGGCCGACCAGCGGTTGTGGCTCGGCGAGCAGACGGCGCGGCTATTGGCGGCGCGCGAGTGCTGGATCGCCGAGCGCGACGCAGCCGCCGCGGAATTGCAATCGATCACCGAGGCGCTCCGCGAGCGCGAAATGGAACTGCAAAACCGAGCCGCGGCCCTGAGCCAAGCCGAACATCGATCGCAAGCCGACGCCGAGGCGCTCGTCCAATTGCGATTGCGGCTCGAAGCGGACCATACCCAGCGGCTCGCCGAACTCGAAGCCGAGCGACGAGAGCTCGCCGATCGGTCGGCCGCTTTGACCATTCACGAGCAGGCGATGGCCCGGCGGGAAACAGAACTCAACGCCGTGCTTCGGCAGTGGGGCCGGCGCCGCCGGGAGACTCTGAGGCGGTTGACCGAGGCGATCGACGCCTGCCGCGTCGAGCGCGACGAATGGGCCGCGGCTCGGGATTCCTGGCTGCGGGAATGGCGCCGCACGCTCGCCGAACGGCGCGACCTTGCCGCCCGCGCTCTGGCGCTGGAGCAAACTCAGGCCCAATGGCTGGAAACGCGGGAAGACGCCGCCGTGGCCGCGCGCCGGATCGAACGGCTTCAGCGCCGCTGGGTCGTCCAGTTCGCCGCCGACGTGCGCGAGCTCGAACGAATGAGTGAATCACTCGAAGCCGATTCCGGCCGGCTCGACGAGCGCGCCGAAGCGACGGCTCGTGACCGGCTCGCGCTGATCGAGCAATCCGCCGCGATCGACGAGCGCGCCGCGGAACTGGACGCGGAGCGATTGCGGCTCGCCGCCGATCGGGAGCGTCTCGCGGCCGACGCCGAAGCCGCCCACGTCACGCGCGACGCCGCCCAATCGCAACTGCACATTCTCCGCAACGAGGTGGAAGGTCTGGCTCGGCTGTTCATCGAGCCGCCGACCCGGCCACTCGACCGCGCGGCTTAGAACAGCACAAATCACTGTCGATTGCGGCTCAGTCCATCGACGTCGCCGCGCGCGCATCCCGTCGCTTGCATCTGTGCAATCTGTGTCATCTGTGGACGGCTTTGAGTACATGCGTCCACGGGTTTCTCAGACGACACGGATTGCCGTTCTCCGTGTCGATCCGCGTTCATCTGTTGTTCCAAATCGGTTGAGCCGAAGCGCCGCTATTCAATCACCTGGATCGGCGCGTCAGGGTCGGCCCGCGAGCGCACCGGCCGCAGAGCAAACGTCCCTTCCCAAAATGGGGGGATTGACCATCGGCCGAGAATTGTCCCTTCGCCGTCGTGCCGACCCACATAGAAGACTCGATGCTTACCGACATACTGCTTGACGAGCTCGATTGAGCCGCGATCGTCATAGTTTCCATGAATCATGAACTCGCCGACCATGTCGCGGCCCTCGCCGGTGACCGCGCCGTCAGCGAACCGGAGTTGGAAATCGACCATCGGCTGCCGGCCGAGGCCCGGCTGTTCCCAATAGCCGTTCCAGAGTCCGGAGGCGTACATGTCGGCATTGTACCGGTGAGACATAGTCCAATTGGAAACCGAATCGCTGGGCCGCGCCGGCGCGAGCCGCCCTATCGAAACCGGCCTCATTCATCTACAATGGCGAAACACGGATGTCCTTCGGGCATTTGCGAGAGCCGGTCCCGTGCACATTCACGTCACCTGCCCCGAATGCGGTACTCCGTACCAGTTGCGGGACGAGACCGTTGGCAAGCGTTTCATCTGCACAAATCGGACATGCCGGCGGACGTTCACGGTCATGCCGGCCGAGGATGGCCCGGCGCAGGAATTCGACTGGCGTGTCGCGCCCCCTCCGGTGCAAGCGAGCAACGGCGCGGCGGCGCGCAAGCCGATTGATGGCGTCCCCCCTGCGACACCGGCGCAGACCCGGTCATCGGCGCCGGCGATTGAATCCACGCCGCGCGGCGGCCGGCGCACGGTCGTGCTCCTCGCGGCGCTGGTCGTCGCCTTGATCGGCGGCGGCGCGTGGATCGCCATTCGCAAAGTCACGCAATCGGAAGGCGCCCTGCGAGCGGCCGCGGACCGCGACTATGCCGACGGCTCGTTCCGCGCTGCGGCAAAAAAGTACGATGAACTCGCAGCGCGTTTCGGCCGCGGCGACCGCGGCGAGGAGTATCGCTTCTTAGCGGAACTGGCGACCGTGCGCGACTTGGCGACGCGCACGCCGCCGGACCCGGAGCCGGCGCTCGAATCGGCGTCGGCGTTCGTCCAGAAGCACGCGCGCGACGCGAACCTGAAGGCGCGGCGAGATGACCTTGGCCGTGCCATTGCCGCGATTGCCGCGGAACTGGCTTCGCAGGCGCAGGCCGCCGCCCAATCCGATCTGGATCGCGCGGCGAGTCTGGTGGAGCGTGGCCGGTCAGCCTTGGGTCTTGCGGAACGTTTTCCTTCCGCCGGTTTCGATGCGCCGGCTCAGGCAGCGCGTCTCGAGGCGGCGGCGGCGGCGATTTCAGCCGCGCGGAATCGGAAGTCGCACATCGACGAAATCGTCGCCCTTCTGAAGAAGCCGTCGCCGGATCTCGACGCGGCCCGGGCTTTGATTCGCCGCCACCGGCTGGGAGACGACGCCGCCGTCCGTTCCGCTCTCAGCGAAGCCGAGCAGCGCGCCCGCAACATCCCGTACGACGTGCTGAACCGCCCGGCGGCGGCGACCGGGCCGCCAGACGGTCCGCCGAGCCTGTTGCTCGAACCGGACGCCGGCGGCGCCGCCACGGCGTCGGGCGACGTCGTGCTGGCGGTCACGCGCGGGATAGTGTTCGCCCTCGACGGGCGCACCGGACGGCGGCTCTGGGCCGCGCGCTCCGGGTTGGATTCCAGCGGCTTGCCGGTCCGCGTCCCGGCTCGCGGCGACGGAGGCGAACTGGTGCTCGTCGTCTCAGCCGATCCGCCGGGACTCACGGCGCGCGACGTCCGCACCGGCGCGGTCCGCTGGCATCAGCCGCTCGACGCTCCCTTGCTCGGGCGCCCCGTGCTGGCCGGCGCCCGGCTCTTCGCCACCACCGCAGGCCCCGACGGCCAGGTGTACGATTTCGACTCGCGCGACGGACTGTTGCGCGGACGCTTTCGTGCTGGGCTGGCTCTCGCCGCGGGCGGCGCGTTCGTCGCGGCGACGGGCCGATTCTATGTTCCTGCCCACGGCGAATACGTCTACGTGTTCAACGTCGCGCCGCCGGCAGAGGTCGCCGGACCCGCCGGGCCGGCCGTCCCGGTCTGCGAAGGTCTGCTGCCGACGGGCCATGCGCCCGGCGCCCTCCGCGGCGAACCGATCGTCGTCAGCAGCGATGACGGCGTCGACGTGCCGCGCTACCTCGTGCTCGGCGAAACTGACGGGCTGGACGCCATGCGACTCCGTGCCTTCCGTCTGCTCGACAAGCCGACGACGCCGGGACCGACCGCGGACGTGCGCCTGACGGGCTGGTCGTGGTTCGCGCCGTATCAGGATTCCGAGAAGCTCGCGCTGGTGACCGATGCCGGCGTGCTCGGTCTGATCGGCATCCATCAGAAGAACAACGTCGATCCACCGATCTTCCCGCTACTGGGCAGGGACGCGCCGCCGGTGACCACGCCGCAAGCGCCGGCCCGGGCCGAACTCGTCCACGCGGAAGAGAACGGCTTCTGGGCGCTGGTCGGCGGGCGATTGCAGCACTGGCGGCTGGGCCTTGATCGCCGCGTCGGCCTTGACCACGACGATCTGGTGGTTCTGCATGTAGGGCGCGGTGAAGGCGATGTTTTTCTTGCGTTCTTCGGTGATGGTCAGGCCGTTCCACAGCACGTCGACGCGCTTGCCGCTGAGTTCGGCCTCCTTGGCGTTCCAGTCGATCGGCTTGAACTCGACTTCGATGCCCAGGCGCTTGCCGGCCTCGCGCGCCAGGTCGATGTCGAAGCCGACCAGCTGGTTCTTGTCGTCGCGAAAACCCATGGGCGGGAAGTTGTCGTCCAGGCCGATGACGATTCTGGCCGGCAGCCCAGGCGCAGTGGCGGCCGCGGGCGCGGCAGGCTCGGGTGCGGCCGGGGCCGGGGTTTCGGTCTTGCTGCAGCCCCACAGCAGGGCGGTGGCGGCGGCGCTGGCCAGCAGCAGGCGGCGGGAAGGGGAGGCAAGCGGGTTCATGCTCAGGCTCGGGGGATGGGGAATCGAACGGGGCGCGCCGCAGCGCGCTACGGGAAAACCCGTAATGTTAGTGCAGTGTTTCGCGCTGTCAGG
>JRYJ01000176.1_pt1 | contig 16718 bp, 17 predicted proteins | sample 235371 | NCBI WGS metagenome assembly JRYJ01 (sample SAMN03074219, study PRJNA261477) | activated sludge metagenome | biome: Wastewater Treatment Plant; feature: Wastewater; material: Activated sludge; isolation source: activated biomass of a wastewater treatment plant treating hydrocarbon... ... | reverse complement strand
GGGCTACGCGATCGGCTCGGCCGGCCTGGCCGCGCTGGTGCTGTTCGCCGACTACACCCACGCGCTCGAGGCGCGCGGCATGCACGTGACCTTCGACCTGTCGAACCACATGGTCATCGTCGGCCTGTTCATCGGCGGCCTGATCCCCTACCTGTTCGGCGCGATGGCGATGGAGGCGGTCGGCCGCGCCGCCGGCTCGGTGGTGGTCGAAGTGCGCCGCCAGTTCCGCGAGATCAAGGGCATCATGGAAGGCACCGCCAAGCCGGAGTACGGCACCGCGGTCGACATGCTGACCACCGCGGCGATCAAGGAGATGATCGTGCCGTCGCTGCTGCCGGTGGCCGTGCCGATCGTCGTCGGCCTGGTGCTCGGGCCGGCGGCGCTGGGCGGCCTGCTGATGGGCACCATCGTCACCGGCCTGTTCGTCGCCATCTCGATGTGCACCGGCGGCGGCGCCTGGGACAACGCCAAGAAGCTGATCGAAGAAGGCTTCAAGGACGAGGCCGGCGTCACCCACAAGAAGGGCGGCGAGGCGCACAAGGCGGCCGTGACGGGCGACACCGTGGGTGACCCGTACAAGGACACGGCCGGGCCGGCGGTGAACCCGCTGATCAAGATCATCAACATCGTCGCGCTGCTGATCGTGCCGCTGCTGCCCATGAGCGGGGCGACCAGCAAGCCGGCCGCGCCCGCGGCCACGCCGGCCGCGGTGTCGGCGCCGGCCCCCGCGGCGTCGGCGGCGAGCCAGTGATCGCGGGCGACACCTGAGGTTCGAGGGCCGGCTTGCGCCGGCCCTTTTCATTTCCTTGCCGACGGGCGGTCGAGCCAGTGGGCGACGAACTCGGCCAGGTCCTGATGCACGCTGCTGGCCAGCGCCATCTCGGGGCCGGTGTTGGGGCTGCCGTTGGGCGCGCGCAGCACGAGGGCGGTGTGGACGGCGCCGGCCACGCCTCGGAAGTACGGTAGGTAGTCGTCCACGAAGGCCTGGGCGCCCAGCGCCTCCACCGCGTCCGCCTTCGGGCTGCGGACCGTCTCCCGGTGCCCGGTGGCGATCACGCGCTCGATGGGGAAGTCCAGGCAGCGCAGGTTGTACAGGCGTGCCGCCTCGAAGCGCTCTTCCAGCGCCGACACGCAGACCAGCTCGAATCCGGCGTCGTGCAGGCGGTGGCAGGCCTCGACGGCGCCGGGCAGCGCCGGAACGGTCGACCAGAACTGCTCGTCGAAGGCGGCCTTGAAGCGCGCCTTCCTCAAGAGGCGCAGGCGGGGCACGTCCCAGCGGTCCATCGGCCAGTAGGCCTGAGGGTCGCGCTCCTTCGGATAGTCGCCGAACACCCGCTGCCAGGCCAGTGCGTAGGCCAAGTGGAAGTCGAGCAGGACGCCATCGGCATCCAGGGCGATCACGGGACGGGACATGCACCGACTCTAGCCCGACCGGAGTTCCTTGCCGGACCTCGCCGCGCCCGCTTGTGCAACCGTTTACGTGGGTGTTGCGGATTGCTGGGACAATAGCGGGTTGTTCGGGCGTCCACCGCCCCCACCTTCGGCTTTCGTTCCTCGGATTGACTGCGCCATGACCACACGCCGCAACACGCCCCCGACCTCGCCCGAGACGCCTGCGCTCAAGCTGCGGCAGACCCAGGCGGAGTACACGGCGGCGCGGCCGAGTGCCGAGCCGGGCATCCGCCCGCTGATGTCGAGTTCGAAGATGTACGTCTGCCGCCGCTGCCAGGCCAACTTCAAGACCGGCGACGGCAAGCCCGATCCGCGCCTGCCGGGGCTCGGCAAGTGCAACGCCTGCCTGGCGGCCTCCACGGCAGCGACCGCCTGAGGCGGTCGCCCGCCTACAGATCGAGCACCAACATCGGCGACTTCGAGCGGGAGCAGCAGGGCAGGAACTGGTCGTTCGCGGCCTGCTCCTCAGGCGTGAGGTAGAGGTCGCGGTGCTCGGGCTCGCCTTCGAGCACGCGCGTCAGACAGGTGCCGCACACACCCTGCTCGCACGAGGTCGGGACCGTCACGCCCGCTTCGGCCAGGGCCTGCACCACGCTGCGGTCGGCCGCCACGGGGATGGTGCGCCCCGAACTGGCCAGCTTCACGGCGAATGCGCCACCGCTCGTCGCGGCCACCCGCTCGGCGCCAAAGAACTCGAAGTGGATGTGCGACTCCGGCCAGCCCATGCCGCGCGCCCGCTCCAGCACCGCATCCATGAACCCGCGCGGCCCGCACACGTAGAGGTGCCGGTCGGGCCGCGACCCGGCCAGCACCGCCGCAAGGTCGAGGCGCTGCGCCTGCGCTCCGTCGTCGAAATGCATCCGAACGCGGGCCGCGTATGGCGCCGCTTCGATGCGTGCCTGGAAGGCCATGCGAGCGCGCGAGCGCGCGCAGTAGTGCATCTCGAAGTCGGCGCCGATGTGGGCCAGCCGCTCGGCCATGCACAGCAGCGGCGTGACGCCGATGCCGCCCGCCAGCAGCAGGTGGCTGCCGGCGTCGTGGGCGAGCGCGAAGTGGTTCTTCGGCACGCTGATGGTGAGCAGATCTCCCGGCTGCACACGGTCGTGCATGCCGGCCGAGCCGCCGCGGGAGGCCGGCTCGCGCAGCACCGCGATCAGGTAGCGATGCGTTTCGCAGGGGTCGTTGCACAGCGAGTACTGGCGCGTGGGGCCGCCCGGGACGTGGACGTCGACGTGCGATCCTGCGGCGAAAGCGGGCAGCGCCCGGCCATCCGCGCCGACCAGCTCGAAGCTGACGACGCCCTCGGCCTCCACCGATCTGCGGGCCACCCGCACGGACAGCGTCGCGCTCATGCGACCACCGGCGCCACGGCCTGCTCCTGGGCCACCATGCGCTCGAGGACGCGGCGCGCCTGCACGCCGCCCAGGTCGGTGTTCAGCGACAGCAGCTTGCGCTCGGGGCGCGCCAGCAGGTTGCGCTGCTGCGACTCCAGCATCTCCAGGTCCTCGGTGAACACCTTGCCCTGCGCCTCGCGGATCGAGGCCGTGAGGGCCTTGTCCTCGGGACGGAAGTTGCGCGCCAGGCCCCAGAAGTACCATATCGAGGTCTCGGTCTCCGGCGTGATCAGGTCCACCACGATGCCCGAGGTCTTGGCGGCGGCCGGCGCGTCGAAGCCGCCCTGCCCGGCCAGCGCCACGCCCACGTCGATGAAGACGCCGGAAGGTGGCACGAATCGGCAGCGCTGCCAGCGGTCGACGGTCTGCTCCGGGTCCAGGTCGTTGCCGCGCATGGCCGCCTGCCAGAACGGCGGCGCCTTGACCCCGTTCATCTCGCGCCGCGTGATCACCACGTCGCCCTCGGTGGTGGTGTGCGCCGGCACTTCGTCGAGCTCCTGCTGGCCGATGCTGGTGGCATGCACGTACTTCTCGTGCGTAAGGTCCATCAGGTTGTCAATCATCAGCCGGTAGTCGCAGCGCACATGGAACATGCCACCGCCGAAGGTCCAGGCCGGATCCTCCGCCCAGGCGAGGTGCGGGAGCTTCGCGGCGTCGGCCTGGCCGGCATCGCCCGGCCAGACCCAGACGAAACCGTAGCGTTCGATCACCGGATACGCCGCCACCGGCGGGAAGCCCCGCACGCGCTGTCCCGGCATGGCCACCGTCCTGCCGTCACAGCCCATCTCCAGCCCGTGGTAGCCGCACACCAGTTTGCCCTCGACCACTCGGCCCAGAGAGAGCGGCGCGCCACGGTGCGGGCACCAGTCTTCCAGCGCGACAGCCCGCCCATCCGGCCCGCGGAAAAACACCATGCGCTCGCCGCACACCGTGCGGCCGAGCGGCTTCTCGTCGATCTCGGACGGCGTACACGCCACGTACCATGCATTCCTGGGAAACACGCTGCCTCCTTGGATCCATCACCTCTGCCAAATTGGATCCAATTATCACCAACAATCCCCATAATCAGCAAGAAGATAGCGATCTATGGATCCAATCATTTCAGGATCGGCCGACCCCGGCAGTGTTCTTGCGACCCTGAGGCAACTCATCGTCGATGGACGGCTCGCGGCCGGCTCCCGCGTGGCGGAGATCCCGTTGGCCGAGGCGCTGGGTGTGTCGCGCACGCCCGTGCGGCTGGCTTTCCGCAGCCTCGAACGCGAGGGCCTGCTCGAGCGCGTGGGCAAGCGAGGCCTGGTGGTGCGCAGCTTCTCGGAGGCAGACGTTCGCGCCGCGGTCGAGGTGCGCGGTACGCTCGAAGGGCTGGCCGCGCGACACCTGGCCGAACGCGGCATGCCCGCCGCCGTGCGGCGCGCGCTGTCCGAATGCATTGCGCAGGGCGCGGCCATCCTCGCCAAGGGCCACCTCGAGGCCGACGACGCCGGACGCTGGAGCAGGCTCAACAAGCGCTTCCACGACACGCTGGTGCAGTCCCATGCGAGCCGCGTGATCGCCGACGCGATCGCGCGCAACGACCACCTTCCATTCGCCTCCGCCGACTCGATCGCGCTGGACCTCCAGGCCCTGCCCGCCGAATTCGAGAAGCTGCGCGTCGCGCAACTGCAGCACCAGCTGGTGTTCGATGCGCTCGATCAGCGCGAGTCGGCGCGGGTCGAGATGCTGATGCGCGAACACGCCTGGGTCGGTTTCCGCTATGGCCGGATGCTGGGCGCACCCCGGGGTGCTGCAAGTGGATTGCCGGGCTAAAGGCAAAAAGCCCGGCACCTCTCGGCACCGGGCTTTCGCTGTTCAATGGTCGGGGTGGCGGGATTCGAACTCGCGACCCCTTGCACCCCATTTTTGATTGTGACCGTCCCGCACCGTTTCAGTGCGTCCCAGGACATCTCACAATCTCTTTTAAATCAACAACTTGCATCAACTCTCGGTCCGACGACGTCTCGCAAAGTGTCGTCCAAGCGCGCAGAATTCTGTTGCCAATTCTGTTGCCAAGCTCCCCAGGGAGCCATTCCGGACACCTGCATGGCACGCACCGCAAAGACGCACCGGCTCACCGCCTTGGCGCTCAAGAAGTATGCCGAAGACCAGGCCGCAACCGCTCCTCTGCATGACGGCGGCGGGCTCTACCTGCGCAAACGCGACACCTCCCTGCATTGGGTCCTGCGGCTGACCGATCCGGCCACTGGCGCGCAGCAGTGGCATCGACTGTTTCCCGACGACCCTCTCGGCGTCTACCCGCATAAGTCGCTGGCCGACGCCCGGGCCGAGGCGAAGCGGTTGTGGAGCACCCGATCAGCCGGCGTCGACCCGCGCGCCGAGCGCCGCCGTCGGATCGAGGCCGAGCAGCAGGCGCAGGACGAGGCGCGCCTAGCCGCCGAGCGCCGGCTCACGGTGCGCAAGCTGTTCGAGCGCTGGGCAGCCATCGACTTGGCCCCGCGAATCAGCACCGACGGCCGCCGGCTCGGCCGCAAGGACGGCGGCGCCTTCGCCCGCGCGCAATTCGAGCGACGAGTCTTCCCGAAGGTCGGTGACATGGCAGTCGAGGATGTGAAGCGCGGCAACCTCCTGGATCTGCTCGACGCCGCCAAGGCCGAAGGGAAGCTTCGCACTGCCAACATGTTGCTGACCGACCTGAAGCAGATGTTCCGCTTCGCGCTCACGCGTGACCTGGTCCTCCGCAATCCGCTGGACACTGTCAGCAAGCGCGACGTGGGCGGTACGCACTTCGAGCGCGACCGCGTCTTGGCATCCGACGAGCTGCGGATGCTGGCCAAGGCCCTGCCCTCCTCGGGCCTGCAGCCGCGATTCGTGTGCGCGGTGTGGATCATCCTTGCGACGGGCGTCCGCGTGGGCGAACTTTTAGGGGCGACCTGGTCCGACACTCATCGAAAGCCAGCGGAGCTGAAACTTGCCGCCGACAAGAGCGACGTCAAGCTTGGCTACGTGGACCTGGCGCGCAAGACGTGGCATCTGCCGGAGACCAAGAACCAGCGCGATCACACGATCCATCTGAGCGCTTTCGCGCTGGCGCACTTTAAGGAGCTCTACGGGCTGCGCGAGGCCGAACCCGACAACGCGTCGAGATCAGTGGCTTGGGTGTTCCCCAACACGGCACTCAAAGGCCCTGTGGGCTCGAAGTCACTCGGGAAGCAGCTCAGCGATCGACAGCGCGAACCGTCTCGCCGCCTCCAAGGTCGCACTAGGGACACGTCCGCCCTCATGTTGCCCGGCGGGCGATGGACCGCGCATGACCTTCGTCGCACAACGGCGACGATGATGGCCGGCATGGGCATCAGCGGCGACGTCATCGACGAGTGCCTGAATCACATGATCGAGAGCCGCGTGCGCCGTACCTACATTCGCGACCGGCGCTTCAGTGAGCAGCAGAAGGCGTTCGATGCACTGGGGCGGCGGTTGTCCAGCCTGCTAGCAGCGGAAGCGCGGCCGCGGCGTGCGGCCCGGACTGCGACAAAGAATGCGCGTGTGGATTCATCGATCGCTGTTGTCCTGTCTGCCTAGTTGCATTTCTAGAGTCCGCAGACACCTGCTGGAACTCTGAGCGATGCACGAAGCCGCTTGCACTGATCGACTCAAGGACCCGGAATGGCGCATCGGCGGATCGCCATTTCAGGGCGAGAACGAATGGCGTCAGCGGTGTGGCGGTCGACAGGCGAGTGCCCCCCCCTGAGCACTCAAGGTTGAACTACGTGGCCTAGGAAGCCGGCGGCACCGGCGGTGGCGTCATCTTCGCCCACGACTCGGCATGTCGTTTCTCCCAGTCCGCACGCTCCTTGTCGATCTTGTCGATGACCTCTTGCATCGCGACATCTCGATTCCAGTCGCCGGGGATGCCTTCCTCGATCTTTAGTCCTGCGAACTCTCTCAGGCGCTTTGCAACGGCCGACACCTGCAACCCTAGCTCCGCGTAGTCGCGACGCCGCCGCCAGAAGTACTCGGTGTACTCGGGCGGGTCGTCGAACTCCGACACGCCCGCGAGCTGGTTGTTGAGGTGGTCCTGCTTGTCGGGAATCTGCAGGATGTCGTACATCAGTTGCCGAGGCAGCACCTTCCACTCAACCTTGATGTCCAGCGGGGTGAACTCAGGAGCTTTGACCGTTGCTTGGTGATAGATGCCGTCCGCGCCTGCAGGTTGGCCCTCAGATGTCCCGTCATCGAAGGCGACGCCCATGCAGCCGTTCGCGAATCGATCGAGGTGAGAGACGACAAGGATCGCGAGGTACGAGCTGTCCCGTTCGTCCTTGATGCGTTCGGCGCGCTTGTCCTTGAGGAACGTCAGAAGCGCCCCGGTGCCAACGCCGACGAGACCCGATACGGCGCTGATGATCGCGTTGATGTTTCCTGAATCCATAGTTCGAGCTACGTTTTGAACGAAGCTGCGAAGGCAAGAAGGTCGGCGTTGATCGCCNNGAAGTGCGACTCGCGATGACAGTTCGGGCACAGCGCGACGCAGTTCCAAACGCGGTCGCTCGTCTCGACGCCGAGGATATGGTGTACGTCGAGAAATCCCGGCCAGCCGCGCTTGGCTTCGCAGCTCTTGCGCTCACACTTGCCCTTCGCACGATCCAACACGATCTTGCGCACACGAGGGTCGCGCCTGACGGATGAGCGTTGCACACGCGTCTTCGGTGCGCCGTCTGATCCGAACTGCGAGTAGTCGACGACGATGTCGTCGAAGGTGTCGTCAACGGGTACCAAGCTGATTGGGCTGACATCCGGCAGCTCAGCGACGTTGATGACGCCCTTGTAGTTCCAAAGGACATCGGCGACCTTGTGGGCATCTGGCGTGCGATCGTCTTGCAGCCACAGAGTAGGGCTGTTGCCGTTGGCGGCATGGTTCTTGTGCTGTCGTCCAAGAACGCCGCTCTGAATCAAGCGGTCGCTGACGATGCGCTGCTGCTTCCAGATCGGAAGGATGGCATCGAGCGGAATGCGGGCGGCATGCAATATCTGTGGGCCGACCGCCTGGACGAGTAGGGAATGCGTAGCGCCGTGACCGGCGGTTCTAGCGACCTTGTCTCTGATTGAGCCGTCCCAGTCGCCGTCCTTGATCTTCATCATGAGCTGAGCGGCCGAGAACTGTCGGCCATCGCCCGGTTGTCGACGCCAACAAATCTGGACGTGGAGCTGTACCGGTTGTCCGGTCTGGTCAACGGCCGACACGTGCTGCGATTGGCTGCTTCCGTGCCGAGTGCGAACGTCGTCGAGTTCCGTGTACCCCTTCGACTCGAGAAACGGCTTCACCAAGTCTCGGGTGATGCGCTCAGCAACGAGGCTTTCCTCTCGGCGAAACGCTCGCTTCTCCGCCATAGCTCCTCCAGGTTCTTCTAGGCCGCCGTGCTCCTCTTGAAGTATTCGTTGGCAGCGGTGGTGGGTGGACGGCGATGTACACGTCAAGAGCAAATCAGCGCAGCTCTTTAACCCGGTCAACTTTGGCGTCATCGAGGCTGACGACCTGCCGTTGCACGGCGGGCCGGACGGAGACCTATAGGCGACAACAGGCGCGCTCTCGATCCGTGCGACCCGCCAAGCTCGCCGCANNCTGCCGCTCGGGACGCTGACTTTGAGTGACCGTAACCAGTCTTTAAAAGCCCTCCGGCAAGCACCTCGGGCACTTTCGTACAAACGAATCGACCCATCAAGTCGGCGGCGTGGGCGTCTTGCTCGCTGCATCTTGACCCGTCCGCCCGCTCATCTCGGCCTCGATCTCGTCGATGCTGGGCAGGGACGACTGGAGAGAAGCGGGCAATGCACGCGTCAACTCGAAGGTCGACACGCCGATCGGCTTATCGATGCCGCGCAGCGCGTACTCCGCCAGCACGTGGTCGCTGCGCTGGCAGAGGATGAGCCCGATCGTCGGCGCATCGTCGGGATGCTTGAGCTGGTCGTCGACGACGTTGCAGTAGAAGTTCAGCTTTCCCGCGTACTCAGGCTTGAACTCACCCCGCTTGAGCTCGATCACCACGTAGCAGCGCAACCGCACATGGAAGAACAGGAGGTCGATGAAGTACTCCTGGTCGCTGACCTCGACCCGGTACTGCCGACCCATGAAGGCAAAGCCCTGGCCGAGCTCGAGCAGAAACTTCTCCAGGTGCTGCACCAGCCCTGTCTCCAACTCGCGCTCACGGAACGGTTCCTCGAGCGTCAGGAAGTCGAAGACGTAGGGATCCTTGAGCGCCTGGGCTACCAGTTCAGACTGTGGCGCCAGCAGCCGCACCGCGAAGTTGCTGGCACCGACACCTTGGCGCTCATGCGCCTGGCTGTCGATCATTGAGGTCAGCGTCGCTCGGCTCCAACCTTGCGCCAGTGCTTCGGCGATGTACCAGAGGCGCGCTTCGAGCGGTTTGACCTTCTCCAGCAGCAAGGCGTGATGGCCCCAGGGGAGCTGCCACAACAGGCTGTCGGCCGTCGATTTCGCCACCGGCTGTGGCGAAGTTGCCCCGCCCAGTGTTTTCGCCACAGCCTGTGGCGAAAACTCTCCCGGCTCGGGATAGGCCCGGGCGAACGCCAGCATCCGGTCGAGGTTGCGCGATGAGAAGCCCTTCACCTCCGGCAGTTCGTTGCGCAGGTCGTTGGCGAGCCGCGGAATGACACCGGCGCCCCACCCTTCAGCCGCCTGGCGCTCGTCGAGCAATCGACCGATGCCCCAGTACAGGCGGATCAACTCGGCGTTGACGGCCAGCACCGCCCGTGTCTGTGCGGCCTGGATGCGCCCCTTGATCTCGGAGAGCAGCTTGGCGTAGCGGGTCAGGTCAGAGGCCACGGCGTCACTCCGCAGGGTCAGCGTTCAAGGTCCATGGACTATCGAGGTGCATCCTATCGACGCCTGCCGTACCGCCGGCATCCTTCAGTTCGACCATCGACAGCACCCGCTGGCCGTTGACGAACGTGNNAATCGATGGCCGGGCGGGTAACTGTACATGCATACAGCATCATTGCAAGCTCAACGGTCGCGACCGCGCGGCGTCTCGGCTGGCCGGGCAAGGCCGCTGCGCACAGGGTCTGGCGCCCGCTGCAGACCTCGCAGGAATTGCCCGATCGACTCGGCCAGGCGCCGATCTCGTGCATCGCCCGAGTCGCCCAACGCCTTGGCGATCGCCTGCCACGCTTCGCGGGCATCCGCCCTGCTCGTGCTCGCTGCAGCACCCGATCGATGTGCTGAACGCCCCTTCAGCAGGCGGCCATCTTGTGCAGCCTTCATGCGCCACAGATCCGGATGGTTTCGGGTCGCTCCACGCGTTGCCTGGCGCGTCGCCTCGGCCTCGATGCCACGCTCGCGAAGCTTCGCGGCAAAGGTCTCGCGCCAGCGATGCAGGTCGGTCTTGCGAGGATTGAGCCGCCTGCCGTGCTTCGACTCTGCGCGCACGCTGATGTGCACGTGCGGATTGGCCTGGTGGTCGTGCAGCACCATCACCACCTTGTGATCGGGCAGTTCGGCGCGGACGAACTCGCGCGCCGCCCACTGCACGCTCAAGGGGTCGGTGCCTCGCGGCATCGACAGCATGATGTTGAAGGCCTCGCGCCGCGGACTGAGGTCCTCGATCAGGCTGCCGCCATAGCGCCAGTCGTCTGCGAGTTCGCGCAGGGCATCCTTGCCCCGTTGGACGTCACCACGCTCGTCCTCGATCTCCAGGCGGCCGTTCTTACTGATGTAGCGGAAGTGCGCCACGATGGCTTGCATGCCGCGCCCGCCGCCGGTCACCTTGACCATCACCTGCGGCGCGCGCCGCGCAACGGTTGCTTCGATGCGCTGCCGCAGCGTTGCAGCGCGCTGCCGCGCAAGCCCTGGGCCGAATCGGGGTTGGGACCCCGCCTTGACGATTCGGTTGCCGGGATAGAAAAGTCGGTCGCCCCATTGGATCAGCACACCGTCTATGGCTGAACGGTCTGTCATCTCGATCTCCTCAGTGGTCTTTGTTGCGACGCGAGAAGGCCTGCAGGCGAAGCGGCTCCAGGTCCGCCATCAAGGCGGCCGCTTGGGCGAGATGAGCGCGCACGTCGCGATCCGCGTCGTCGAGCCGTTCTCGATAAGCTCGGGCCGCCGGCACATCGGCACGGCGCAGCAGCTGGGTCAGATGGCGCAGGTCACGCGCCAGCGATGACAGTTCGGCGCTCGACGCAGCGAGCGCCGCGACGCCATCAATCGGACGCTTTCCATTCGCCACTGCGGGCACGCCACCGCAGAGGCTTGCGACAAAGGCACCTGGGGCCAGGCCAGCCGCCCTCGCCCGCTCGAGCACGAGCTGCGCCTCCCGGCGTTGCATACGCAACGACAAACGCGCTCGGGACTCGGACGCCTCGTGACTCACTACGGTGACCGCAGGGCGCTCGACTCCGAGTTCACCGCACAGGGACTCGGCCAGCAATGCACGTAGCAACTCCGACGGCGTGACGCCACGCGCTTGCGCCTGCGCAAGCAGCGCCGGTTTCATGCCGCGCAGGTCGACGCTGATGCGGTCGCGAGAAGTCGAAGCAGCCATGCGGCGGGCCTCCAATCCACTCCCTGAGCCAGAGCGAAAGACCGGCACGCGCAGCGTGTCCGACATCGGCGCCACGGCGCCTATCCTGCACTCACCTTGAGACCAGTATTGGCTCGGATCGAGGCAGCTTGCCTGCGAGATTCGGGCCGAAATGCTGCACTCGAGGCGCCCCACTCCACGCCGAAGATCACTGCCAGAGAAACGGCAGTGGGACGCAAGCGTGACAAGTCCGGGAAACGTGAGACGGCAGCGAAACAGCGCGGGACGCGAGTGGGACGCGAGCGGCACAGCGCTGCGACGGCATGCAACGCGACCGGAACACGTCCGAGACACAGCCGCGACGAGACCGGTCCAAGGTGAAACGGGAGCGAGGCAGCTCCGGGAAGCCGTGAGACGGGAGCGTGCCGATCGGACCATCGGCAGGTTGGCACGAGCGGAGTACGTGCTGTGAACGTGGACCAGTCGAGCGCGAATGCTCTTGCAGGCAGCTCGAGCGCGGCGCGGCAGGACCGGCCCGGAAGCCTGCAACTTCTGCCCGACCAGCCACCTGGCCGAAGCACCCGCAAGGCACTGCCGTTCGCAGCCGAAATTCGGCGCCTCCACGCCATGGGCTACACGCTGAAGGCGATACGTGAAGCGCTGTGCGCGGTCGGCGTGTCGGTCAGCCGCAGCACCGTACATCGGGAAGTCAGGCGGAACAGCGAATCAGCGCCGGTTCGAGAAGCAGCCCAGCCGGCGAGTATCGGGATCGAGCCGATCCGGACACCCTTGCCGTCACTACATCCCCCGGTCACGAGGGTCCAGGCGACCCCTCGCTCGGAGCCCATCCACACGCTGCTCGCCAAGCAGGACGCCGAAGCGTTCTTTGCCTCGCACGACAGCAACCCCCTCTCACCCACCAAGGAGACGTCATGAAACTCGCCGTCATCAACTTCTCGGGCAACGTCGGCAAGACCACGGTGGCTTGCCACCTGCTCGCCCCACGCATTCCGGAATGCCAGGTCGTCGCCGTGGAGAGCATCAATGCCGACAGCGGCCAGCCGGTGACGATCCGGGGCCGGCAGTTCGCCCAGCTGCAGGAGTTCCTGCAGAGCGTCGACAACGTCGTGGTCGACATCGGTGCGAGCAATGTCGAGGACTTGCTGAAGCTGATGCGGCGCTACCGCGACAGCCAGCGAGACTTCGATGGCTTCGTGGTGCCGACGGTGCCGGACCGCAAGCAGCAGCAGGACACCGCCGCAACCCTGGCGGAACTGGCGCGTATTGGTGTCCCGCCCGAGAGGCTGCGAGTTGTCTTCAATCAGGTCGACGACGATGATCCGATCGAGACGAGCTTTGCGACGCTGCTCGCGTACTGCGCCTCGAAGGGCCTGGCGAAGCCGAACACTGCGGCCGTGCTTTCGTACAACGAGGTGTACTCGCTGGTCCGTGGAACAGGACGGTCGCTGGCCGATCTGGCCGCCGACGGCACCGACTACAAGGCCTTGATCGCCAAGGCCGAATCTCAGTCCGCCAAGCTCGCGCTGGCGCGCCGCCTCGCGATCCAACGCCTGGCACGTGGCGTGGTCCCGGAACTCGATGCCTGCTTCGCGGCACTGGATATTCAAGGCCTCCTGACCAACGCGCAGGCGGTGCCCACGGCATGACCCACCCCAGCACCACACGGGAAGCGCTGATCGTCGATGCCCTCGGCGAGGCGGCCAAGCTGATCGCTCAAGTCGAGGCGCTCGCACCGGCCCTGGATCTGTCGCGCCAGGCGCTGGCCGATGCGCACAGCGGACTTGCCGGCCAGCTCGCCACGTTCGAGAGCCAGGTCGCGGCCTTGACCGAGAAGGCGAAGGTGCAGGCGGTGCACCACATTCTTGCTCCGACCGACGAGGCGGCCCGTCGGTCCGCCGACGTTCAGGCGCGTGCGATGGCCGATGCCGCGCGCGTGGCCTTCGGCGCAGAGCTCGGCGCGACGCTGCAGCGGCTGCAGACTGCAGTCGCGCGTCCGTCCGAGCCCCCGCGTGTGCGCTGGGACCTGTGGCTGACGCACGCGGCAGCGGCGGCAACGGCAGCTGCCATGACGTGGATGCTTGCAATCACGTTGTGGACCCGGTGAACACCTCGGCAACTTCCAACGGGCGCGCCTCGTTGCCGCGCAGGCGAAAGCAGCGATCTCGCCCCGAGGCGCCTTGGCTGTTTGGCGCCGCGCACGGCCGAAGGTCAGCGCGGCGCCGGTATTGCCGCGGGCCGCCGACAGCCGGCCCGCGCGTTTTGGCAGGCGCCACATGGCACTGGCACCACCGGCCCGTCGCCGGGCCGGCATGCTGTCAGGCCATCAGCCCTTCAGCTTGCGCATCTCCTCGGCCAGCATCCACAACGCGCGGTTCAGGCTCACGCCGCGATCGATGCTGCCCACCGGCCGGGTCTGCAGGCGGCGCCCTTGCGCGCTGCGGCCGGGCTGTCCACCTCGGATCACGTTCTCCTGCACGCGCTGGAACGTCGTCCACAGGCTGTGGCCGATGTCCTCGGGCCGGCGCGCTTCGATCAGCTGATCGGCCGTCACCGGAGCGGGAGCGTGGCCTCCGCCCTCCTCCACTGTGCGCTCGCCGAAGCGCAGCGCCAGGGCGGCCGTCGCGAAGGCGATCTCCTCGGGCGGCTTAAGCTGCAGCGCCTTCATCGCCTCGGTGTGCTCGCCCACCGCCTCGAACTCGTCGAGCACGCGGAACGCGCCTTCGATCACCTCGCCCTGGATGTTGCCCTTGTGCGGGATGCGGATGTCGTCCACCACCTCGCCCACCACCAGGCCGTTGCAGCAGACGAAGCGGAACATGCCGGCGAGCATCTGGTACGAGCTGGCGCCGTCGTGGCTGTTGATCAGGATGATCTCGTTCGCCTCGGGCCGGGTCTGCACCTGCCCGGCGTGGCGCATGCGGATCATGTGCTTGGTGAACTCCGCCTTGCCTTCGACGCGGCTCTGTCCCTGGGCGACCATGAAGGGCTCGAAACCCTCCTTGCGCAGGCCGCGCAGGACATCGATGGTGGGGATGTAGGTGTAGCGCTCGGAGCGGCTGGCGTGCTTGCCAGCCGCGAAGATGGACGGCGCCGCGGCGCGCATCTGGTCTTCGCTCAGGGGCTGGTCGCCGCGCATCACGCGGGTGTTGCGGGCAAAGCGGGTCGCCAGGGTCGGGGTCGAGTACATGATGGTTTCCTTCGATCGTTGAATGAGGTTCGAAGGGCGGGCGCGGCTCGGTGGCCTATCGAGCAACGCCATGCCCACCCGATGAGGGTTCAGGCGTCGGCGTGCGCCGGCTGGCGTGCGCTGCGGGGCTTGCGGCCCGCGGCCGGTGCGCTGGGGCGCTCGGTGCTGGTGGTGCCGCCTTCGGCACCGGGCCCACCATTTCGGCGGGCTTCGGACTCGGCGCGGCTGTCGAGGTAGTCGATCTCTTCGGCCGTGAACGCCATGCCATAGACGGTCTCGCCATCCTTCTCGTAGTTGTTGTTGCGCAGTCGGCCGACGATGTTGACGTGCGAGCCCTTGCCCAGGTACTCCGCCGCGTTCTCGGCCTGCTTGCCCCACAACGTCCACTGGATCGCGGTGGACTCCTCCTCGCGGGCTTCACCCGAACCGCGGCGCGTGTTGCTGATCGCGGTCAGCACGGCCTTGGCGATCTTGCCTTCGCGGCCGTTGACGAATTCGAGCTTGACGGCGCCGGCCAGGTGCGCGTGACGCTGGATGACAGAAACGTTTGCCATGACGATCTCCAATCGAGAGCCACCAGCCGGGTCCCGGTCCGGGTTCCCTGAAAACTGATCCTCTCGCTCGGACTCCCTTGCTCCCGCCCACGGGCGGGCGGGGGGTGGGCATGGCCCCTTCCCTCACGGGAAGGGGTTGGGGATGGGTGGTGTTCTTCGCAGCCGAAGCAGTGAGCCGGTCTCCCGGCCCACCGCTTGAAGATCCCCCCACAAGTCCCCCTCGCAATTCGACGGGGGCGCGTGGGGGGAGCGCGGTGGGACGACTGGCGCACGGGCTGCCCCTTCCCCACGGGCGGCATAGCGTCGCGGCCGATGTGCCAGCTTGCCTGGCGCAGCGGTTGCAGTGCAGCCGACCGAACGATCACGAGCAGCGGCAGCTCTGCGGCCGACGTGCCACCAAGGGAGCCGAAGGCGAACGACTGGCGCGGCGGTCGAGCCGCTGCGAGCACTTCAACGAATTCGGTCTTCAGCGGCCCGGCTACGGGCTTGGCGGGTGTCCGGGGTGGCGTTCGGGACGCGCGAGCACCGAGCGAAGCGAACTGCGAGCCGCTCGATCGCCAAGCGGGCGTCGGTCCTGCGCAGCAGGACGGACGAAGAAGCCCGCGATCCCCGCGGCACGGGAAAGGGGCGCCGCATGCCTGAGCCGGCTCTGCCGGCCTGACCGCGTTGCGAATGAAATGAACGCCCCCCACCTCGTCGCCGGTGTGACGCTGTCGAATCGGAGGAAGAAGATCGCGTTCCCGTAGCCAAGCCAGGAGTGCAGCCATGCAACCCACACCGATTGGCGTCGACATCGCCAAGAGCGTCTTCCAGATCCACTACGTCGATCCCGAGACCGGAGAGATCGTGAATCGAACGCTGAAGCGCGCCAGGTTCCTCGAGTACTTCGCCAATCGCAGGCCCTCTCTCGTCGGCATGGAAGCCTGCGGCGGTGCCCACCATTGGGCTAGGGCGCTTGCCAGCCTCGGGCACCAAGTCAAGCTGATGCCATCCAGGTTCGTCAAGGCGTTCAATATCGGGAACAAGAACGATGCGGCCGACGCACGGGCCATCTGGCTTGCAGTGCAGCAACCATGCAAGGCAGTCGCTGTGAAGTCCGAGGCTCAACAGGCCGTGCTGTCGCTGCATCGCATGCGACAGCAGCTCGTCAAGTTCCGAACCGCGCAGGTCAATAATCTCCGCGGCCTCCTGACGGAGTACGGCGAAGTCATGGGCGCTGGTCGTGCGTCCTTGGATCGTGCGATCCCCGAAGTCCTCGCCCGACTGGTGGATCGGCTGCCGGCCGTGATGATCGACACTCTTCGCGAGCAGTGGACGAACCTGAAAGAGCTGGACAAGCGCATTCGCGAGATCGAGCACCGGCTCGCGCAGTGGATGAAGCAGGAGCCCGCGGTCAAGGCGATCGCGGAGATCCCCGGTGTCGGTCTCCTGACTGCCACCGCCGCCGTCGCGACCATGGGCAACGCCAGCGTGTTCCGATCAGGCCGCGAATTCGCGGCCTGGATCGGCTTGGTTCCAAGACAAACCGGCTCCGGCGGCAAGGTGACGCTGCATGGCATCAGCAAGCGCGGCGACA
>JRYJ01000670.1_pt1 | contig 16740 bp, 17 predicted proteins | sample 235371 | NCBI WGS metagenome assembly JRYJ01 (sample SAMN03074219, study PRJNA261477) | activated sludge metagenome | biome: Wastewater Treatment Plant; feature: Wastewater; material: Activated sludge; isolation source: activated biomass of a wastewater treatment plant treating hydrocarbon... ... | reverse complement strand
TCGCCTTCCCGCAGCTTCTTGCGGAATTTCTGGCGGGTGGCGTTGTCCTCGCTCGGGCCGGCATTCTCGGCGAAAAAGCCGGGGCTGCGGGCAGGGGGCAGGAGGGCGTCGAGGATGCGGTCCTCGGCGGCGTCCTCGGCCCGGGCCCGCACCTGCTGCATGGCCCGCTCGCGGTGGCCCTTGATGGCGATCTCGACCAGATCGCGGATGATCGTATCCACATCCCGGCCGACATAGCCGACTTCCGTGAATTTGGTCGCCTCGATCTTGATGAAGGGGGCGTTGGCCAGCCGCGCCAGACGGCGGGCGATCTCGGTCTTGCCGACNNCGCCGCCAGCGGTTGCGCAGGGCGATGGCGACGGCCTTCTTGGCGTTGCCCTGGCCGACGATATGCTTGTCCAGCTCATGGACGATCTCCTGGGGGGTCATGGTGGTCATTCCAGCACCTCCAGGGTGAAGTTGCGGTTGGTGTAGATGCACAGATCGCCGGCGATCTCCAACGATTTGGTCACGATCGCGGCGGGATCGAGGTCGGTATTCTCCAGCAGGGCCCGCGCCGCGCTCTGGGCGTAGGCACCGCCGGAACCGATGGCGACGATGCCCTGTTCAGGCTCCAGCACGTCGCCGTTGCCTGTGATGATCAGGGAATTTTCCGTGTCGGCCACCGACAGCATGGCCTCCAGGCGGCGCAACATGCGGTCGGTGCGCCAATCCTTGGCCAGTTCGACGGCGGAACGCAACAGGTTGCCCTGGTGCTTTTCCAGCTTGGCCTCGAAGCGCTCGAAGAGGGTGAAGGCATCGGCCGTACCGCCGGCGAAGCCGGCCAGGATGCGGTTCTGGTAGAGGCGCCGCACTTTCCGGGCGGTGGCCTTGACGACGATGTTGCCGAGGGTGACCTGGCCGTCGCCGCCCATGGCGACACGATTGCCCCGGCGCACCGACAGAATCGTGGTGCCGTGATATTGCTCCATGGGGAATCCTAGTAGTTGCGAACGATGATCTTGGCAACGCTGGGAAGGTCAACGATGCCCATGAGTTCCGCCACCAGGTGGTGGGGATTGCGGATGACGACTTCCTTGCCTTCCCGGGGGCAGCGGTCGAGGATGTTGCGCAGCAGGCCGGCCGAGAAGAAATCCATGCGCTTGACCCGGGAAAAGTCCAGCACCGGGCGCGGGCACGATTCCACGTAGGCCTGCACGTCCTCGAAGCGGCAATTCTTCAGCTCCCCCGTCAGGTGGTGAGCGTCGTCGGCAGCGGCGGCGGGCCGCGCCACAGGCTTGGGCTGGGCTTTGAGCACCTCCCAGGACGGCGGGGAAACCTCGAAGGTCACGGCGTAATCGACAGCCTTCTCCTCGAAGGCTTCCTGGTTGCCCAGGCGCTGGTAGAGTTCGAGGAGCAGCAGCCAGGTGTTGGCGGCTTCCTGCTGGCCCACCACCAGGCGTTTTTCCAGGCGGCCGACCAGGCCCTCGGTGCCCTCGAGGGCCAGGGCCACCGCCTGTTTGCGGGTCTGCCGGAGGAGATCGAGCAACTCGGTGGCGGCAGCCTCGTCGCAACTGGCCAGCTTGCCGAGGTCGAGGAGCAGCGGCAGCCTGGCCCCCACCGCCTCGCGGAACTGGACGATTTCCGGTGCATCGGCACCGGCGATCACCCCTTGCAGGATGATGCGTTTCTCGCCTGCGGACGCCCCGCCCGCCGGCGCCGCCGTATCCGGGGAGCGCCAGGTGGGCGGCGAGGTCTCGCAGGTACGGGCGAATTCCTCCCCCAGGGTCTCGAAGGCGGCCCGGTCGCCGAGCACCTGCATGAGGTCGAGCAGCATGCGCCACAGGCGCTCGGCCTGGGCGCCGGAATGGGCCCGGGCCGAGGCTTCCAGCACCGCCCGGGCAGCGCTGTCCTGGCTGTTGGCGAAAAGGACGGCCGCCTGTTCGATGTCCGCCTGGACCGGGTCGAAGTCGTTCTCGACCTCGATGCCGGTGATGCCGGAATCGGTGAAGCCGAACTGGGAATCGGTGAAATCGAGGGGCGGCAGGTCGGGCTTGCGCTCCTGCTCGGCTGCCTCCGCCGCGGCCGGCGGCTCGCCCTGCCCCGCCACGGCGTCAGACGGCTCCGGCGACGGCGGCGTGAGCGGCTTCGGCCGCGCCGCGGGGCGCTCGGGCATCTTCTGCGGAGGCTTCTTGAAGAAAGAGAAAACCATGGGATGGGCGAATTCTAGAGTTGTGGTTTTAACACGCGCAAGACCGGCACGCAACGTCACCGCCGGGGCAGCAGGGGCAGGGCGCTGGTCGCCGCCACCAGGGCGAGGACGGGGCCGAAGGGCTGGTCGAAATGCAGGGCCAGGGCGAAGGCGGCGACGTAGGCGGCCAGGCTGTGGGCCGTCGCCAGGAACAACCCCCGGCGCCAGTTGGCGGCGCGGGCGAAGGCCAGCCAGGGCGGGACGAAGGCCAGGGCGAAGGTGCCCATCACCCCCAGGGACATGGTGGCGGCGGCCAGGGCGCTCACCACCAGGACGTCGAAGCCCAGTTGCACGGGCCAGGCCGCCAGGCCCTGGATGCGAAAATGATGGGGGTAGATCTCGGCCAGGAGCAGACGCCGCGACAGCACCGCCAGCAACGGGACGATGATGGCGGCGCCGAGGACCGCCACCAGCAGGTGGCCGCCATCGGCGAAATAGAGCTGGCCGTCGAAGAGGGCATGGCCGAGGCGCTCGGCCATGGGCAGGTTGGCGGCGATGAGGACGGCCACCGCCCAGCCGGCGATGAGGAGAAGGGCGTAGGCGGTACCCCGGCCGAGGCGGCTGGCGGCAAGGCGTTTCACCAGCACCGCCCCGAGGGATGCTGCCAGCCCCCCCGCCACCAGGGGCAGGCTGGCCGCCATGGCGGCGAGGGCGCCGGCGGCGGCGACGTTGGCGTAGGCCAGGGCGGCCAGCCACTCGTGGCGCAGGCGCAGGTAGCAGCCCAGGAGCGGCAGCAGCACGGCCAGGGCCAGCCCGGTGAGAAAGGGCACCAGGAAGACGCCAGAAAGCATTTCACCCATGGCTGGCTCCCAGATACACCACGTGGCCGCACACCGCCGCGGCGAAATCGGTGTCGTGGCTGACCAGGACGATGCCCGCTCCCGCCTCCGCCCGCTGGCGCAGGGCGCCGGCCAGGTGCTCGGTGCCGGCGGCGTCGAGGTTGTTGGTAGGCTCGTCGAGGAGCAGCAGGTCGGCGGGTGCCTGCAGGATGGCCCACAGGGCCAGGTACTGGCGCTGTCCGCCGGAGAGCTTGTCGAGGCGGCGGTCGAGGCGGTCGGCCAGCCAGGGGGGCAAACCGGCCGGGGTTGCGCCGGTGAGGGCGAGCAGCTCGCGGCCGTCGAGGGGCAGGCCCTCGACTGGGGGCAGGGCCTGGGTCTGGAAGCCCATGCGCAGCCCCGGGGCCTTGTCCAGGGTGCCGGCGAAGACGCGCCCGCCCCCGGCCAGGGCGGCGAGGAGGGTGGACTTGCCGGCGCCATTGGGGCCGGCCAGGCCGACGATTTCCCCGGCGCCGACGGCCAGGTCCAGGGGGCCGGCCACCGGCCGGTCCCAGCCGACGACCAGGCCGCGGGCGGCAAGGAGGGCCGTCACGGCAAGGCTCCCAGCAGGCGGGCCAGGGTGTCGTCGAAGAGAGAGAAGAGGTCCTGGGCGGCCTGCGTCCCCCCCACGGTGAACGGCAGCACCACCGCGGGAATCTTCGCCCGGGAGGCGATCCACTGGCTCGGCCCGTCGTTCTGGTAGGCCGCCCGCAGCACCATCTTCGCCGGCTGGGCCTGCTGGCGCGCCAGCAGTTCACTCAGATGGCCGCTGGCGGGCTCGACCCCCGGCTTCGGTTCCAGGGTGCCTGTTTCCCGCATGCCCAGCCAGGCGAGCAGATAGGAGAAGGAGCGGTGCTGGACCAGCACCGGCACGCCTTTCAGGGGCGCCCCCTGCTTTTCCCAGCGGACCGTCGCGGCCTGCCAGCGTTCGGCAAAGGACTGGCCGTTGGCCCGGTAAGCGGCGGCATTGGCGGGGTCGATCTCGGCCAGCCGCGCCGTCAGGGCCGCGGCCACCTTGAGCACGTTGCGGGGATCGAGGTGGATGTGGGGGTTGCCGGCGGGATGGACGTCGCCCTGGGCGCGGTCGACGCTGGCCGGCACCTCGAGGGGGGTGACCCAGTGCGCCGCCTCGAAATAGCCGGGGCGCCCCGGCTGGATGGCGGCGTTGCCGGAATCCCGCAGCACCACGGGCAGCCAGCCGATTTCCAGGTCGGCGCCGGCAGCGACCACCAGTTGCGCCGAACGGGCCTGGGCCAGCAGGGAAGGCCGGGCCTCGATGCGATGGGGGTCCTGCAGGGCGTGGGTGGCGGCGTAGACCTTCACCTTGTCGCCACCGACCTCGCGGGCCAGCGCCGCCCATTCGGGAACGGTGGCGAAGACGTTGACGACCGCCAGGGCCGGCAAGGCAAGGCAGGCAAGGACGCTGGCCGCGATCAATCTCATCATGGCGTGCTCCTAGAAGGCGTGGGCGCCGTGGGCGCCCAGGCTCATGATGTACTGGAGGAAGAACTGGTTGTCCGCTTCGCCCGGCCCGCGGGAATCATCCCGGGCGAATTGCAGCCGCACCCGGGAGAATTCGGAGGGAGACCAGTCCACCATCAGACTGTCGCGCCGGGGGCGGTATCGGGCCAGGGTCGGGAAGTCGGCAGCGGCAAGGACCCCGGCATCGACGAGGCCGATGCCCAGGCTGCCGGAGTCCAGCGCGTCGTGGCGATAGCCCAGCCGCCACTGGGGCATGAACTGCCAGACGCCCTGGGCGTACCAGCCCGACTGGCGGCTGCGGAAGCCGTCGCTGGCGCTGCCCACCCGGTTGCCGCCGGCGCTGTCGTCGTAGGCGAGTTGGCCGTCTTCCCGGCGCTGGAAGTATTCGGCCTGGAACTTGAAATTCTGCCGGGCGGCATTGCCATTGGGCGCCCATTTCCAGACGAAGTCCGCCCCCCAGGTGGTGCTGCGGCCGGTGAAGGCATTGGCCGTCGCCAGCCCGCCGGCATCGACGTCCTCCCAGCGCCGCTCCCGGGCGTGGGTACGCACGTAGGAAAGTCCCGCCTGCCAGGCGTGGGAGTCGCCAACGTCGCCGCCGACATGGGCGAAGAGGGTGCCCAGGCCGCTGCCGTTCTTGTCCCGCTCGCTGCCGGGGAAACCGCCGCCCCGGGCGACTTCGGCGCCGATTTCGAGGAACAGGGGCGTCGGTGCCACCCAGCGCGCCTGCAGGCCGTCGTTGGACAGCCGCGATCCCCAGAAAGCTTTGTAGACGAGGGGCGCATCGACGAAGTCCCAGCTATGGGGATGCTGCTGGTTGACATAGCCGATGCCCGAGAGGAAGCGCCCGGCCTTGAGCTTCAGGCCGGCCGGCAGGGACAGGGTCTCGACGTTCGCCTCCTCGGTCCCGATGCTGCTCTCGCCGCCCTCGTCGGCGACGGAGAACCGGACGTTGCCGCGAAAGAGGTGATCGACGTTGGCGGAAATGGCCAGTTCGGTCTCCCCCAGGGAAAAGCTGCGGCGGGGCGGCCCGATCTCGCCGCCGTTGGGGACGAAGCCCTGCAGCCGGTAGGTTTCCGGGCGGCGGGAGGTGGATGCGTACTTGCCGTCTAGGATGACGGATATCTCGGGGTTGAAGGCGCTTTGCCCGGCGGCCGGGCGCGCCGCCGCGACCGCCGGCGCCCCTTCGCCGGGCCGGGCTTCGGCCCGCTCCGCCTTGGCCTCGGCCTGGGCGAGCTTCTGTTCGAGGGCGGCGATGCGCTGCTCGTAGGTCTTCTTCATGTCGTCGATCTGGGCGCGGATGGCGGCCAGGTCGTTGTCGTCGGCGGCCTGGGCAACCCCGGCAAAAGCCAGGGCGGCGGCCAGCGCGATCTTTCGCTGCTGCATGGGAATCTCCTGAAACGCAATGGCAGGCGCCGCCCCCGGCGGGAGCGGCGATGGACTGGCGGGCGTTTCAGGCGAAGGGGGGGGCGCCCTGGCGGGGGGCAGGCGCCGGCAGGAAGGCGCGGCCGATGGCCGGCGCCGCCGCCGGCGCCCCTTGGGGCGGTGCCGCCAGCGGCACCGCCGCCAGGGAAGGCAGGGCCGCCCCGAGATCGTGGGCGGCCAGGCAAAGTTCGCAGGTGTGGGCCGGCAGCGCCCCCTCCTTGCCGCCGGCGTGCTCGACGGCATGCATCCCCGCCGCCAGTTGGGCGAAGAAGACGACGAAGGCGAGGAGCAGGCGTTGCAGGGCGGTCACGGGCGGCAGTTTACCGGGAAGCGGGGCAGGGCCTCAATCGACCTGCACCAACAGGCCTTTGAGGTATTCCCCTTCCGGGAAGTTCAACCCGACGGGATGGTCGGCCGCCCCCGCCAGGCGGCGCACGATGCGGGCGTCGCGGCCGGCGTCCAGGGCGGCGCCGGCGACGATCTTCTGGAACAGTTCGAGGCCGATGCCGCCGGAGCAGGAATAGGTCATGAGCAGTCCGCCGGGCCGCAGCAGGCGGCAGCCCAGCAGGTTGATGTCCTTGTAGGCCCGGGCGGCGCGGTCGGCGTGGGCGGCCGAGGGGGCGAACTTGGGGGGGTCGAGGACGATGAGGTCGAACTGCCGGCCCGCCTTCCGGAAATCGCGCAGGGCCTGGAAGACGTCGGCCTCCAGCCATTCCGCCCGCGCCGCCGGCAGCTTGGGGTTCAGTGCCAGGTTGGCCCGGGCCTGCTCCAGGGCCGGGCCGGAGGAATCGATGGACAGCACCGCCGCCGCGCCCCCCGCCAGGGCCTGCAGCGAAAAACCGCCGGTGTAGCAGAAGCAGTTGAGGACTTCCTTGCCCGCCGCCAGTTGCCCCAGAAGCAGGCGGTTGTCCCGCTGGTCCAGGTAGAAGCCGGTCTTGTGGCCGCCGGCGATGTCGATGCCCAGGCGGACGCCGTTTTCGAGGATGCTCAGGGGGCCGCCGGGGGCTTCGCCGTGAATCCAGCCGGTGACCGGCGCCAACCCCTCCAGGCCGCGCACGTCGGAATCGGAACGCTCGAAAACGCGGGCGCAGCCGGTCGCCTTGACCAGGGCGGCGACGATGGCGGAACGCCACGTATCGGCGCCGGCGGAGGTGAGCTGCACCACCACGGTGTCACCGTAGCGGTCGGCGATCACCCCGGGCAGGCCGTCGGATTCGCCATGGATGAGGCGCAGGCCCTCCTGGCCGGCCAGTTCCGGCAGGGCGGCGCGGCGGGCCACGGCGGCGGCGACGCGGCGCTTGAAGAAGGCGTCGTCCACCGTCTCGGCGGCGTCGAAGGTCCAGAAGCGCGCGCGGATCTGGGATTTCGGGCTGTAGGCCGCCCGCCCCAGGGGGCGGCCGTCGTCGGCCATCACCTCGACGGTGTCGCCGGGGCGGGCCCGGCCTTCCAGGCGGCCGACGGAACCGGCGAAAAGCCAGGGGTGGCGGCGTAGCGCCGAGCGCTCCTTGCCGGGGAGAAGAATGAGTTTGGCCATGGGGAATGCTTATGCCGAGAGAGGGATGCGACCGGCCACCAGTATACCCACGAGGTCGGCGGGCCGCTGCGGCCGCGCCAGATGGAAGCCCTGCACGTAGTCGCAGCGCAGGTCCGCCAGGGCGGCGAGTTCGGCGGCGGTTTCGACGCCCTCGGCCACCACCGGGATGGACAGCGCCCGGGACATGCCGAGGATGCCGGAAACGATGACCCGGGCCTCGCCGCCTTCGGCGATGCCGCGGACCAGGCTCTGGTCGATCTTGAGCTTGGCGTTTTTCATCTGGCGCAGGGCGCCCATGGAGCTGTAGCCGGTACCGAAGTCGTCGATGGCCAGACGGTAGCCGGCCTCCTGCAGCCGCTCGACGAGATGGCTGCCGCTGCGGGCCTCGGCCACGGAGGCGGACTCCGTCAGCTCGAACTCGACCATGCCGGGATGCAGGCCGAGGGCCTCCAGTTCCCCGAGGAAGCGGGCCTCGCCGTCGGTCCGGTAGAACTGGCGGAAGGAGACATTGACGGCGACGGAGGGGACGGCGATGCCCCGGGCGCGCCACCAGGCATGGTCCTCGGCCACCAGCCGCAGGGCGATCAGGCCGATGTCGCAGATGAGGCCGCTCTCCTCGGCGACGGGGATGAAGAGCCCCGGAGAAACGGCGCCGCGAACCGGATGCTGCCAGCGCAGCAGCGCTTCCAGCGCCACCACCCGGCCGTCGGCAATGGCGACGATGGGCTGGTAGGCGAGATGGAACTGGCCGGCGGCGCAGGCTTCCCGCAGGTCCTGCTCGATGAGCATGCGTTCCCGGGCGCGGGCCTCGATCTCCCGGGAAAAGAACTGGAAGCCGTTCTTGCCCTGCTGCTTGGCGTGGTACATGGCGGCATCGGCGTTGTGCAGGAGATCCCCCGCCGTGGTGCCGTCCTCGGGGACCAGGGCGATGCCGATGCTGGCGCCCACCGCCGGCGCCACGTCGCCCACCGGCACGGGCTGGCGCATGAGGAATAGCAACTGCTCGGCGATGCGGGCCACCGCCTGGGGGCCATCCGGCTGATCCACGATGACCACGAACTCGTCCCCCGAGATGCGGGACACGGAATCGTTGGCCCGCAGGGACGACTCCAGGCGCCGGGCCAGTTCGACCAGGACCCGGTCGCCGACGGCATGGCCATAGGTGTCGTTGACCTGCTTGAAGCCGTCGCAGTCGACAAAGAGGACGGCGAAGCCGCGGCCGTCGCGGTGCCAGCGGGCGACGGCCGCCTCCAGGTTGTCGCGGAAGGAATTGCGGTTGGGCAAGCCGGTGAGGGTGTCGTACATGGCCATGTAGGCCATGCGCGCCTCGGCATCGCGGACCGAGCGCCGCAACTGGGCCGAGGCGACGATGGCCAGCAGCACCCCCAGGCTCATGATGGCGAAGCCGCTGAAGAAGAACATCAGCACCTCCCGGTATACCGGTGCCAGGGAGGCGGTCATCTCGATGTAGCCCAGGTGGCGGCCCCGCAGGCGCACCGCCTCGCTCACCGTGGCGGTGGGGGCGGGCAGGCCGAAGACCCGGACGACGGCGTCCCCGGCCTCGTAGCTGGCGAGTTCCCGCCCGTCCGCCAGCACCAGGCTGGCCGACAGCACCGCGGGGGCGGTACGGCAGGCCGCGAGGATTTCCTCGGCGTCGGAGCGGCTGGCGAAGGCCAGGGCGCCGGCGCTGTTGCTGCCCATCACCCGGGCCAGGGTAAGGAGCCCTTCCTGGGCGCTTCCCCGCCAGGCGTAGAACTGCACCACCGAGAGCAGCAACAGGGCGGCCAGCATGGCGAGGAAGCTGACGGCGACTTCCCGGTACTGGCGGAGGCGGCGCAGGCAGGCCATGTCAGTCCTCCCGCACGTAGCGCGCCAGGCGCAACAGCTTGGCGCTGGCGGCGAGCCCCGCCCGCCGCAGCGCCCCGGCCCCGATGTCGAAGCCGACGCGCCGGCCCTCCTGCACCAGGTTGACCATCACCCCCTGGTCCACCATGCCGTGGGCGGCGGCGATGGTGAGGACGGCGCTGTTGCCGAGCTGGCGCAACAGCGCCATCCCGCCGGGCGTGACGTAAAGGGCATCGCAGCTTCCGGCGCGGCCCCCGCTTTCGCTGCGCACCCGGATCCGCCGGCCGCCCGCGTCCTGGCCGTCCAGGGCGAACAGGCCGGCGCCCAGCTCGTCGCCGTCGGCCACGCAGAGGACGAAGTCGGGCCGGCGGCCGCTCCCTTCCGGCCATTGCACGAAGGCGATGATGTTGTAGACGATGGCGGCCTTGAGCTTCGTCTCGGCGGTCGGCTCCGGGGCCGGCCCCGCCGCCCGGACGGGAAGCCAGGCCGGCAGCAGGGCGAGGGCCAGCAGGAGGACGGGAGCGCGGCCCATGCCCGGTCTCAGAAGCGCCCCAGCCACTGCAGATAGGCCTGCCGGCCGATCTGGGGCATGGCATCCACCGGCGCGTAGTAATCGGGCACCGGATCGCGGTAGCGCCGGTCGCCGACGTTGACGACACCGATGCGCAGTTCGCTGTCGGCGGAAAGGGCGCGGTTGAGGGTGAGGTTGGCCACGGCGGATGGCGGCACGGTGCCGGCCAAAGTCCGCCGGCGGCCGGTGCCCAGCCATTCGATGCCGACATCCCAGCCCAGCAGCGCCGGAAAATACGCCTGGGCCTTGAGGAGTTCCCGCGGCGAGTTGGTCAGCCAGCGATGGTCGCCGTCCCGGCCGTCCTGGACGGTAACGCTGCCCTTGAGGCGCAGCCCGGCCGGGGAGCGATATTCCGCCTCCATCTCGCTGCCGACCACGTGGATATGTCCGCCGTTGGCGAAAAAGGTCAGCCCGTCGGCCGGGTCCACGCGGGATTCCAGGGGCCGGCGCAAATCGTAGTGGAAGACCGTGCCGGTCAACCGCAGGTCCTCGGCCAGCAGATGCTCCACGGCCAGCTCGGTGGTGGCGATGCGTTCGATGCCGACGTCCGGGTTGGCCTTCTGGAAGCCGTCGGCGCCGTAATAGCGTTCGTACTGGTTGGGCGCCCGGAAGGCCTGGCCGGCCAGGAACTTGACCGCCGTCGCGGCGCCGGGCCGGTAGATGGCCGCCAGGCGCGGGGACCATTCGCCGCGGAAATCGGACACCTTGTCGTAGCGCAGGCCGAGGTTGAGCAGCCAGCGCTCGGTGAGGCGCCACTCGTCCTGCAGATAGGCCCCTGCCGCGGCGGCGTCGCGGTGGAGCGACAGGTGGGTGACGGCCGGGTCCACGTCGAAGTTCCGCTGGTCGAGGCGCCAGTTGCGCCGCACTTCCACGCCGCCCATGAGGACGTGATTGGCGATGCCGCGATAGGTCAGGCGGTACTCGCCCCCCGCCTGGTCGGCCCGGGCCAGATCCCGGTTGAGATACTCCGGCGGGCCGGCATAGGGCCAGTCGCCCTGGTAGCGATAGCGGGTGAGGTAGCCCCGCACCAGCTGGGTGACGGCGGTGGACACCTCGCTCTCGTGGCTGACCTCCAGGAAAGCGTGCTCGTCCATGGTGACGGCCGGCGTCCCGAAGCGGGTACCGTAGGGAGCCGCCGGGTTTTCCTTGGTGCGCCGGCTGAAGGCGGCGGCAACGCGCAGGCCGTCGACGCTGAACTTGGCGAAGAACTTGCCGTAACGCTCCCCGTCGAGATCCCGGGCGACGCCTCCGTGTTCCGGGAAGGCCAGCCGGGTGCCGCTGCCGTAGCCGGCGGCGCCGTAGAACACCAGGTCGCGGCCGTCGTCGAAATGCCGGCCGAAAGCGAGGCTGGCCCGCCGGCTGCCGCCAGTGCCCACCTCGACCCGCGGCTCCCAGCCAGCGATGTCGCTACCGCTGCGGGTCACCAGGTTGGCCACGCCGAACAGGGCGTTGCCGCCATAGACCGAGGAGGAAGGACCGGCGAAGTATTCGACCCGCTTGAGGATGGGGGTGTCGAGCACCGCTTCCATGCCCACCAGCGCCTGGTCGTAGATGCCGTCGTTGGTGCGCAGGCCGTCGACCATGAGCAGCACCCGGCTGGTGTAATCCCCCGGGCGATTGAAGCCGCGTATTCCCGGAAAGCTGTAGGAATGGTCGTTGGCGACATCAACGCCCGGCAGGCTGCGCAGGGCGTCCGCCACCGTCCGGTAGCCAAAGGCCCGCATGTCGGCGTCGTCCACCACCCGCACCAGGGCAGGGGCCTCCAGCGCCGGCTGGGGGAACCGGGAAACCGAACTCACCTCCATGGTGAGCAGGCTCTCCAGAGGCAGTCGCAGGGGGTCCACGGCGGTCTGGGCCGCCACCGGCCACGCCGCCACCGCCGCCAGCCCCCATCCCGCCCAGGCGACCCGCCTGGCCCTACGCTGTTCCATGTTCCCCCCGTCCCGTGGCCTACCGTCGTATTTTGGCCCAGAACGTATTACCAAAGTAATAATTTGTTGGCAAGACAGGCAAAAAAAACCCCGGTCGCCTGCCGGCGGCCGGGGCCTCACCTCGCGGGCGGGATCAGCCCAGGGCCTTGCGGTTGCGCTGGTGGCACTCGGCGGCGTACATGACCTTGAACATGGTCTTGCCGGTGCCCTTGAAGAGGCGCTTGGTGGACTTGGAAACGCAGCGGCGCTCCAGGGAAGAACGGCGGGTACGGTTGATGGCCATGACTAACTCCTTGATTCCGGCGATTTTTCGAAACCGCAAATGGTAGTCGGAAGCAGCGGACAGGTCAATGTTTCCGAGCCGATACAAAGCCGACATGGAGCGGATACACCCCGGCCCCACCATGGCACCGTCGCCAATCCGGCACACCGCAAGGAGAAAACCATGCCGCAACGCCGCAACCGCATTCCCGCCGCCGCGGCCGTATGGGCCATCGCCGCCCTCGCCGTCGCCGTGGACCCGGTGGCGCGGACGGGCCTTCCCCTCTTCTTCGCCTTCCACTGACTCCCGAAAGGAACATCATGCACCCCATTTTCCGTTTCCTCGCCATCGCCAGCCTGTCCACCCTCGCCACCACCGCCGCCCTCAAGGCCATGGCCGCCGAGGGCTTCCCCCACGAACGCGGCGCCCACCACGCCATGGGCGCCATGCCGCCCTCCCCCTTGCAGGATTTGCGCGAGGTGCTGCCCACCCTCAAGCTTTCCGCCGAGCAGGAAGCGCTGCTGAGCAAGGCCCAGGGCGCCTTCGCCCAGGCCGGCGCCGCCCGCGACTACCAGCGCCGCAAGGCCATGGAGGAATTCCGCCAGGGCCTGTCCGCCAATACGCCGCTGGGCGCCCTTGCCCGCAAGGCCGCCCAGGACCGGGAAGCCGGCCTGGAGCGGATGCAGGAGGCGGACAAGGCCTGGATCGCCTTCCTCGACAGCCTCGATGCCGGCCAGTCCAGCCGGATCCGCAAGCACCTGCAGGAGCGCATGGAGGGCTTCGAGAAGGCCCGCGCTAGAATGGGCGACGACTTCCGCCGCGACCACGCCGACTGCCCCATGCCCGGCCGCCCGCAACCGCGCTGAACCCCAATGGCCCCACCGACCCGCATCCTCCTCGTCGACGACGACCCCGAAATCCGCTCCCTCCTCGGCGGCTACCTGGCCGGCTTCGGCTTCGCCACCACGGGCGTGGGCGACGGCGACGGCATGCGGGCGGCGCTGGCCGCCGGGCCGGTGGACCTGGTGATCCTCGACCTCATGCTGCCCGGCGAGAACGGCCTCGCCCTGTGCCGGGAAATCCGCGCCGGCCGGGACCTGCCTGTCATCATGCTCACCGCCCGGGGGGAAGCCTCCGACCGGGTGGTGGGCCTCGAACTGGGGGCCGACGACTACGTGGTCAAGCCCTTCGACCCGCGGGAACTGGTGGCCCGCATCAACACGGTGCTGCGCCGCTTCCGCCTGGCCGGCGAGCGACCGCCCCCGGCCCCGGCCGAAGAGGTGCGCTTCGCCGGCTGGCAGCTTCACCGCACCACCCGCCAGCTCACCTCGCCGGCGGGGCTGGTGGTGCCCCTTTCCAACGCCGAGTTCCGGCTCCTCTGGGCCTTCCTCGAAAGCCCCCAGCGGGTACTCTCCCGCGACCAGCTCCTCGACGCCGCCCGCGGCAAGATGGCCGAGGCCTTCGACCGCAGCATCGACCTCCTCGTCTCCCGGTTGCGCCAGAAGCTGGATGACGATCCCAAGTCCCCGGCCCTGATCAAGACCATCCGGGGCGAAGGCTACCTGTTCGACGCCCGGGTGAATTCATGAAGCACCTGATCCCCGACACCGTCTTCGCCCGCCTCTTCGGCCTCGTCTTCGCCGCCCTGGTGGCCAGCCACCTGATCGCCGGCGTCCTCCTCGGCACCGGCCTGGCGGACCGCCCGCCCCCCGGACCGCCACCGGGAATGGCGCATCCCGGGGCCGCCCCGCCGCCCCCGCCGCCGGAGCGCGAGGGCCGCCCGCCGGGGCCGCCCGGGCACGACCGGTCCCGCATCTGGCTGATCCTCCTCGTCCAGTTCATCGCCCTCACCGGGGCCGCCTGGGTCGGTGCCCGCATGGCCGCCCGGCCCATGCGCAATCTGGCCGATGCCGCCGCCCGCCTGGGGGAAAACATCGACGAACCGCCCATGGCCGAAAGCGGCCCGGCCGAGGCCCGCCAGGCGGCCCAGGTGTTCAATCGCATGCAGGACCGCATCCGCTCCCAGATCGAAACCCGGGGGCGCTTCCTGGCGGCGGTCTCCCACGACCTGCGCACCCCCCTCACCCGCATGAAGCTGCGGGTCGAGCAGATGGGCGGGGAAACCCCCGGCCGCGACAAGTTGCAGTCCGACATCGGCGAAATGGCGGCCATGCTCGACGCCACCCTCAACTACCTGCGCGGCGAATCCCGGAGCGAGTCCTGGCAGATGCTGGACCTCCAGTCCCTGGTCGAGACCCTGGCCGAGGATGCCCGGGAAAACGGCGACGACGTCACCGTCAGCGGCCAGGCCCGCCCCCTGCGGGTGCAACCCATGGCCCTGCGCCGCTGCCTCGCCAACCTGCTGGAAAATGCCCTGCGCTACGGCGAACGGGCCGAGATCACCCTGGCCGACGGAGCGGCCGGCGTCGCCATCGAAATCCGCGACCACGGCCCCGGCATCCCGGAAAACCGCATGGCCCAGGTCTTCGAGCCCTTCGTGCGCCTGGAGGAATCGCGCAACCGCAACACCGGCGGCGTCGGCCTCGGCCTCGCCATCGCCCGGGAAGCCGCCCGCCGCCACGGCGGCGAACTGACCCTGAAGAACGCCCCCGACGGCGGCCTCATCGCCCGCCTCACCCTGCCCCGGCAGGAGGCCTGACCCGACTGTATCCGGACCGATACAAAGCCGACACACGGCGCCTACACGCGCCTGCCACACTGGCCGCTCCCACAACGACCCGGAGGGCCCGTCATGACCACCATCGGCGGCAGCGGCAGCTTCTACAACAACACCCAGGCCATGGGCGGCATGCGCCCGCCCCCGCGCCCCGACCCATCCAAGCTGGCGGAAGACCTCTTCAGCCAGCTCGACACCAAGGGCCAGGGCTACCTGGAAAAGAGCGACCTGCAATCCGCTTTTGAATCCAGCGCCAGCGGCTCGGCCAGCGTCGATGAAGTCTTCTCCTCCCTCGACGGCGACGGCGACGGCAAGATCACCAAGGAGGAAATGACCTCCGGCCTCACCAAGCTGGCCGAGGAACTGGACAGCCACTTCAACGCCGGCCGCATGGCCGAGGCCATGGGCGCCATGCCCCCGCCGCCGCCCCCGCCGGAAGCCGACAGCGGCTTCACCCAGGACGAACTCTCGGCTCAGCTGGAAGAAGCCACCGCCGCCGGCGACACCCGGCGCAGCGAACTGCTCGACAGCGTCATCGCCAACTTCGACGCGGCCGACAGCGACGGCGACGGCAAGGTGACCTTTGCCGAAGCCATGGCCTACCAGCAGTCCCAGGGCAGCGGCGACAGCGCCGACACGACCTCCGCCACGGCCGGCTCCCAGGAAGCCGATCTGAGCGCCCACATCCTGCACCAGATCATGCAGCTCATGGCCACCTACGGCCGAACCGGCGAGGAATCCGCCAGCACCCTGGTTTCCACCTCCGCCTGAGGCCCCGTTCATGCTCGCCCCGGAAACGACACGCCGGCTCGCCCCCTTGCCCCTGTTGCTGGCCGCCGCGCTCGTTTCCGGGTGCGGCATGACCCCGCCCCAGGGTCCGCCCTCCGGCGGCCCCCAGGCGACGACCCCGGGCCTGCGCCCCGGCTACGTTCCGGAACGGCGCCACGCCACGGCATCCCTGCGGGAAACCTGGCAACTGGCTGGCACCACCGTGGATATCGCCTTCATTGCCCCGGAATCCCGGGAAAAGACGCCCCTGCTCATCTATCTCCCGGGCCTGGGTGAATCCGCCGCGGCCGGCCGGGCCTGGCGCCAGGCCTGGGCGGAAGCGGGCTATGCGGTCCTCAGCCTGCAACCGGCGGAACTGGGCGAAACCGCCTGGAGCCGGCTTCCGGCCGAAGAAGGCCGCAACGCCGAAGCCCGCGACCGCGCGCGCCGGAGCAACCTCGACCGCCGCGACCGGGTGCGGGAGCAGTACGCCGCCCCTGCCCTGAGCCGCCGGCTGGCCCTGGTCGCCCAGGCCGTCGCCGAAATCGACCGGCGCGCCGCCGGGCAGCCCCTCTACGGCCGGGCCGACAGCAGCCATCTGGCCCTCGCCGGCTACGACATCGGCGCCCAGACCGCCGCCGCCCTGGCCGGCGAACAGGTCAGCCGCGGTGCCCTGCCGCCGCCCCTGGCCCTGGAAGCCGCCATCCTCCTCAGCCCCCACGTCGAACTGGCCGCCGGCACCGGCCGTGCCCGCTTCGCCGCCATGAAGCTCCCGGTGCTGTCGGTGACCGGCAGCGAGGACGACGACCCGGACGGCCTGGTGGGCACGCCCGCCCTGCGGCGCACGCCCTGGCAGGGCATGCCGCCTGGCGACAAGTACCTGCTCCTGCTGGAAAACGGCATCCACGCCACCCTGGCCGGTAGCGACAACGGCCCCGAAGGCGGCCGGCGCATCGTCGGCGGACGTCAGGCGCCCCCGGACGGCCAGCGCGCCATGCCCTTCGGCGGGCCGCCCGGCGGCGGTCCCGGCGGTGACGGGGGCGGCCCGGAGACCTTCCGCCGCAGCGCCGCGGCCGGCACCGACAGCCGCCACGCCCAGGCCGTGCAGACCGTCACCACCGCCTTCCTCGACGCCGTCGTCAGGAACGACCCGGTGGCCGACGAATGGCTGCGCCGCGACGCCACCCGCTGGCTGGGGGACTC